>Ga0114966_10004716_pt1 | contig 11671 bp, 3 predicted proteins | sample M_130207_XF_Meta_FD_87029 | JGI IMG/M metagenome (GOLD analysis project Ga0114966, IMG submission 87029) | Freshwater microbial communities from Lake Montjoie, Canada to study carbon cycling - M_130207_XF_MetaG | ecosystem: Environmental > Aquatic > Freshwater > Lake | place: Lake Montjoie...
CCGTCACTGCCCCAACTCCCGTCAGCGTCAGGTTACTCCCCGTCACTGTCGCCAGCCCACTCGTCACGCTATACGAAACTCCCAACCCAGAACTTGCCGTCCCACCTAATGCAATCGCCGTCGTGCTGTAAGTCCGATCTGCTATCGCCGCAAAAGTAATCGTCTGCGAAGCCTTCCCAATCACCAACGTCCCTGCCGCACTCCCAGTGTAGTTCGCAGCCGATACAGTCCCCACCACCTCATAGCTCCCAGCCGCTGTCGGTGCGGTTGCTGACCCTGCATATGTAAAATTCACGGTCAATCCCGCCGGCTCTGTCGTCGCCGTCGCCACATTTGGACTGCCATCATACGTCTGGCTCAACCCTGCCAACGTCACCGTCGCTGTCGCTTTCCCAATCACCAACGTCCCCGTCGAACTCCCGACCCAATTTGCATCCACCAACGTCCCAACCACCGCATAACTCCCCGCCCCCGTCGGTGCCGTCGCGGATCCATTATAAGTAAAGCTCACTGGCAATCCCGCCGGAACTGTGCTCCCTGTCGCAACCTTCGCCGCGCCATTGTAAGTCCGGTTCAACCCCGCCAACGTCACCGTCGCTGTCCCTTTTCCAACCACCAAAGTTCCTGAAGCACTCCCCGTGTAATTTGCATCCGACACCGTTCCCACCACTGCATAAGTTCCCGCTGCGATTGGAGCCGTGGCTGATCCCGAATAGGTCACATCCACCTTCAGCCCGTTCGGATCCGTCGTCACGCTCGCCAACTTCGCCGCGCCATCATAGGTCTGGCTCAAGTTCCCCAAGGCCACCGTCGCCGACGCCTTCGCCACACTGAATGTCCGAGTCACTTCCTCCGCCACGAGATACTCATTATTCCCATTTTGACTGGCTACCACATTCACGATTCCCGCCCCTGTCACCGTTAAAATATTTCCTTCCACAGTCGCCGGCCCGTTCGCAACCCTGAAAGTGACACCCAGTCCCGAGCTTGCACTCGCACTCAGGTTGATGGGTTTGGTTAGAAACGTCGTGTTAGTAATCGCCTCAAAAGTAATGGTCTGAGGGGAACCAGAAAGCCCCGCATCGAATCCAAAACTAAACCTTATCTGCCCTTCATTAGCCGTCGATTCCCCACCCCAATCGCCCACCGTCTGAGCAATCGAATATACAGATCCCCCCGCGCTCACTCCTCCTGGCAGGAAACTTGAGTCCAACTGTTGATAGGAAGCACTGGAACTAGCGGCTGCCTCCACCCGAAAAGCACCCGACCACAGTGCCACAATCATGAATACAGACCACAGACGCCAAAGCCGCTGCTTTGACGTCCACCAACCGCACGCACTCGATTTAGATGTGGTTTCCACCCAAAATTCCTACTTTTTCGGGACGGGATCCGATCCTTTAAGCTCCCCGTCTTTCCATATAACTTGATCCGAAACTTCCCCCGTCTTCAAGCGCGTAAACGACTTACGATACCCGCTGGCGAAAAAGCCGAACGCCTCACCATCCGCCTTCCCGCGCTTCATCTGCATCACTTCCGATAACTGCCCGTTGGTATGCCAACGACGAAAATTTCCATGAAACTCCCCACCCACAATACTTCCCCGCATCTGAAGACTGCCATCCGGATACCACTTCTCTCGAACTCCATCCGAAACACCCGCCACAAAATGCTCCTTCACCTGAAGAACCCCGTTCGTGTAATAACCCAATGAAACACCATCTAGCCGCCCATTCTTGACCTCCGAGCGAGATAAAACTTTGCCATCAGGAAACCGGTCCATCAAGAAGCCAGAAAAGGGATTTACGTCCCCAGCCTTCCAGATGAGTCCATTAGTTTTCGCGATCTCATTCATCCCAATTTCAACGAGCGATTGAGGAGAAGCTTTTCGGTAATAAAAAGGCAAGATGAGCAGACACGCCAGTGCCCCAAAACATCCAAGCCATACAAACCATCGAACCTTAAGCATCATATCTAGGCTCAATGGAGCGATCCTTGGTTAATCCAATCATTCCACCAAAAGCTGGAAAAACTGGGTCGTGGGTTCGGTATCCGAAGCCGCCGGAACTTCAATTTTAATCAGGGACGTATTGGTGGCCAGTAACGACTGCACCAACCGACCTCGTTCCCCGTTACGGTTCACCTGAAACGCCACCGCCCCAAGCTGATCCAGGGTCATCCCCGATCGGACTTTGTAGGTATGCCCTTTCACACCCGTAAACGTAAACTGCGAGGTCGTTCCTTCTACCCCATCAATTTTTAGCGTGAACCCATTGGTCGGCGAAACATTATAAGTGTCTGCACCATAAACTTGCGCGTAGGTCAACCCGGTTCCAGGCATGAAATCCCCAGGGTGGATTTGTCCAGGTTTCAAACCTAAACCCAACGCATTAATCATCAATAACTTCCAAGCATCGGGAAGCCCGTCGTTATTGCTCGAAACTCCTAGAGTTAGATCCAACCGAGTCCGCGACCCGGGCGTTCCCAGCTTTGCCAGATTGCCCTGCAACTCCAAAGGCACATACTCCGTCGTCCCAATCTTCACCATCAGACGAAACGGTGCTGCCGGTCGCAAAGCCGTTGGATTCGTCAGATCGCTCGTCACTCCCGAGTCCATCTTCACCGATACCGAATAATTCTCCTCCGAATCCAAGCGCTCTCGCACCGGCGTGGTCAGCTTAAACCCATTGCCCGGATCAAAAATCACCTTCGCGATCCCAGTCCGCAACGGTTGGCCTTCCTCGTCACGCACCGTGCCATAAATTTCCGCTGGCGGGGCGGGCGGGAATGCCTGAATGCAGGTCGCTCCAGCGAACAACCCCACCACCAACAAAGGACACCAATGAGAGACAAACAACTTTTTCATGCAAATGGTCCTCTTAGCACTTAGTTACCCGAATACGAATAGGTGATGAAATACACTTTCACATCCTTCACCGATTTGATGAACCGATCCAGACCCTCCTCCGAATTGTTCAACAACGCACTTCCGGGGATCACCAATTTCCACTGGCTATTCCACACCGAGCGACCAATCAAGCGGCTATTGGCGAATTGCGTCCTCTGCAGCCCGTTATTTCCACCATAGATGGACGCGTTGAAATAGCTGGCCGAAGGCACCGGTCGAAACGCCTGATGTTTTCGCACTGCAAACAATGGCTCCTGCAACGAATCGCTCGACTGCCATAACGGCTTCGTCGAGAACCCAGACGCCCCCAAATTGAAGGGAATCGGGATCGCCAAATCAGCAACTTCCCAACTTCTGACTGTGGAAACATCACCCAGAGGCGGCGAACGCATCGAGTCCACCCCCACCGGAATCAAATACACATACGGCGTTGCTGCGAGCGCGTTTGGATCCGTAAACGTGGTTGGATCGGATGGCGAACTACCTCCGGTCGCTCCTAGAGCACCCATATTCGCCGAAGGTGGATCCATCCCCAAGTAACCATCGAGTGCTACCCCCACCGAGAATATCTTCGTCGCAAACGAACTCTCGCTAAAATTGTGATCACCCGGAGCCAAAGTTTTACCAAACAAATTGTAACCCTCCGCCACCGTCGTCGAGAACGAGACCACCAGCCCTGGAACCCTCAACCCATTGCCTTTATCGATACCCAAGCAATTTCGGCGCACGTCCGGATCGGCTAACAAATCCGAGGTGCGACTGCGGTTCAGCAAATCTTGCCAAGCGGATTCGCCGCTGGCATCTGGCAGAATTCGGAAATTCTCACTGCGAAGTGAGGCCATGGTGCCGTAGCCGTCGGGATTATTAAAGCCCAAGCGTCCCTTCAACACACCCCAATCCGCCCAAATCGCCGCCAAGGCCGATGACAACCCCGCATCCCCTGCGCCCTCGCCAACGAACTGCGGCTTGCCATTACTATCTACAACTCCGAGCGAACGAGTTCCGACCAATTGACTGATGATTTTTTTGCCGGCATCGGTTCCCAATAAACCGGTCTCGTAATCATAGGCATAAGCCGCAAGCAATGCATAGCGTTGGGCCAGATTAAACAACGTATTGTAACGCTCCAGTTTCTCATTTTGGAACAATCGATAACTCGCGTCTCGTGTCCGGAAGCCATGAATAATGGCGGCTTCTCTCGTGCGGTAGGAGGTGCGAGTTGCCAACAGTTGATAGCCCTCCTGCACGGCGGTCTGCACGTTCGCTTCCGCGAGGTTCAGCTTGCGGGCGTATAAATTCACCCCAACCACAGCATCAGTAAATGCTGCCGTCGCGGTGATGATATCCTCCAAATAATCCACTGTCTCTAGATCGGCATCTAACTTCCGAAGGTCTTTCTGGTAATTAATGAGCTTCTTTTGGTCTTGCCCAAGCGCGATTAAGGTCGAAGTGCTTACGGCCAATTGGACCGCATTGATGCCTGCCTCCGCACCTATTGATGCGTAAGCTAGCAGTGCACGACCCGCGGACATCAAGTCACCTCCCATCGCAAGCCCAAAAATAGCACTGAGCGGGAAGGCTTTCTCCGACGCCTTCCCAATAGCTTCGATCATCTTTGTAAGAGCCTCAGCATCTTGCGAAAATAATTTATTTACCAAATCGATGTCCACCATCACTTTACTCAGATCATCGCTTGCCCCTTCGATCCCTGCTTTCTTCACTTGATATTCGACGAAGTTGGAGAAACGGCTGATCTTTTGGCCAAATTCCTGAACGCCGCCGACCGAAGTATTCCCTGCATTGACATACTCCCAATACGCTGTCTTGTATTCCATAATAGCGCGTTGGATTTTCCCGCTGTAGGTGCGTTTTCCAGTCCATTCACTGGGTTTTTGGATATAACCTTCCGTATCAATGGTGATATACAAATAATCATCTGGCTGAACATTGTCAGCTCCAGGAGGTCGGTAAAGGTTCTGCAATTGATACTGTTTATTGGTGGGGTTACCAATTCTCTGACTGTAGTCCACCAGATACGCATCCGTCATCCATTCAAAAATGGGTTGATTGAAGAATGGGACAGTCATTTGACCTGTGGTGAATGGTTCGGCAGCCTCGCCTGTAATTGGATCTGCAAAGCCTAATACTCCTCCCGCATTCGGGACATCGGTCTGGTCGACATAAGCAAAGTGAGCTACGTCAGGCCCTTGATATCCCTGAGCGTAAGTCCCCCCTGGCCCGATATCATCGCTGTAGGGAGTACCAAAGATCTCAATCAGTTGATTGGTAAAGGCTTGCTCCTGAGTGTTAATTTTGTCGATATATTCGGCCAACAAATCCTGTTGGCCCCGCAGTGCTTGCGTCACCTCTTGGCCTTGGTTAAATGCAAACGCAGCATTTCCCAATGCGTCCGCCGCTCTAGCATAAATCTGTTCAAAGTGTGATTGAGGTGCGACTCCCGTGAGAAGGTTCGGGTTGATATCGAACGTCACCGTATTCTCCGGCAAACCGAGCGGGTTGAGATGCGCTTCCGCATTATCAACGCCGGTCTGTAAGGTCGATGAGAATCTGGGGAGCTCAGAGAGTTCGGTCACCGTACCTCTATCCACCTTTTGAATTCCGAAGTGTAACGGATCCGGGTCAAAGTCAGGCAGCAGCGAGTTTCCAACGACCCAGTTCAAATAATTGGCTTGCCCCACCTTCGAGGCCCAATGATCCGCGCCCCAATAACGTTTTGACGTTGCACCGGCCGTGCCGGCAGTGACATTCACGTTTTGGTAGCTCGGACTCAGAAACGCCCAGCCATTGGAGCTGCCCGGGACATAAGCCTCGCGCCAAGCTAAATCAAAGATCAACTGGCCCGTCCGCGCCAACGTTGCTGCAGACTGAGCAAACTTCCGTTCGTGCATGTAGCTGACCGCGACTGGTGTATCCAAAATCGTGACCGCCTCCGATGTCGGCACCCAGCTAAAGCTCGGGTTCATCAGGAGTTTGTAGTAGTTAAATAATGCCGTCAGATAATGGCCGTAAGCATCGCCATGCCCCTGAGGGAATAGGTAGGCCGCGTCGGCCGCACCCACATTTCCAGTGATGTTGTTGGGTGCCGGCTTAATGTTATAATGAAGCGCGTAAATGATTTCTCCCGAATTGATCCCACGGGTGTAATTCCAGTAGAGTCGATTGTAAACTGGGGCACGACGGGTTCCGGGAGTTAGGAAGTCATCTCGACCGCGGAGCAGAGCTTGTTGTTGCTCCATGAGAGTCGCTGTCTCGCCTAGGAATGGGAAGAGCGACGTGGCGATATTCCTTAACCCTGTATTGTCTCCAATATTCACCGTGGGATTATTTGCTTCGGCCCAAGCTTCATTGCCTAGGATCGTATAAAGATCCGAGATATAACCGGCAGCTAGTAACAGCGCGTCGTTTGCAGGACCATAATTGATCCCGGCCTCGATACTCATATTCCGGCCCATGTTGAGCACCGTCTCGTAGATCGGGATCAATCCAAAGTCGTTGAGTGTAGTTTGATTGAGAGGGACGTTGCCCTCCCAGCGCGAGCCTGCTTGTGAGACCATGCTGACCTGATCACTCACCTCGTTATTATTGAAATCAGTGACGCGTTGCGAAAAGGGGTTGACTCCTGCGAGCACCCGTTTGATCCAACCCTCGGCGAGTTGCGGTGCGGTCCAAGCCGACCATGTGCCGTAGGAAGGGTGGTTGGTATCAGTAGTTCTGTAGCGCACGATCAGGTAATTGTCACTCAGAGCTTGCACATCGGCCGTGCCCCCCAAGGTGACTCGCACGCCGTCCGGAAACTTGGTGCGATCCACACTCAACCATTGATCCCCAGGCCCAGCGACCGAAGTCAGTGGTTGCGCTCCACTATTCTTGACGGGAACTGGGCCGCCATCCACAGGAGCTGCCATCCTCCAGTCAAAAACATAACTACCAGCCTTTCCTGCAAGATCCACCACCTGTTGTAAGGTGATATACGCGCTGAGAGGATTTGAGGCGTTCACGATCTTAATTTCCCCTGGATAAAGATTCGTGCTGACTTGGATAACCTGCACGGCGAGGACCCCCTTAGCCGCTGCCGGTGAGAGACTATCTTGAAATGCCAACGCCACGTAGCCGGAACCAGGCCCTACCGCCGTCAGCGCGTAAGAATCAACCGGCACATCCTGATCCACCGCTTGACAGAGCTCGCTAGGCAAGTAGGTTGCCGACATCGCGCTGGCCGAATCTACCAACCAGACACCCTTATCTTTGTGGAACGGAATCATGGTCGTCTTCAACCCAGCGACCGCCTCCTCCCATTTAGAACGTTCGGTATCGGCGGGGTCACACAGACCCACAAGGTAATTTCGATCAGACTCACTCAGCACGTTCGGCAACAAGTAAGAGTCGCCCGTGATCGCTTTGATGAATTCGCCTCGGAAAATCAGTGAACCATATTTGCCCACTGTCGAATCAAAGAACACCCGACCGACCAAATGGGGAGGGAGATTCGGAAAGTAAAGCTTTCCAAAACTGTCCTGGGTGCTCACGGAATTGGGAATCTTGCTGAGGATTGCCGTATCCGTCTTGTATGCTAACGCAAAGACCTTTTGCCGAGTCGGATCGTGGAGCACCACAGAAATATTGGTCTCACTCTTCACAATTCGAGATTGCTGGTAGAGAATTCGAGCGCTGATGTTGCCACGAATACCCGGCAACCCTCGTACCGCTTCCATCAAGCTCTGACCCATGGGCAGAACAGGCACAGCCTTGGACCACACCGTGCTGTAGGAAATCCCTAAAGCGTTGTCATCACCACGAACAGTATCCTGAGTATTTCCATAGATCGGATCGCCCACAAACTTCGTCAACTGCTGGCTGTAGGGGCGCAGGTAAGGAGTAATGGTACCGACCTCGGGTTGATCGGTTAGCTCGAGGCGGTTGCCCGACCCATTGATCGGATAATAAAAGCCTGGCAAAGTTTTGTAGTAGAACCGCATGGTCGTCGTGGCTGGATCGTTGGCATCATGCGGCCCTCGATAAAACCAAACACTGCCATTGCGATCTTGAAAAGTGATCCCGTTGACGTCGAACGCGTAACCTTGCTGGAGGTCGGGCTGTGACACTTGTGCGCCATTGCTTACCCAGGACCGGTTTGGAGTGTTTCGAAGCGGACTGTTTCTTAAAGTCCAACCCGTGGCGGAGGATGGAAAGGTGAAGGTAGTTACGTTGGGAATAAGCCAAACCAAGTCGGTGGCGTTGACCAGATCCGAAACTTGGTTGGTGCCGGATGACTCATTCTTAAGATCTACTGTAACAAACTGGAGGGTGTTCGTCACCTGAGTATTAATGTCGTAGATGTTGGTGGATCCTGTGCCAGAAACTGTGGCGACATTCGAGACCTTTGTCAGCGCGTTCCAGAGTTGGACGTTTTGATTCAGGGCAAAGAGATTCGTTGAACTCACAAAGTAGCGATACAATCCTTTGTTTGCAGTGACTGTTTGATCGAGTTGCGGACACCGCACCGAAGAGATTGCCAGAGGTCGATTTGTCGAGACGATGCCAGTGAATTTATAGGTCGCAGGACTCACTTCCCCTGTGTCGGCTGAGGTGAGGAATATCCAGTAATTGGCAGTCGGCGTTCCTGATATATTTCCCGCGAGAACATATTCGCGATGCGTAGGTAGGGAAGCACGCTCCCCCAACGTCATGTCAACTTGCAGAATTGACATTGCTCCGCGAGTCCCAAATTTTTGGCTAATATTTGTGGTGGTAAGTCCTTGTATATTGATGCTCGAGACCTCCGTGTTTAGGCTCCGACTTGTGGGCGTTGCCCGAGGCACGGTGAGAAGCGGTAATGGCATCGGTGCTTGGAGAATGGGTGCCAATCCACCGTTATTTCCCACGCTAACTTCATACTGGAAGGTAAACCCTTTCGATACATCCTCCCGTGCAATGGAGAACGGCTGCATCGCGGGACGGCCGTCGCTCTCAATATACTCCAAGAGGGCGTAGGGTTGGGAACTGTAGTTGGTTCCCGTTGTTACATTCAAATCGTCGCGCAACGCCCAGAGCGAACCGCCTTGAAGGAGGGCGTGTTCCTCGTTCGGGTTGAACCCGAGGAGGCTGCGATCGTTCTGGTAATAAAGCCAACCGTCACGTGCAAGCCCTGTCAGGGGTTTGCTTCCCTGATTGCTCGAGAGGATAATCTGATTCGGGGTGGAGGTCGGCCAAGCAATCGTGTAATAACCGATGACACTCGGCCAGTACACTGTGGTAAATCCTTTTCCGGTCGGGGGTGCATTTTGCCTAAACCACCACACCTCTAGCAAATTCTGCCCCGGAATCGCATTGATGGGGATGATCGCCCCTTGGTTCGCCGCTGCGAAGCCATCGGTCAACGGATCGATGTAGGCATCCGCCGCAACCGATGTCCCGGTCGCAAGATGGACATGACCCGCCAGATAGGTCCCTTCCCTTCCCAACTCACCAACAGGCGGCAGGATCCTTTGGCCCACCAACACACCTTCCCTCACAACCCGAGGAAGCACCGGCGAATAGACCTTATCATAAGGTCCATAAAGTTGCGTGCGCGGGATAATTGCCTTCGCGGTGCTGGCACTCGACCACCTTAATTGTAAACCTGCCCCTCCTGTGTTTTGGAAATACTCTACGGTGATGGGGTATAAATTCCCCGCTTGCAAAGCGATGCTGCCCGAATACTCGGTCATTCCTTGACTTACCCAACCCTCAGCCACTTTGATGCCGTTCACATAAACGCGAACCCCATCATCTCCTGTGATAGAAAACGTATAAGTCTCGCTAAATTGCGCCTGTACAAAACCTTCAAACCGTGCCGAGAATTGGTTACGGTTGATTTTTGAATCGGGAGACACTGTATCCCAGTTAAAGTTAATGGCAGACCCCGGCAGTACCACGTCAGGCAAACCTGCGAAGGCTCCCGTTTGATCTGTCCAATAGGAACCAATCAACCCCGTCCCGCCTGCGACGTTTTTATTAGCCAGATCGACGAGATTCGTCGTAACGCTGCTTGCAAATGCTTGGGCTCCACTATCTGCGGAGGTATCCAACCATGAGAGAACCCGCTCAAAGAAGATATTGGGGCCATTCTTATACAGCAGCAACGCACGCACCGAAGGATACTCGGGTGTCAACCACGTGTAGAACATCGAAGCAGAACTAAGAAAAGCGCGGGGTCGATCCAAGATATCCTGATAAACCAGCTTGGGTATATTGCCTGGGGGGAGGTTGATCCCCGTTGTGGCGGCGAGCTCGGTGGTATCCGCACGAGGCCGAACATAGTGGCTATAGGCATTCGGATCAGAAGGCCAAGCCTGAGAGTAATCATCAAGTACCACAGGCCAAAGGATCCCCAACGAGGCGGGTTTCATCCAATACATTAACACCTGTTGAGGCGCGGTAGTTTCCTCAATCGCCCAATATCGACTCAAATTAGGATCATTCGCTGCCTCAGGCAATTGGTAAACCAACGTTGCAAAATCGAAAGTTGAGAGGGGCTGCGGCACAAGTCCTGCGGTTGGTAATGAAGCTGGGGCGGGTACCAAGGGGCTTCCTAATGTGGTTGCGGTGGTTACAATATCCGCTTTCTGGCGGACATCCACAATTTCATACCCCAAAAATTTGTGAGAAATTCCATCCGCATTGCGCGGTCCATAATATTCGATAAACGCTCGGCCCTCCAAGTTGTAAGCGTTAAGAGACCCTGAGGTGCTCTCGTACCAAAGCGTGCGCTTTTCTCGAAACTGGTTTGTGTCGCCTTCCATGGGTGTCGATTCCCCCGGTAGCAGGTAGCCCTTCGCGACTCGTTCGGGAAACAGCGTGTTGGTTACCAGATTCAACCCCACGATTGACCCCTGGGGAAACACCACCTGCGGGCCGATGCGCGAGAATGACTGTTGATTCCAATAAATACTCACCACTGGCTTAAATGCAGACCCTGACACAACCACCGACTGGTTGGTGACACCATAAACGTAATTGCCCTGGACCGAATACCGCGTGGGATTCGCGCTGATCTGGCTGTCGCTCGGCTTTACCGCCTCAGGCGCCGCTTTAACCCAAGCGATATCCACGGGCCCGGGTTGTGTGGCAAACACTTGACGGGCGTGAATTGACCAATAATAGCGGCCTCCCGCATGGTTATTCGTTGTAAATGGTTCTGCACGCCAATACTCTGAGGCGAGCACATTGTCGGGTAACTCCCCGCCGGTTTCGGTGAACGGAGGGGGTGTGATCACCTGACCAAAACGATAGCTGGACCCTTGAAGAATGTAAGGAGCACCCACCTGAGCCCTAGCTAACACGGCAACAACACCCGAATTACCGATACCCACCGGTAACTTCAAGCTCAACGCACTGCCTGAGACATTGGCTTTGCCTGCAATCAGAGTCGTTGTCTCCGGTGCCGCGACCGCGCCCAGTGACAAAAAGGCGGAAAATTGCTGGGTTGCCGGGTCCGTTGTCAAACCCGCCGTTGTTTGGGCCGTTAAGGTGGGGCCACGTCCGTCGGACCCTGCACCGACTGTCGTGCTTAAGGGCACCCCGCGCTGCGACTGCCAGTTGATCACTGCCAACTTCATGTCCAACTGCAACGGGACTGGAGTCGCGGCGATGGCTTTCGCCAGCCCGCCACCCCACGTCGCCAGAAGCATCGCGCAGAATAGGGATCGTTGAAACATGTTCATCTTGTCAGCGATTAAAATTGTCCGTTTACAGCTCAGTTAC
>Ga0114966_10004717_pt1 | contig 11667 bp, 8 predicted proteins | sample M_130207_XF_Meta_FD_87029 | JGI IMG/M metagenome (GOLD analysis project Ga0114966, IMG submission 87029) | Freshwater microbial communities from Lake Montjoie, Canada to study carbon cycling - M_130207_XF_MetaG | ecosystem: Environmental > Aquatic > Freshwater > Lake | place: Lake Montjoie...
CTCATTCTGTAAAACAATAAAAATCTTTCCATTACTATCCTTAATTCTCTTGTCTATACAAATAAAATGAATATCTTTAGCTACTCCTATTTTTGAAACTGTCTGTAACAATTTTTTGGAAGGTTCGCAAAAATTACTGTAATATAAAATACTGCTCATTAAATTATTCTACCTTTAAAAAAAAGGTAGATAAACCAATAACTAATAAACATTTGATGTTATTATCTTTAAAATGTTTGACTCCACATTTTGAAAGGTGGAAAGGAGGGATCATAAGGGAACGTAGTTTCCTTAAAAGGAGGGATCATAAGGGAACGTAGTTTCCTTAAAAGGAGGAATCATAAGGTCTATTAAAAGATGACTTTAGTTCCCTTAAAAAATTGAATTATATTTAACATATTATACAATACAATATTAAATATACATTATTATATAAGATATACCATGAGTGCTAAAATTGAAGAATTAAAAGAATCCGGAGACACAATGACTTTTACTCTTACCGGAGTAGATACATCTTATGCTAATGGAATAAGACGAGTTATCTTGTCAGAAATTCCTGTAGTAGTTTTCAAAACAACCCCCCACGAAGAAAACAAATCAAATATATTAATTAACACATCTCGCCTAAACAACGAGATTATTAAGCAGCGGCTTAGTTGTATTCCAATTTGTATGAAAGATTTGGAGATCGATTTAAAAAATTACTTGCTCGAAGTAGATGTGGATAATAAAACAGACACCATGATTATGGTTACCACAAAAGACTTTAAAATAAAAAATTTAACGACCAATACCTACCTAGAAGATAATACTTTGCGCGAAATATTTCCTCCCTACATTCCACCAACAGGCAAGGGTGAATATTACATTGACTTTTTGAGACTAAGACCCAAAATTTCAGATGAACTGCCCGGCGAACGGATTAAGTTGACCTGCGAATTTAGCATTTCTACTGCGAAAGATGACAGCATGTTCAATGTAACTGGCACTTGTTCCTATGGATTCACTCCAGATAGAGAAGAAATGGTCAAACAACTCTCTTTACGGCAAAATAAATGGGCGGAAGAAGGCAAAACCGCAGCAGAAATCGATTTCGAGTCGAAGAACTGGAATCTACTTGAGGGGCTACGATATGTCAAGAAGCAAAGTTTTGATTTCATTGTTCAAACAGTTGGCATCTATGAAAACAAGGACATTATTATCAAAGCATGCGAAATTTTGATTCAAAAAATCGACATGCAGAAGCAGCTCCTAGACCGAGATGAGTTATCGATAGAGCCGGCAAACAATACATTAGAAAACTGTTATGATGTTACGCTTGTAAATGAAGACTACACAGTAGGAGTTATTTTAAATCACGAACTCTATGAGACCTTCTACAATGAGCATAAAACATTGTCCTATACTGGATTCAAAAAGATGCATCCACACGATACTGATAGTTTGATAAGAATCGCATTTTCTGAACCCACTTCAGGTAAGACGGCTGTTAAAGAGATTCTAACAACTGTCATTGTAGACGCAGTTCGAAAAATAGAAAGTGTTATCGAATGCTTTAGTGGACGGCGCAAGAAATAATAAACACTTGACATAAGATAACGTCAATTATAAAAGTTTTTAAATAAAAACAATACAAAATATAAATTATTTTTATTTTATAATCATTCGTCGTCACATTTATGTGAAATATCTTCATAAAAATCATCATTCAGTTGGGGATGAATTTCTTTAAAAAATTTGTCTAAAATATCTAATAAATAATAAAACAAATACATTTTATTATTTATATTCTCTATTATTTTTTCTTTAAGTTCTTTTTTATATATATTAAATTGTTATTTAATTACACCTTGTATTTAATTACACATTTGAATCCGATGCCTTAATCACATCCACATTCTGCTTCCTTACATGGAAATTTAAACTGTGCATCAAGAGGGATGGAGGTAAATTATTCACATATTTTTGAACAATAGTGTTATTTACAAAAAAATTATTAGGTCTTAAATCATTGATAAATTGCTGATGTATATTAAACATATGTGTCCTATATTGCTGTCCAAATTCGCCTAAAGGCTTCTCTTTTCTAACATAGCATGACAAATAATTTTGATAAAGAGTGTTTGTAAACATATGAACTTTATCTCGGCATTCCGAAAAATCCTTCTTAGACTCCGGATAATATTTTAAAAACTCGGGCAACTTGCCTTCCTTTCTCAATGTCAAATATTGATATTGTAGTTTACAATGATTTCCCTTTAAATGCCGCACTTCTTCATAAATTGGATTTCTTACTTTAGTGCGCTCACTAGTTTCCATATTTTTTAAGATTATACCCATGATATCATAAGGCGTATTTGCTGACGCAAATTTATCAATCAACTCCGAATAAGTAGTGAATTCATATACTTCCGGAAATCGAACCGTTGTATTTTGCCATTGTCCATCGGTTCTTACTGAGGATATATGCTGCGGGATTACTTCCACATTTATATCTGTTTCTTTTTGAATGATCTCATATACTTCCACTAAGTAAAGTTGTGGTTTAGAAAAAGGCACTACAATTCTATTATCAGGATGCTGTAGAACAAAACTGTAGCAAAATTTAGGATTTAACGCATCCAGGATTAATCCTGTCTCATGACATGCCTCTTCAAACATTGTTTTAAATGTTTTACCGTCAAGTTTTTTGTAGAAAGAAACTTCTGCATCTACTGTATTTCTTGTAGCGATTTTCCAAGAAGAGTCATAAAATACATTGATCATGGTGCCTTCAACAAATTCCTGGGCAATAATATGATGCGTCCTTGTAGGATAGCTTTTTATAAATCGTTCCGCTGGAAGTGACTTAGGAGGTGCGAAACTAACAACCTTGTTATCAGAGTTAATAATTACAGATCTAAGAAGACCATAATTTGAAATAAGGTCTTCCGCTAGAAGATCCTTGTTATATCTAACAATTTTGTATTTTTCATTTGATTTAGTATAATATTCAGACACTGAATAATAATTGTCTGAACGATCATTTTCTGAAGGACCATTGTTTGAACAATCTTTTGATGAAATGACCTGATTAAATCCATAAATATTATTTAAATTATAAGATTCAAGTTTCATTTATTTCTTATATTTTAAATGGTAAAATGTCTTTAAACCGTTTCGAAAATAAAAATAAACCATTTTTTATTTAGTATTGACATTTGATTATAACATTGATTATAAATAAAGTATTTATTAAGTAACTAATATAGATAAAAAATTTCTATTATAAATATAAGATAATGTCAGATACAAAAGATGTTAGAGAAGAAATTAAATTAAATCCAGTTTCAAATTTATCAGAAAAAGATGTAAAGGTAGATAAATCATCCGATATAGAAGGCTTAGACGTAATAGAAGCCGATGAATCTCCAAAAAAAGTAGACTTAGAAGAAGCAGAAGAAGCAGAAGTAAAAGAAGTAGCAAAAGACTTGAAAGAAGACGTAAAGGTCATTAAATTTACACTTAGATTAGGAGATGTCATTGTGATTAAAGCTCCAACAAATGAAATACTTAATGGCGGCACATTTCTTATCGAGTATATCGACAAAGAAAAAATGAAACTAATCAACGCGGAATCATTTGAGAAAACACAATTGCGGATTAATAAAAATGGCGTAATTGGTGACGGTAGTATTACGGAAATCAAAATAATTAGCAGCAATCCAAATCGCGGATATGCGAGACAACATGGTCTACTTACTGGAACATGGATTAATATTTATTTCGGCGGGGATATGCCTCTTATTATTACAGGACAGATCACGGATTTAGAGCAAGATATGATTGAAATTAAAACGGCAGATGATGAAACTATATATATAAATTTTGCTTACCACGGCATCCCAGAAGAGCTACCTATTGAGGCATTTGAGATCCGAGAACCTCCTGAAGAGAAAAAGACATTGTCTCAAAGCTTGGAACTAGTAGATGAAGGAAAAGAAGAACTTCTTTATTCTGATCAAGAAGAAGGTGAAATTGTAGAAAAAATACCAATTAAAGAAGTGAAAAAAAATGTAGAACGTCTTATCTTTAATGCGGACGAAATCGTCTTCGGAGACATAATGAATGTGGAAGAATATGTTGAAATTGATAAAGATAAATATAGATTTAATCTTGAAACCCAAACTAATGATTTACTAGAAGAAATGCTTTCTGCTATTCCCAGCAATAAACGAACTAACAATGTTTTAAATAGAATACACATTACCATTTCTCGATTTATACAATTACGTGAAATGTCCTCTAAATTCGACAAGAATAAAAATGTTACTGGGTTTATACAAAAAACAGCAAATGATCGACCTCTTGCGGAATATTTATCCGACTTTCAAAATAATCTATATTGGGTCATGATGGTTGCGAAAAATGTAAAAAAAACATATGTCCTTGATGAAGGTTCTAGATATGAAAGAGTAGGAGACATCGAAGTGATACCAGAAAATCAAAATATTGCTGAAATGTCTAGTCTGTTTAGAAGATACAAATCGAATGAAGGCATTGAGGGGCAAAATAAATATTCGGGACTTTACAGCGCATTGAATCCATATTTAACGCCATTTTCTTCCGCAAATATGGAAAATAGCGACGCATTTAACTCTGAAAATAGAATTATTGTTGAAGGCAATGTGAATTCCAATATAAATGCTATTATTGATAATTTAGGGGATCTATATTCTACTGTAAATACTAGAGGGAGAGAAACCGCTAGAAAATTTGTAATTCAAAAATACAATCTAGGGCTAGACAAGTTACATGTAGAAAATGGCCTTTTTAAAGGTTCTAAAATGGATGCCGATCGTGTCAAACTAACAAATAATGATGAAATCGCAATCACTTCCATCGTTACCCTTCCCGAACCTACTGTTCAATTTTCACAGGTTAATTTACCTGGTTCTAGTTTGTTAGTTAAAGCCAATTTAAATATACACTTTTTAAACTATTGGCAACTTCTTAAACAAAGATCCAATGTTATGTCGGTCGAAATTGACGGACTAGATAACGAATTGGAATTCGATGATGGAAACTTTGTTGACAATATTAAAAACTATATGTTAAATTTATCCGACTATGAGATGCCAGGAGGAGTCAAACTAACAAATCAGGAAATTTACAACCAATTTTTGAAAATCATAGTTCCCAAAATCATTGTCCTTTTTAACCTTGTTAAAAAATACATTAAAGGCAAATTATCTATTTCCAATTTAATCACCTACTTGGAGCCTTTCATGATTTATTCGGAAGACCTCACCTACATGAATTACAAAGAAATAGACAAATTCATCAAAGAAAAAATAAGAGAATATAATTCTAAATATGTCGAATACAGCAGAGCATTTTCTATGATAAAATCTATGAAATCGATCAAAAGTTCACCTTCCACGCTTTTTGAAATACTTGATAATGATCCCGAAATTAGAATAACTGTTTTTGACGCATACAATTGTTACTTTTCATATGAAAAATATATATCAGCATCTGAGCTTCTCAAGAAATTAATTATGACAGATTATGGTAATTTGTATAACACCGCCGTGGCTTTTTCTAATTTGCCGCTCATGTATCCTACCGAACTGAATCCATTATTTGAAGCAGATAAAGAGACAATGAAGGCCAGTTTAGAAAAGGCACTTGAGAAAGATAGTTGCACTTCGTATGTCATTGCCAAAAAGTATTTTACAAGGGAAAAACTGGAAGCAGATAATGATCGAATTATTTATTTTGATAGAGAATACGATACAACTGATTATAATATGATAAATGAAGAATTTAAAAGAGAGCGCGATACTCTGACTCCCGAAGAATTACAAATATATATCGCGGAACAACTTAAAAGGAAATACAAAAAGGAAGAGCGAGATGCGGATTATTTGGCAGAGACACTCGTTAATCAGGCCAAAAAAGTCATAGAAGGGCAATATGCGATCATTTCAGTTGAACCGCAGGCAGAGGCCAATTTGGCTGAATTAGAATACTATATACGGAAAAACAATATATGGGTAAGAGCCGAAGAAGTGGATCCCAAATGGTTTATTCAAGACACTGATGTTTTATGTAATATTAATCCCACTTGTATTTATAATACCAAGAAAAATCCGGATGAAGCATGTGAATCTATTGAAGTTGCCAAAGAATCCATGGTATCTGCGGCTTTGAAAGATGTTATGAAACAATTTGATAAAAATTACAAAATATCTAAGGATGAACTAACAACTTATGTGAAAAAGCATTTGGCTTATTTTGAGAATGTCATGTCACGCATTCAAGAAATACAAAATAATGCGTTTTATAAATATAATAATCAAAAATATGAGTTGGGTTTAAGTATTTTAGAGTCAACTTTAAATCAAAAAGTGTCTCCTTATATGAAGTTATGTAACCTCATTGTTGGACAATCAGATTTTGTCAAACAACAGAACGACATTGCTTTATTCGCAGATAAATTTTGCCGACCAGGTGATCCTAAATTACCTAATGTAAATGATGATGAGATGGAAAACATTTGGTGGTTTTATTGTAAGGAAACGGATACAAAACTTATTCCCTCTTTTCGAGTTATTTTGGCGCGCACTTTTGTTAGGAGGCCTGAAAAATATGAAAAACAAATGGAAAACATAATTAAAACCATTGGTAAGCTAGGAGACAATGGAGATGCGTGGGTGGACGAACACAGTGGTGAAGTTATTCGTTATATTGATTTCGATGTTTCTGATGGATTCAAGGCCGGATTTAAGGATGTTAGTAGAAGCATAATGGAACGAGATGTTAATGATGTCGCGATTGAGGAACACAATGAGCGAAAGAATAAAAAAGAGAAACGATTGTCTCCTGAAGGCCAACTTGTTTCTAATATCATTGTTTCTATTACATCTAATATGGGTATCAACTTGGACAAATCCCACGATTACATTATTAAAGTGGTAACGGAACTCATGGCGGATGTAAAAGTAATTGAAAAGGAAGCAGCATATAAGGAGCGAGAAAAGGAAGCCGCAAAAAAGGGCAAGAAACTTCCTGAATACATGATTGTTTATAGCTCTGCGCTGCTATATTTAACACTAGGCATGATATTAATTTCTATACAGACAAGCATTCCATCGATTAAAACTAGAAAGACATTTCCTGGCTGTGTGCGTTCATTTAGCGGATTCCCTTTCGAAGGAGAAGGAGACGATTCTGGTCTAAATTATTTGTCATGTATTGCTCATAAATATAAAAATCCACAAACTATTCCATGGAATGCGATCGCAAGAGTAAATCTAGAAAAGATGACTGCTACTTTAAAAGCATTTATTATTAAATATCTTTTAGTAAATTCGGAAGTAGAGCAAAAAATAAGAGAAAAAGTAGAATACTTATTGTTAAATCCGGAAAAAAATGATATCCCAGTAGAACATTCATTGGCAATGTGGGCAAACTTTTTGCCTCCACTAAGACCATTTCATGTAAAAGGCCTTGTTAGTATTAGCGAGGGATTTGAAGAAGAACTACGATCTGACCTGGTTTCCGGTAGTCCCAGACAAATAGAAAAATTGTTAGTTATTCAATCCAAGATTACTCAGTTTTCACTTGCTATACAGGAAGAAATACAAAAAATAGTGGAAACAAAGGATTTATTAATGAGAGCATCTGCGCAGCCATTTATGATTAATGCTTGCTGTAATGAGAATGATCGTTCTAATTTAACTGTGCTTCAATATTTTATTCAAGAAAATCCCAATATTGAGATTAATAATCAAATTGTTAGAGAGCTCACTTCATTGCTGCGCAGCAGCTATAAACTAACAGAAAGCGCTATTATGTTGAGTGAGGTTGATACAAAACGACTATTTCCGGAAATATCCAATGACTTTAGTGATGAACTAATTTATCGCGCATTTATAAATCTTTGTCATTTTCAATCATCGATTCCATTAACTGAGGATTTAATCGCAATTTGTGTAGATAAACCCAACTATCTATCTAAGGCGGATACTATTCAAGAAAAAATTGCCAAATTGAAGCGCGACGATCGCAATTACACTAAGGAAATGTTTTTGCGCTTATTCCAAATTGTTAGCAGACATAATATTATCAATATATCTTTATCTTACACGACTCCATCTTGTTCCGAATCTTTAAGAAGATTGTTAGTTAAAATGGACGTAGATGATGAGCCAAATGTCGCAAAGACATTACGTGATAAACTAGAAGTGCTTTTGGATACATTTGATATGTCGATACAAGAAGATACAGATGATATGAAACAACTGAAAAACTATTTGGCTAAGGCAAATGACAATATGCGAAAAGAATTAGTTAGCTTTATTAAACGCAAGGCAAAAATAGGCGGTTCGGAACTAAAGAAACTAACAAACTTTTTAGATAATTTATCTGTTTGGCAGTTCGACATACATAGAAGAAATGATGATATTAAAATTTCTGATGACGCGATGTATAACTATATAAATTTCAATAAGAATTTCATTTCACTTTTTTCAACGGTATTTCCAAATATAATTTTAAATAAGAATGAGATCTCATTTACATCACATGCTTATTGGAAATTTGCGCTTAGCCACAAGCAGGATTTAGAATCGGATATAGAAGGTTATTTAAAACCTTTAGCGAAATTTTTCAATAATAATGCTATTAGCAATGTTGTGACCGAAATACAAAATAAAAGCAAGAGTATTCTTCTGTTGTCACAGGTTACACCGGTTACGACAAGCATCCAGGTTGGCGATCAAGAACTTTACAATGTCTTTGACAAAAGAACGACAACGTTGCTTTATGAATATTACATTCTTCAGATATTTACAGAATATGTTAACCTAACAAAAGATCCAGTAATGGCTTCTCAAATGCTTAAGGCTCCGAAGACAGAAAATTCCTCGGTATACAGTGCGGACTTTTTAGTTGAAAAGCAATTACAAATTGCTGAATCTGAAGAGATATATTTGGAAGGCGATGTGAATAAATTACAAGAAGATACAGCTCAGCTGTTATTTACTTACATCACTATTATGCGACAGTCTAAGAAATCAATTGACTTATCTTACGATAAAGTAGATGATCTTATATTTAAACTAAAAGAAGCCGAAAAATACACCTTTACTGATAGATTGAGGGATTTAGATGATGAACAGAGAGAAGTTGAAAATGTCTTGAAAATTTATAAATTGGGGGTTTGGTCAACTGGATTATCTAAAGGCATTCGAGAATATGATCCTGAAAACTATGAACATGAAAGACAAGTTTCGGAACGCATTGCGGAAATACAAAATGGACTTCGGCGAACGGGCGCTATTGATGAAAATAATATGGATATCGATCTAGAAGATGCTTTAGATGACATGGAAGCTCAAGATTTTGCCGATGCGGATGAACTACAAATGGGAGATATTGGCGAAGATTATGAAGATGGGGATCCATACGGCGATGAACATGATGAAGAATAAACTAAGAAAATTTTTATAAAACTTTATATTATATAATAACTACTATGTTAAGAACATTTATAAGAAATAATATAACTTTTGCCGCTATAATACTATTTATTGCTATTTTCGCAGCATTTTATGTAATAAAGCCTGGGTTTTTATATAAGCAGGATGGTAGTATTCGAGAATTTGGAGTTGGGACAAAAAATAAAACAATTATGCCTATATGGCTTTTTTCTATTATTTTAGGAATTTTATCTTATTTGGTTGTTTCTTACTATCTAGCTTATCCTAAGCTTTAGTAGCCTTAGTAGCCTTGTGCAAAAATCATAGCCTTGTGCAAAATTTATAGCCTTGGGCAAAATTTATAGCCTTGGGCAAAACCCATTAAAGTCACTGTAGATATAGTAAGCTGTTTGAAATAGCGCTATACAATTGTCATCTGTAAATCGTAAAATAACGAACCCATCTCTCATTCGCGGTCTCAGCAAGAGTTCTCGATATAGTCGGTCAATTAGTCTAGAGCTCATGTCTATTTGCTTTAAGTATTGACCATTTCTAAATTTATGGTATCCGAAAAACTCTAGAATCAAATTCGTCAGCTCGATAGGTAAATGAAACGACAATAAGGAGATTAAGTTTGTTGATGCCATTTTTTAAAGTTCTTTATGTTCTTTAAGTTCTTTTATATAATATTAATACCTAATTGGGTGTATTAATATTATTTTTCAATTTTTTCCACCTTTGAAAAGGTGGAGCCAAACAAAGAACCCTTGGTATTAATTTAAATAATATATATTTAAATTAATTTATACTTAAAGACAAATTAGAAAACTAATATTTGGCTCCACCTTTTAAAGGTGGAACTATGAGACAGTATAAACAACCGAGTTATTTATCTCTTCTTGCTTCTCCTGAGCATCCTGTTCTTTCATATAATCTTCATATTCTGCTTTAATTTTATTAATATCTTTTACACAACCTCTAGAATCTAAATTATAGTAAACAATAGATGACACCAAAATAGCAGTGTATATATACCACAATGCTTCGCCAATATTTTCTCGTTGAACCACTAAATCCAATAGTTGCTGCTTTAAATTCTCTGGACTATTGTCGGCATACACATTATCTCTCATTAGCGGCTTCAATTTGTCCCAAATATTTATAAAATTATCAGGATACATTTGATTTATTAATATAGAGTTATTTCCACAAATTTTCATCAGCGCTTCTGCGGCACTTGTTAGTTCAAGCTTTCTTTCAGGGTTATTGCTTTCTTTTTCGATTAGCGCATTAATATTTGTATCTATTAAAACTTGATTTAATAAATCAGATGCGCTACCTGAAATCACAAAATAACCAATTACATCTGAAAATACATTTTTTAATCCAGAAAATGCCGAGATAATCATCATCATCACCCCAAAAATTAAAAACCACGGAATCAATGTGAAAATAACCGCAGAACCTACATTTTTACCGGCACTACCTTGACACTTATCAATTAAATATGAAATATTTAATGCTAGTTGGGTGCATATTACTATTAGCAAAAACATACCCATCTTTTTCATACTTTCGCTATAATAATTTGCAAAATCCGCATCAGTTAGAGTATTGTTAACAAGAACCAACTTGGGTTTACCAATTACTGGAACGGAAGAAATGTATAATAATGTTGTTATTATAAATAAAAATAACGATAAAAACGAAATATCCATATATAGATAATTGGTATAATTTTTTTTTGTTTTTTATATGTATTTATAAAGCGATTATTATATGGATTTTAACAATAACTATGCTAAACCTATTTTAACTGAACCAGGTGTTAGATACTTCTTAAATGAAACATTAAAACAGTGTCATGCTTTTAAAGAAAAATACAATAATACCATGTTTAATATTGGAGTAACAATTGCCTTTTTTATTATTTTAGGGATCCTTTTGTTATACAAATATAAGGGTAAACTAACACCCGAAGAAGTTCTTGAAAAGGAAACTCAAAAAAAACAATATATACTATCTAAAATTAAAAACTACCAGGATACCAAACTCAGAGAACAACAACAATTAATAACCGGATTACCGCATTGGGACGATGAACATGGAACAAAATATGCCTTTTAGTTTGTGTTTATTTATAGAATAAATATATAAACATAAATTATAATGAGTGAATCAAACGAAAATAATTCAG
>Ga0114966_10004718_pt1 | contig 11665 bp, 10 predicted proteins | sample M_130207_XF_Meta_FD_87029 | JGI IMG/M metagenome (GOLD analysis project Ga0114966, IMG submission 87029) | Freshwater microbial communities from Lake Montjoie, Canada to study carbon cycling - M_130207_XF_MetaG | ecosystem: Environmental > Aquatic > Freshwater > Lake | place: Lake Montjoie...
TAACAAATAAACCATCATTTCCGTTTTGGAAATTAACATTTCCTAAAACTGTCTGGGATGCAGTTTGTAATTTAAGAGCAGCTAATGCAGGAACAGCAGAAGTATAGGCACCAGTACCTACGTATAATGCTAATTCTGGGTTACAGAAATAAGCTTCCATAGTAGCATCTTCAGTATATGGAGTTAATGAATTCCATTTGTCTTTCGATCCGATAGGAATAATTGCTTCGTTGGTTAATGGCATACCTAATCTAGATACTTGAACCCAAGCACCAGAATTTGTTGGTGCACCACCTGAACTGCTTAATGTTTTGGTTGCTTTTCTGCTAGCAGAAGCCCATACACCAATAACAAAATCAGAATCTAAAATATTTACTGCTGAACTTACACTTAAGCCAGTTTTTTGCAATGAGCTGATAGGTACTTTAATTGCAATGCTGTGAACATTTTTGTGTCCAACACCATCTACACCAAGACCTGCTCCGCGTGTTTGACCAAGGTCGAAAATACCTCCAAGATCAACAAAGAAAGCGTCGTCAGACGGTCCACAATATACTTTCTCACCACTAGTTGCAGTTAAAATTGCACTAGTTACAAGTGTTGCATAAGTAGTCCCTGGTAAACCAGCAGCACCTCCAATAGAACGTGGTCCTATGTATGGAGGAGGAACAGCTCCATTTGAAACAATTGTGGTAAATGCACCACCATTTACACTTTTTTCACATGTATAGGTAGTTTTCAAATTTTCTTTTCCTAAACGAATATTGAAAAATGTAGTGGAATCTTCGTTTGTTTTTGAAAAAGTAAAGCGATAAGTGATATCATCACCTGTTGTACCATCATTTTCTATGTGTATTTCGTAACGGATATTTTCTCCGAAAGAAGCATAATTAGGTCCACCTTGTGGTAATTGAAGTGGAACATAATTTGCAATAATTGTAACTGTATTTGTATCATCAGGACTTCTGAATGCATACAAATCAGTATTGTCTGCCAATGGGTCATTCGCAATCAATGGCGCTTCCCTATGGCTAGAAGCCTCCACATAATTTTTTTGAGAATCCCAAACACCAATAGCTAATGCTGCCGCAAGAACTCCTGTTAATGTTAAGATTGTTTTTGTAGTCTTTCTCATTTTTTATTTAATAAATAGTTTAATTACCTTCAGTGTGCTGTTGCCCAATTGTTTGATTTTTTTGTTTATTTATAAGCCAATTTTTACATTGCTCGAAAATTGCTTACAAAAATATGTTTTCCACTTTTTTTTATTTAACGGCTACAAACCTATTAAATATTTTTTAAAATTTTGCATTTTTTTTAAAAAAAAAAATTTATTTTTAAATCAATCTGAAAATCAATTAATTAGCTAATTTGTTCTTCCGGTTTCTTAATTTTTTCGATGAGAATTGATATATATTCGATTAATTTTCGTTTTTAAAATTGTAAATTTATTTATAATTGGATTTATTTTTTATGTTTTTATGGTTGAAAATATATTTAAATTTCAATAATAAATAATTATGATGAAATAAATATTTTTTTTATATTTGTATTAATTAAAAACTATAAATTTAATTGTTTAAAAATGGCTATTTATTGTTTTAAAATATTTTTTGAAGACAACGAAGAAGTTTTTCGCGAAATTGAAATAAGATCCACTCAAAATTTCGAAGACTTTCATAATATAATTTTGAAATCCATAAATTTCGAAAATTTATATGAAGCTTCTTTTTTTATTAGTGATGATTTATGGCACAAAGGCAAGGAAATCAGGTTAAAACCCTTAATTAATAATAAAATTGAAAGCAATGCGCTGCAAATGAATCAATTTAAAATGGCTTCTTTAATTGAGGATCCACATCAAAAATTTGTATATGTTAATAACCCCAATTATTCCTGGACATTGCTCATTGAATTGATGAAAATTGTGCCCGATGATGTAAAAGTAAAATATCCCATTTGTGTTAAATCTGTTGGTCTTGCTCCTAAACAATTGCAGAATTCAAATGTAATTCCTGTTCTGGCGGATGTGGATGAAGTGGATGATAACTGGGATTCGGAAGAAGAAAGCTACAATAATGCGCATAATGAAGAGGAAATAGCAGTGCTCGAAGGCGAAGAAGGCGAAGAAGATGCACAAGAATCAAATGAGGATGAAATGAGCGACGAAGAAGGGGATGAAAATTATTCCGAAACTTTAACTGAAGAAGATTAATATTTAATCAATGATGCTTTTTTTTATATTAAATAAAGCATTTGTTTAGTCCTATATCCAGGGCTTTCTTATAAAAAGATGCAGGCCTAAATTCTAAATAGCTAAGGTATTATAGGCTGGCCAAAGACATTATTATCAAAAAATGGATATTTTATTCATTCTAATGAGCATTTGTGTTAAAATTAAAATTTTAGTCCAATCAGGCTTTTTACTTTTTTCCTTGATGAAAAAAGTAACAAAAAAATCAAGAAAAGGTCATCGGCTCTCGCACAAGCTGACAAAGCCCCCGCTACCTTTTCTGGCTTACGCGCCAACCCAATTAAAGCTTCTGTTTACAATCTGTTTTTACCAATTTAACTGCAAATATTAAGGAAAAAAATTCAATATAAAATGTTATCCCGAAATTTAATAATTATAGCCGGACCAACAGCGATTGGGAAAACTTCCTTGAGCATAGAAATAGCTAAAATTTATAATTGTCCCATACTATCCGCCGACTCCCGCCAGTTCTATAAAGAAATGGATATTGGTACCTCTAAGCCTACAAATATTGAAATGGAAGGAGTCCCTCATTATTTTATTAATTCGCGTTCCGTTACTGATGAATATAATGTAGGTAAATATGAAAAAGATGCTATTAATTTAATAGAAACATTATTTCAAACAAATAGCTGTATTATTTTAGTAGGAGGTTCTGGCCTTTTCATTAATGCTATCTGTTGCGGTTTTGATGAATTGCCGCAGGCCAATGAAGAAATAAGAAATGAAATAAATTTATTATTTACAAGGCAGGGTATTGAAGGATTGCAGCAGGCTTTAAAAAAGCACGATATAAACTATTATCTGAAGGTGGACTTGAACAATATTCGACGGATAAGCCGAGCACTTGAAGTTTGTTTATTAACGGGAAAAACATACACCGAGCTAAGAAAGGGGGAAATTAAAAATCGTAATTTTAATATTATTAAAATCGGTCTTAACGCATTGCGCCCGGTCCTTTATAGTAGGATAAATCAACGCGTAGATCAAATGATGTTGGATGGTTTATTGAACGAAGTAAAATCTTTACAGAAATTTAAACACTTAAATGCATTGCAGACGGTAGGTTACAAGGAATTGTTTAATTATTTGGAGGGGAATGCAGATTTTAAATCTACCATTGAATTAATTAAAAGAAATACTAGAAGATATGCCAAAAGGCAACTGACATGGTTTCTTAAGGATAAAGAAATAGAATGGTTTGAGACATATCAATTGCCGGAAATATTAACCTACATAAATAAACAAAAAATAGGATAGATTTTAGGCTCGTAAACATTTTTCAATAAAGAAATGACTGTCTTTAATGCTGAAATAAAGGAGAATAGGTCTAGAATTTTAATCCAAGGTTAAACATAATATGTGATTCTTTAATATTTAAATCATTAGAATTTTGATAACCCTGGTAATGTAATCTTGAAATGCCATACTTATAAGTTAATTCAAAAAAAACAGCTTTTGCTGAAGCTCTCAAATTATATTGTGTGCCTAAGCCTCCAAAAATAAAAGTATTTAGCCTATTTATCTTCGAGTTTTCACCACGCTGAAAAATATCACTTAATAGGTGATGCTCAAAATTTAAATTAGCCTTTCCATCAAATACAACATTTCCTGTAGAATCATTGTTAATAACATAATACGAACCAATTATAAATCGAGCTCCCAAGCCACCAAAATAATAAGAGGTATATAAATTATCTTTCTCAAGGTTAAAAGCTCGCTTAAAGCCAATAGGGATATGTATTTCCTGAACCCTTATTTCGTGAGTATAAGCAAATGTTTTATCAAATAAGTAAGTACTCCCTGGTGCAGAAAAATAACCCCTAAAGGAAAGTCCTTGGCTGAAATACTCCAAACCAATTAAAATATTGATTTTTCTGCCCAATAAAATTTCGCTCTTGTAAGATGCAGAGAAGCCACTCAGTGCTTTTGTATCAGCAGTGTGCATTGGGTGGTTTTTATAAAATGACAATACAGGTCCTAGGCTAATGCGGCTTTTAACTGCCCCTCTTTTATAATCATTGGGATCTTGCGCGCATAATGGCACAGTAAAACTAATACATAAAATAAATAATATTTTTTTTTTATTTATGCTCAAAACATTAATCTTAATTTGAGTTTACTATAAATATATTTCGAGTTTTACTCGATTTTAACTAAAAAAACAAAATTGAATAATAAAAAAATATAAACGATAAAAAATTTATGAAATAATATTTTTATCGTTTTCTTTTAATCTTCTATTTTAAAATTTAATAATTACAAACAAAATTATAAATTTATTCTGAAATTTTGTTTTTGATTTTTTTTTCTTAATTGATATCTTTTATGTTTAAATTTTTTTGATAAAAAAAGCCGTCTCAAAATTTTAATTATGAGACGGCTTTTTGAAAAATTATATTTTATGAAATAAATTATTTTTTAATTTCTACTGCAGGCACAGGCAAAGGTGCTGGGACAGCTGGGGTAGCTGTAGTAGTTCCAGCAGGGTCTGGATTCACAACGCCCTTAATTTTAATAACTTTTGAAGGGGTATCTGCATTGGATGTTAAGGTGATAGTTTTTTCAAATGCTCCAATTCTATCCGTAGCATATTTAACTTTAATCACTCCTGTTTCACCTGGTCTAATAGGTTCTTTTGGCCAATTAGGTGTAGTACAACCACAAGATCCCTTAGCATCAGAAATAATTAATGGCTCTTTACCTGTATTCGTAAATTTAAACTCACGATTTCCATCAGAATTATGTTCAATTGTACCATAGTCTACTACCTCTGATTCAAATTTGAATTTAGGAGCATTTGGATTTATTGGATTAGGTGTAGTTGTTTCGGGTGCTTGCGCATTTGCTCCTAGAGCAAGGCAAACCATTAAGCCTATTGATAATAGTGTTTTTTTCATTGTGTTTATTATTATTATTATTATTTATTTATTTATTTATTTATTTTGTTTTAATATTTTAATGTTTTAATGTTTTTCAAATGGTGTTGCACCATCGTCTTTTTTGCCATTTGATGGAAATGCTTCATCTGTGGATGCAGCGGAAACTATTCCTTTAATAGTAATTACTTTTTGAGGTGTTTTGGCATTAGAATTAATAGAAACTGTTTTTGAGAAACTACCAGGGCGTTTTGTATCGTAAGTAACTTTAATAACTTGAGACTCACCAGGCAAAATTGGCACATTTTTAGGATAGGTGGGCACGGTGCATCCGCATGATCCCTTTGCATCACTTATAATTAATGGTTCTGTTCCAGAATTTTTAAATTTAAATTCATAGGTCCCGTTACCAGCATAATCAATTGTTCCAAAATCATGGATGTCTTTTTCGAATGTCATCTCTGCGAGGGTGGAAGCAACTGCTACCGCTACCGGTTTTGGTTTTTCATCAACTTTATTTATAGCTTGTGCTTGAATAAACATTGTTGAAAGAACGATATTGCCTATTGTTAAAAATATTTTACGCATAGTATACAATGTAAAAATTAAAATATTAAAATTGTTTTATTTTATTATAAAAGCATAACGATAATCATGCCAAAAATCAAAAATAAAGTTTTTTTCTTAACTTTACCAAAAAAAAAACAAAGTACGTCAATTATTATGGAAATCCCCAAAAATTACGACCCTAAAATAACAGAAGATAAATGGTATGCCCACTGGATTAAGCATAATTTTTTTAAATCCATGCCCGATAATAGGGAACCTTATACCATTGTTATACCTCCTCCAAATGTAACCGGCGTGCTCCACATGGGGCACATGCTCAACAATACCATTCAGGATGTATTAATTAGAATGAAACGCATGCAGGGGTTTAATACTTGCTGGGTGCCTGGTACCGACCATGCATCCATTGCTACAGAAGCCAAAGTGGTAGCTTTATTAAAAGAGAAAGGAATTAAAAAGACGGATTTAACACGGGATGAGTTTTTAAAATACGCTTGGGAATGGAAAGATAAATATGGCGGAATAATTCTTAAACAATTAGAAAAATTAGGTGCTTCTTGTGATTGGGACCGTACTCGTTTTACCATGGAAAATGATTTGAGCGAGGCTGTAATTGATGTATTTATTGACCTTCATAACAAGGGTAAAATTTATAGAGGTGTAAGGATGGTTAACTGGGATCCTGTAGGATTGACAGCTGTTTCAAACGAAGAAGTTATTCATAAGGAAGTGAATTCTAAATTATATTTTGTGAAATATAAAATAGAAAATATCGCCAATAATACTGATTCTAATCAAATTGATGAATATATAACAATTGCCACAACGCGCCCTGAAACAATATTAGGGGATACTGCCGTTTGTGTGCATCCTGAGGATATTCGATACAAACATTTAAAAGGCAGACGGATTATTATACCTATTATAAATAGAAGTGTGCCCATAATTTTTGATGATTATATTGATATTGAATTTGGTACAGGAGCTTTAAAAGTTACTCCTGCTCATGATATTAATGATTATAATTTAGGAGTGAAGCATAATCTAGAAGTAATTGATACTATTTCTGAGGATGGTAAAATGAGCAGTGCTGCAAAGTTTTATATTGGTGAAGACCGCTTTGTTGTTCGAAAGAAAATTTCAAAAGATTTGCATGAAATGGGGCTCATTGTTAAGATTGAAGATATAAAAAATAAGGTTGGCTATTCCGAGCGCACGGATGCCGTGATTGAACCTAAATTAAGTATGCAATGGTTTTTGAAAATGGATGAAATTTCAAAGCCTGCATTAGAAAATGTGTTAAATGGTGAAATAAAATTAATTCCTGAAAAATTTACAAGCACCTATAAACATTGGATGGAGAATGTTCATGATTGGTGCATCTCTCGCCAATTATGGTGGGGACAGCGCATCCCAGCATGGTATGATAAGAAAGGGGTGAGTGTAGTTGCAAAAACGCATGAAGAAGCGCTTCGGATTTATCAAATACAATATCCAGGATCTGAAAATATCACACTTAAACAGGATGAAGATGTATTAGATACATGGTTTTCATCTTGGTTATGGCCTATAAGTGTTTTTGATGGTTTTAAAAATCCAAGCGGCCCAGATATAAAATATTATTATCCAACAAATGATTTAGTTACGGCTCCTGAAATTTTATTTTTCTGGGTAGCCCGCATGATAATTGCTAGTTATGAATATGTAACGCAAGATGAAAAAGAAAATGCACTTAAAATAAAACAAAATAAATTAAGTATTTTTAATTCTAAAGGTGCTAAGCCATTCACAAATGTTTATTTAACGGGTATCGTAAGGGATAAACAAGGTCGTAAAATGAGTAAATCGTTAGGTAATTCTCCTGATCCTATTGAATTGATTGAGAAATTTGGAGCTGATGGCGTTCGTGTTGGCATGTTGTTATGTTCTCCGGCAGGAAATGACTTACCATATGATGATAGCATGTGTGAACAAGGACGTAACTTTTCTAATAAAGTATGGAATGCATTTAGGTTAATTAATGGCTGGAAATCAAATTTAAATACAATTTCGGATAAAGAAAATAGTGTAAATGCCGTTAATAAAATTGCAATAGAATGGTTTGAAGCAAAATTTAATAGGCAGTTATTAATAATTGATGATTTATTATCGAAGCATAGGATTAGCGAAGCATTAATGTGCACTTATAAATTTGTTTGGGATGATTTTTGTGCCCTTTATTTGGAAATGGTAAAACCTGAATTTCAGGATGGTAAGTCATTAGCAATGGATAAAACTACTTATGATGCAACAATAATATTCTTCGAAAAAATATTAAAAGTATTGCACCCATTTATGCCATTTATTACAGAAGAAATTTGGCATTTAATAGCCCAACGTAGCGAAAAAGAATGTATCATAATATCTGAATGGCCTTTAGTTACAAAAGAAAACAATAAAATTGTTGATGATTTTGAAGTTATAATGGAAGTGATTACTAATATTAGAAATATTCGTAAACAAAAAAATATTTCGCCAAAAGAAAAATTAAATGTTTTTGAAAAAGTTAATCAGGGTGAAATTTCCAATGTTTACAATGGAATAATAATAAAATTGTGCAATTTGAATAGTTATGAATATATAAATAAAAAAGTGGATGGATCTGTTTCATTTGTGATGAAACATGCTGAATTTTTTGTTCCAGTTTCTCAAAACATTAAAATAGAGGATGAAAAGGAACGTTTAGAAAAGGATTTAGAATATAATAAAGGCTTTCTGTTGTCGGTAGAAATAAAGCTCTCCAACGAAAAATTTGTTGTAAATGCGAAGCCTGAATTAGTGGCAATAGAAAAGAAAAAACAAGCGGATACAGAGGCTAAAATTAAAGCAATTGAAGAACAATTAATGAGTTTAAATTAATAAGTTTTTTTAATTATTAATTTTTTAAAATAACTTGCCGCCTTTAATAAGCGGGAGCCATACCATGAAAATAATTCCCCATCTATTAAAATTATTTTAGAATTGGGGCATAAGTTTTGAATTTCTTGAATATGCTTTTCTTTGAAAGGGTAGGGCTCTGATGATAGTAAAATTATCTCTGGCATGGCCTCGGCAATTTTTTGTTCACTTATCTCAAAATAACGTGAGTTTTTGGCAAATACATTGGTAAAATTACAATGGCTTAGCATATCATCAATGAAAGTATTGCTGCCTGCCACCATAAAGGGTTTTCTCCAAATTAAGTAGGCCACAGATGTACTTACCGATAGTTCCTTCTTAAAATTGAGCAGTTGCATAAACTCTTCGGTAATTTTTAATTTTATTAAGGATGCTGCTGTTGGCCTTGAAACCAATGCGCCTAACTGAACAATCATATTTAATGCGTCGTTTAAATTATAGATATCACTCATCCATACTTTATAATCGGTCATTAATTTTTCAATTTGTTCTTTTTCGTTCTCCTCTTTGTTACCAATAATTAAATCAGGTTTTAATTGTTCTATTTTTTTAAAATTGATATTTTTTGTTCCACCAACTCTTGTTTTACTGTAAAACCATTCAATGGGATGTATACAAAAATTGGTTAAGCCAATTACTTCCTTGTCTAAACCTAAATCATATAATAATTCTGTTTGCGAGGGAACAAGGGATATAATTCTTTTAGGAGGGCATAGAATTTCGATTTCTCTATTTAGCTGATCGGTATAGAAAGGCATTTTATAAAAGAATATTAATTATAAAATAATAGTTTCATTTTATATTTAAAAATTGCATTGTCTGAGCAATGTTGTATTGAAATTTATTTTGAGAAAAAGGTTTTAGACTATAAAACAGTAGCCTTGATTTATTGTTGTATTTTTTTATTTATCAATATTCAGTATTTGTTTTTTTGCTGGCATGGGTCCCCTTTTAAAAATAATTAAGCCATTGAGAAAATTCCGTAAAAGTTGATCGCCACACTCTTTGTAATTTGCCTGATCGGGTTTACGATAGAGTGCATTTAATTCACTTTTAGAAATTTCAAAGTTAGCCAACTTAAGAATTTTGACTACATCTTCATCTTTAAGTTCGAGTGCAACACGTATTTTTTTGAGTATGTCGTTATTGGTTAGCATTAATTATTTGTTTTTATTATTTCAAATGATATTTCAGTAAATTTAATTAAAATATGCTATGTTTTGCGTATTATTTTGATGTTTGGAATATTTAAAATGTTTAAATTAAATTTTTCTAAAACATTTTTTTTGTTTAATGGCCGTAATGATAAAGGTTGAAAACAAAATCATTTCCGTTAAACGCTTATTTTTATTTAAAAAATTAAAAAAAAATTAAAAAAATAATATAAAAACAGTGTTTAATAATTTACTTGTTTTTTGTCTTAAATTTATTTATTGCATTTGAAGTAAATTCAGAAAGTACAAGCTGGCCGCTTATTTCGGCACGTTCTAACAATAGCGTATCCCAGTTTTCTGTGCCCTTCCAAAATATTTTTTTGAGTATTTTCATTGCTTCTGGATTTGACTTTGTAAGGTTAATTGCTAAAACGGTAATTGCAGCATCCAACTCCTCTAGTGTTTTAAATAATGCTGCATATAATCCTTTTTCTTTTGCCCATGTTGCATTGTGCCACTCGGTAGCGTTAATAGTTAAGGATGTGAATGCAGCGGTACCTATTTTGCGTTCCACAGCAGGACCAACAACAAAAGGTCCTATGCCAACAGCTAATTCGCTAAGTTTAATTGCTGCATCGTCAACAGCTAAAGTATAATCTGCCGCCGATGCAATGCCAACACCACCGCCAACAGCTTTACCATGAACGCGAGCAATAACAAATTTAGGAGCTTTTCTTATTGCATTAATCACCATAGCAAATCCAGAAAAGAAGCGTTTACCAGTTTCGAAATCTTTGATAGAAATTAATTCATCGAAGGAAGCTCCGGCACAAAATGTATTTCCTCCATCACTTTTTAAAATAATAATTTTTGCATTATCATCCTCACCTGCTTTAGTTATTTCATCAGCTAATAGGTTTAATAGGTTTGTTGGTAATGAATTACTTTGGGGATGATAAAATGAAATTGTTGCAATGCCATTTAAAATGCTTGATTTTACGTATTCCTTTTCCATCTATACAATTAGGGCTTAAGTTAAAAGTGATATATCTTAAATAAAAATTAATAAAATTGCACTGCTTTTCAGAGATAAGAAGTTTAAAACGATAGTTTAAAAATTACCCAAAGGCTTCATTTTAATATTTTATTCCTGCGAATATATAAAAAAAAACACCCTGATTGCTCAGAGTGCCCTTGATAAACTAAATAAATGCTTAACCCTTAATTAAATAAATATTAGTTCATGCAATATGCTGGTAACTTACCTTCTTTGATTAATTGCGTACTTTTTTGTTTATGCTCTTCAAAATTACCAAAACATAAGGCGTCCAACACTTCTGATTTTGTCATTTCAACACTTCCTAATTCTAGTTTAATTTCATTTTCGCAACGTTCTACGTATTTCAAAAAACGCTCTGGAGCCCAAATATATTGGGTTTTATGCCAATCTGGTTGCGAACGATCAATATCAAACTCAACAGGTAGATCTTCACCAAGTTTAATATTAGTTTTAATATCTAAACCTTCAAAACGTTTAGGAATCAACCTGTTATCAAAAATCAATGGACGGGAGATTTTAATAACGTGTTTTTTCTTTTTAACATCTACCATCGCCAATCCTTCTATAGTTAAACCTTTTTTCTTAAGGTAACCATACTTTGTCTCAAAACTTTTTAAAATTCCAAACATGATTAAATGATTAAATGAATAAATGAATAAATGAATAAATGAATAAATAATTAAAATTATGACACAAAGATATACAATTAATTCCTTAATAATTAATGAATTAAAATGTAAATTTCTGAAAATAGAAGTTTAATTGAGTAAATTTAGATGAAACTGAATTATTATCGCATCAAAATAGCTTA
>Ga0114966_10004719_pt1 | contig 11665 bp, 10 predicted proteins | sample M_130207_XF_Meta_FD_87029 | JGI IMG/M metagenome (GOLD analysis project Ga0114966, IMG submission 87029) | Freshwater microbial communities from Lake Montjoie, Canada to study carbon cycling - M_130207_XF_MetaG | ecosystem: Environmental > Aquatic > Freshwater > Lake | place: Lake Montjoie...
AGCCGTTGGCACGGGACTTTGCCTTGTTCTCGTCAAATTCATCGACGTTCCTAACGCCGCCGAAATCGTCTTCCGACTATCCGTCGCCGGCTTCGCCGGTACGCTCCTGGGTCATTGCTTCTCCTGTTTCCTGAAATTCAAAGGCGGTAAGGGCGTGGCTTCAACGATTGGTGGACTGCTCGTCCTGCTGCCGATTCCTATCCTGATTGGTGCCATCCTCTGGATCACGGCGTTTGTGCTGACGCGTTATGTTTCCGTCGCTTCGATCCTGCTCGGAGTTTCCCTTCCGCTGAGTTGCTGGATACTCCCGCTCTTCACCTCTCTGAAATTTTCGCCCGCTGAATTTTGGTTCGCCGCGGCGATTGCTGCCTTCAACGTCTGGACGCATCGCGCAAACATCGGTCGCCTCTTGAATGGCACCGAGAACCGCTTCGTCAAAAAAGCCTAACTTTACTGCTATGACCGCCCCACGCACCCTTGGTATTGGAATACTTGGTTTCGGCACCGTCGGACAAGGCGTCTGGAAACACCTGACCGAAAAACAGGCCGACCTCGAGTCGCGCCTCGGCGTTAAACTTGACCTGCGTAAAGCGGCCGTTCGTGACTTGAAGAAAAAACGCGGGGTAAAAATCGCCGCTTCTAAGTTAACCAAGAATCCGCTGGAAGTCATCGAAGACCCGAAAGTCCACGTCGTCTGCGAACTCATCGGCGGCACCACCAAAGCCCGCGAGCTTACCCTCCGTGCCTTGAGCTTGGGCAAAGTCGTGGTCTCCGCCAACAAGGCCCTCCTCTGCGAACACGGTCCCGAAATCTTCGCCGCGGTCCGCAAGCATGGTGGACAATTCCTCTTCGAAGCCAGCGTCGCCGGCGGCATCCCGATTATCAAAGCCATCCGCGAAGGCCTCGTCGCCAACCGTTTCGAGCTTATTGTCGGCATCCTAAACGGCACCTGTAACCACATCCTCACGCGCATGGGCGAAGATGGTTTGTCTTTCGAAGACGCGCTGAAAGAAGCCCAGACCCTTGGTTATGCCGAAGCCGACCCGACCCTCGACGTCGACGGCATTGATGCTTGGCATAAAGCTTCGATTCTCGCTTGGCTGGCGCACGGCAAATGGGCACCCGCCGCACGCACCTTGGTTGAAGGTATTCGTAAAATCGGGCCCGCCGACATCGATTTTGCCCGCAGATTCGGTTTCGCCCTGAAACACCTGGCGGTGATTCGTCGCGACTTCAAAGCCGGCTGGATGACCGTCGGCGTCTACCCTGCCCTTGTTCCTAATCGCGATATCTTAGCCCGGGTTTCCGGAGTTAACAATGGCATCACCTTACGCGGTGACGTCGCGGGTGCCACGACCCTTACCGGCCGCGGCGCCGGCGGCGATGCTACCGCTTCGGCCGTCATCGGCGATATCGTCGATGCGATTACAGCCCTTACGGGTGCCGCTCCTCAAGGCCTTTCCAGCGAAGCCCTCGCCGCCCGCGAGAAAGCCGGCCGCGCCCTCCGCATGGCCGACCTCGATGAGATCGTCTCGCCCTTCTATCTCCGTCTTTCGCTCCTCGACAAGGCGGGCGTCTCGGAAGGGGTTTACCGGATTTTCTCTAAGCACAAAGTGTCGATTGCCCGAGTCATCCAGTACGAACACCCGAACCAGGGCCGCGGTACCGTCACCCTTTCGACCTACCCGGTGAGCGAACGCAAGATGTCCGCCGTCTTGGCAGAGTTGCGCCGCCTCAAAACGGTACTCGAAGAACCCGTCATTCTCCGCATCTTCTCTCCTGAATCCTAAGGATGTCACTTATCGTCCAGAAATACGGCGGAACTTCCGTCGGCTCCGTTGACCGCATCCAGAACGTTGCGGCCAAAATCAAAGAGCAGTGGTCACAAGGACATAAATTAGTTGTCGTGGTCTCCGCCCGCAGTGGCGTCACGAACGACCTGATTGCCCGAGCCAAAGCCCTGTCAAAATTACCGGATGAACGCGAAATGGATGTGCTCATGTCCCTCGGCGAACAAGAAACCATCGCCCTAACGGTCATGGCCCTCCATGCCATCGGCGTACCGGCTGTTTCCCGCACGGGGGCCCAAGCGGGTATCTTCACCGACGACATCCATACCCGTGCCCGCATCACCCGCATCAGCGGAGGCGACCTTTTGCAACGCCTGGAAGAAGGCAAAGTCGTGGTGGTCGCTGGCTTCCAAGGCGTCACCGAACTCGGCGAAGTCACGACCCTCGGCCGCGGCGGCTCTGACCTGACGGCTATCGCGGTGGCGGCATCGATCAAAGCCGACCTCTGCCAGATTTTCACCGACGTCGACGGCGTCTACACCGCCGACCCTCGAATCGTTCTGAATGCCAAGAAAATGCATGAGATCTCCTACGAGGAAATGCTCGAGCTCGCTTCCAGCGGTTCTAAGGTCATGCAATCACGTTCGGTAGAATTTGCCCAAAAATATAACGTTCCCTTCGAAGTAAGATCCTCCTTTAACGACCTACCCGGTACCCTTGTGAAAGCCATCGACAAAACTCTCGAAGACGCCGCGATCGCCGGTGTCGCCCTCGACCGTCTCCAGACTCGCGTCACCGTGAACGACCTGCCGGACAACCCTCAGGCAATCGCCGCGCTCTTTGACGACCTCGGCGAAGCGGGTCTGAGCGTTGACATGATTATTAAAAATCTTGGAAATGGCGGGAAATCCAACCTCACCTTCTCCGTCACGACCGATCAATATAGTCGCGTCGAAAAAGTGGTAGGGGACACGCTCAAGAAACTCGGTTCGGGCTCGGTGCGTTCGGCCGGTGAAATCTCCAAGCTTTCCATCGTCGGCGTCGGGATGATTTCCCACCCCGGCGTGGCGGGCACACTTTTCAAAGCTTTGGCTTCGGTGGGGATTAACAGCGAATTAATCACGACCTCGGAGATTAAAATCTCCATCGCCCTCGACCCCGCCAAAGCGGACGCGGCGGTGCGGGCAGTTCATACGGCCTTCGGTCTCGATAAAGCCTAGGAACGGCACTCGCCTCTTGCCCGTCAGGCCTTCCCCAATCACAGTATCGGGAATGCGACGGTTCACCTTGGCCACCCTCTTAGCCTGCGCCGGACTTTTCGTGCCCAGCGTTCGGGCGCAAGACCTTCCGCCTTCCTTGATCGCGCGCAATGCCGACCTTTCGGGCGGCGAACAACCGGAGAGGCGCACCACCCTTGAATTAGCCGAAGAGGCCCTGGAGGCGGGATTATCTTCGACTGCGTCGATGCTCTTCACCCAAGGCCTTGCGGACGCGCGCCTGAACGAGGCTGACCGGGAAAGAGCGGGCCTGGGACTCTCCGCCGCATGCATCGAAAGAACCCGCACCGCGGAAGCTAAAGCTGCCTTAAAATTCCTGCCCGCTTCTAGTCGTAAAGCCCTGCGCGAAGCCTTGGTGGCGCTCCTGGATAACGATCTCGCCGCCGCCAAATTGCGCGTTGCGGAGATCAATCTAACGCAAATCCCTCCGCCGGAACTCGCTTGGGTCTATGCCCTCAAATGGATGCTTGCCGCCGCCGAAGGGGATAACTTTGGGATTAACGTCAACCTGGAGGCCGTCGGAAAAACCGCCGTCTCGGAAGAACAACGTCAGCGCATCGAGATCTTGGGCTATCGGGCCTCCATCATCGCTGGCCAGGTCGAAGAACGGACGGTTTCAGCGCTCAAAGAACTCTCCGCCGCCGCAAAGAACACCCCGCTAGCTTTCGCTTACTCCCGTAATCTTGCCTTGGCGTTAGCACATCTCAAGCGCCCGACCGAAGCGGCCCGGGCTCTGACCGAAAGCGGCCCGCTGCCCGCCAATCGGCAGGCCGAAGCGGATCTTTTAGCGGGACTCATCCTCGGACCCAATACCACGGCCGGACGCGATCGCCTGAAAGACGCTGCCAAAAACCCAGCCAATCCTTCGGTCCGCATCACCGCGATTCATGCCCTTGTTTTCGCCGCCGAAGATGAACAAGCGAAGAACAACCCCATCGAAGCCAAAGCCATCAGCAATGAAGTCTACGACTTCCTGATGCGACATAACGAAGGACAGCTTGCCTTCCTTTGCCCGCGTGACCCCAAGATTCTTGACACCATCCACTTAGCCCGCGCGCAACTTATGCTGGTGGCGGGTAATCGCGAAAAAGCCCGCCAAGCGGCGGAAGACTTGCTCCACGACGTACCAGCCAGCCCCCTCGCCCGAGAAGCGACTCGCACCTTGGCGTTGGCCGCTTGGGGCGATGGCTCTTTTCGACTGGCGGCGAATCACATCACGACGCTCTCCGAGGGCACCATCGACACCCGCCGCGACAAACTCCGCACCGTGGCCGCCGACTGCCTTTTCTTGGCCAAAGATTACGTGTTAGCCGAAAAAGCTTATGCCATCATCCAAACCGAGACCACCCTCCCGGACTTAGCCTTTACGGCCTTTCACCAGCGGGTGCAGTGCCTCCTGCTCCAAGGCGATGAACCCGCCTTATGGAATCGCACCGCTGAAGTCATCGAAGACGCGTCTCGTAAAAATCGTTTCATTCCGCGCGAACGCCTCTGGATGGCCGTATGGAATCTCATCGATGATGCGCGCAAGGCCAATCAACCGACGGAAGCGGCCCGCTTATTGACCCGCCTGACGCCGATCATCAATGATACTAAAATCGATTTCACGTTACGCTTCGATTGGCTAAAAGCCTTGATTGCGCTGAGTAATCACCAGCCTGACCAAGCCGCCAAGATCGCCGACAATATCGCGACTCGCCTAGAAAAACTTCCGGCCGAAGCCTCGGACGAACTTCGCAAGGCCATTCCGGAACTGAGAGGTCATGTGGCCTTATTAAAAGCCCGCTCCGCCCTCGATACGGGCTCGCTCAAAGGCATGGAAGAACTGATCTCCTTACGAAAGAAGTATGGCAAGGTCGCTGCTACGGCCGCGTCCTACCTCGTCGAAGGCCGACACCTCGCCGCCGCCGGCAGAAATGCTGAAGCCCAGGCTCGCTTCGAAGCCTTAGCGAAAGAATTCCAGGGTGACGCCGCCCTAGCGGAGTTTGCGCAACTCGGGCTCTACGAAGCCGCCGAACAAGCCGCACTCCAAGCCCCCACCGAAGGCGAAGCCAAACTCAAAGATGCGGTCGAACTTTTGGAACGCTTCACCGATAGTTATCCGCTCAGCCCGCTGATGTTCCGCGTGGCGATGCGCCGCGCCGAAATTCTCCGTTCTTTAGGTGATTTCGATAAAGCGCTTTTAGTGCTCGAAGGCCTGATCCGGAGTAAACCTTCCGACCCCTCGCGCCCCCAAGCCGAGATGGCCCGGGCTGATTCGCTTTTCGGCTTAGCCGAGCTTCGCCGCGATCGCAATGGTCAGATCGACCGCCAACGTATCGCCCGCGCCGCCGCCGCCTATGAACGCATCGCCGATGCTTGGTCCAAAGATTCCGACGAAATCCGTGTCGAAGCCTGGTACAAATGGTCACTCGCCTTAATCGAACGTGCCAAAACCGAAACGAATAGTGAAGCAGCGGCCACTCGGCGCGAAGCCCGCACGACTTTGATTCGCCCCCTCAATTTATTACGCTCGGCCGTCGCCGGTCCAGGCTCGCTCAACACCACGCAACGTTTTAATTCCGCAAGCAAGCTTTGGCTGGCGCGTTCCATCCTGCTCTTAGGAGAAATCAGCGAACAAGATAACGACCTCGAAGAGGCCTTGGCGGCATACCGGATCATCCCTGAATTAAACCGCAACCTCGCACCCGGCGAAGCCCGCCTCCCCGGTCAAGCTACGGCCGAAAGCAAACTTGCGACCTTACGCACCTCCGCTTCCAATAACCCCACGATCAAACCCCAATGAGCCGCGCCTTCTCTTTCCCTTTTGATGCCGGTCCGTTCGTCTGGCTCCTGCTCATCCTCGCCTTTCTCGCCCTGGTCTTCGTGGTCGAACGCGCCATGTTCCTCCATCGTGGCTTAGTCCTTTCTTCCGACTTCATTGAAGGCGTTCGCAACAACCTGCGCGCAGGTCGACCCTTAGAAGCACTCGCCGCTTGCGAAGAATCGCCGGGGCCGGTCCCGCGCGTCGTCAAAGCTGCCCTGCTCAGAGCTGCTAACGGCGATGTCGCCATGCGCGATGCGGCCACCGAAGCGGCCTTGCTCGAATTACCCGTCTTAGAGCGTCGGCTTGGCACCATCTCCGCGATTGGGCGCATCGCCCCACTCCTTGGCTTAGCCGGGGCCGTGTTCTCAGGATTTCACCTCGCCACTGCTCTGCGCGACGGAAGCGTCTATGCCTCCGCCGACTTCTTACTACTCGACGTCCAAGCCGCCCTGGCGACCGCTGGTTTTTCTTTGGTCATCGCTGCCGCTTGTTCACTCTCTCATCATTTCCTTGTCGGCCGCGTCCGCTCCATCGTCACGGAAATGGAAATCGCCGCGCATACGATTATCACCTTCGTGCGGCATGAAATTCCCGCCGAAAAACCTAAGACCGTCTAATCGTGCGCACCCCGCTTGGAGTTCTTGAGAAAGTCCGCCCCACCGAAAGAGGGATCGACTTCATCCCCTTGACCCTCGCCTTGGTCTGCGCCGGCTTGGTTTCGGTGCTGGCTTCAGATTTTGTTTATTCACCAGGGATGTATGTGGGGTTTGATCAGCGCCAAGTTGCCGTTTCACGTAACCTTAAGACCCCCAAGGCGACCCTCGGAGATATGGCGCGGACCTCCTTGACCGTCACCCTCGTTTCGGCCCGTGGCACGGGAGTTTTTGTCGTCGCCGGGCGGGTCGTTGACCGAGCCGGATTGGGCACCGAATTACGACGCGTAGCCGCCGCCGGCGGCGCCTCCCGGCCGCTCTTAATCAAGGCGGACGCCTCCTTGACCATGCAAAGTTTTCTCGAAGTCTGCGAACTGGCCCGCACCGCTGGTTTCCCCGGAGTGATGATTGCGGCGGACGAGCGTTGATTCGCGATTGCCAGAGGGATTAGAGGTAATTCATTCTGCCCATTCGTGCTCGACCCCTTGCCCAATTCCTCCCCCAAACCAGATGTTCCTCAGCATATCGGGATCATTATGGACGGTAATGGTCGTTGGGCGGCCGCCCGTAACCTTCCCCGACTCGAAGGCCATCGTCGCGGCGGGGAACGGCTGATCGAAATTGTCGACGCCTGCATCGACTTAGGCGTAAGCACGCTCACCGTTTTCGCCTTTTCCGCCGAAAACTGGAAACGACCTCCGGAAGAAATCAGCGGGCTCTTCAAACTCGGTGAATGGATTTTGCGGGCCCACCTCGCCCGACTGGAACGGCGCAACGTCCGCCTCCGGGCCATCGGCGACTTATCCGCGATGCCTGACTTTATCCGCCGGCCGCTCACGGATGTGATTGAGTCGAGCAAGCACAACACTGCCTTTACGCTCGTCGTCGCTCTCAATTACGGCGCTCGCCAAGAAATCGTCCGCGCCGCCCAAGCCATCGCCGAAGACACCGCGGCTGGAAAAATCGACCCGACCAAAGTTGACTGGTCCACGGTTGAAAGCCGCCTTTCGACCGCGGGTATGCCTGATCCGGATTTGATCATCCGAACCTCCGGAGAATTCAGACTGAGCAACTTCCTCCTCTTGCAATCCGCCTACGCGGAGATTGTTTTCTCCACCGTCTTCTGGCCTGACTTTACGAAAGAACAACTCCAGTTGGCCCTCACTGAGTTCGGCAAACGGGAACGTCGGTTCGGCATGACTCGCGAACAGATTCAGGCCACCCCCACCGCATGATCAACCGCACCTTAAGTACCGTCGGCCTCTGGGTAGTTGTGGGCGTGGTCATTTGGATTGGCGGGCTATTCTCCGTCGCCGAACAAGCTGCATTCGGGCTCTTGGCGCTGCTGTCCAGCGTCGCGCAATATGAATTTTATCAACTGGCCGAAAAGATCCCGGGCGTCACCAAGCCCAGGCTCAATGGCATCCTTGCCGGTCTTATCCTGCTTTTTTGCTTATTCTTTTTCGCTAACGCGCGAGCCCAGGCGAACTACTTCCTGACCGCGGCATCGTTGGCCATCGGCCTGCACTTGATCTTCCTCCTGCGTCAGCCGGCCGAAGTCCCGCTCTTACTTCGTCGGATGCCGACATTATACGGCTTCCTCTACATCCCTTTCATGCTTTCGGCGCTGGTGGCCATCGCCCGGATGGAAGACGGTCAATTATTGAGCCGCAAACCCGTCGGGCTTTATTACGTCGTCTGGGTGATCATCGCGACCAAGTTCACGGACGTCGGCGGGCTTCTCATCGGCGTGCCCTTCGGGAAGCATAAAGTCGCCCCGAAGATCAGTCCGGCTAAAAGCTGGGAAGGCTGTCTCGGCGGCCTGGTCTTCTCCGCTCTGGCCTCGGCGGGTTTTGCTTGGCTGTGCAACGGCCCGTTAGGTCTCGAATTCATGACCCCTTGGAAAGCCGCCGTTCTGGCCTTACCCTTGGCCCTCCTCAGCATTCCCTCCGACTTAGCAGAATCCGCCTTCAAGCGTCTTGCGGGCGTCAAAGATTCCGGCGCCACCATCCCTGGTATCGGCGGAGCGCTTGATCTCATTGATAGCCTTATCCTGACTGCACCGATGGGCCTCATCTTACTCTCGTACTGCTTAACTTGGGCCAAACAAGCGGGATGAGCGGCGTCTCGCCACTCCATATCATCACCGGCCCCACCGCGGTCGGGAAGACGGAGGTTGCGCTGGCTTGGGCCGAGAAGCATGACGCCGAGATTCTCTCCTGCGATTCGGTCTGCGTCTATCGGCACATGGATATTGGTTCGGCTAAGCCCAACGCAGAGCAACAAGCCCACATCCGCCACCACGGCATCGACCTCGTGGAACCGACCGAACGTTATTCCGTTTTGCAATTCATCACGATGGCACGCAACGCCATCGCAGCGGCGGAGGCCCGGAGTAAAAGAATCCTGATCACGGGCGGCAGTGGTTTTTATCTGGCGGCTTTTTTTGGTCCCGTGACCGACGAGGTACCGATCAGCGACGAGATCGTCGCCGAGGTTCGTGAATTGATGCGGCAAGGACTACCCGCATTGTTAGCTCGCTTGACCGCCCTCGAAAACGGCCCACTTCCCGCTTGGCTCGATGTTCAAAACCCCATCCGCGTGGCGAAAGCCTTGGAACGGCGTCTGGCCACCGATCGGGATCTCAATTCGCTCCGAGATGAATTTCTTTCCCTACGAGGCCCGTTCGCCGACCACTCCCTCACCTTTGACCTTCTTGAGCGCCCGGACCCCGAACTTCGCCTAAGAATAAGCCAGCGGACCGAGGCGATGCTGCGCGATGGCTTGATCGAAGAGGCAAGCTACCTTCTATCCCTTAAGCTTAACCCTGAACTGGCATCCTCGCGTGCCGTGGGCTACCGGGCGACTATGGACTGGTTAGCCGAGGGCCGTAAGGTCGCCCTCGACGGCCTCGCTGAGCGCATCAACCTCGATACCTGGGCTTTAGTTAGAAAACAGCATAAATGGTTTAAAAGGCTAGGATTAGCGAAAGACGGCTCACATTCTTGAAGGTCGGAATTAAGGGCTTAAAGTACCCAAACGACTCATCGATTACGAAAAATTGACCATTTAGTGGCATAATTGAGCCTCCGTTCTTGCTCTTGGGCTATCTTTTGGCTTATTCGTAAGTCCTTAACCCTCACCCCCCTACCCATGCCCCTCAAAGTTGGCCAGCCCCTCCCTGAAATTAGCCTCAAGCAAAAAACCGATGCCGGACTCGTCGAAGTCAGCCTCCGCCGTAATGTCGGCAAAGGTTCGACCGTCATCCTCTTCGTTCCGCTCGCCTTTACGGGAGTTTGCACCGATGAGCTCTGTAAGTTCTCGGGTTTACTCGAAGAATATAAGTCCCTTAAGGCCGATATTATCGCCATTTCTGTCGATAGCCCCTTCGCCCAAGAAGCCTGGGTTAAAGCGAACGCGATCAGCGTAACCCTCGTCTCCGACTTTAACCGCGTGGCCGTCAAAGCCTTCAAGGTGAAGGATACGCGCGTCATTCCTGAAAAGACTGGCCTCCTCAACGTCGCCAAGCGCTCGGTCTTCGTCGCCGATAAGAACGGCAATGTCGTTCACTCGGAAGTCAAACGCGACCCGGCCTCGATGCCTAACTTCGCCAAGATCAAGAAGGCCATCGAAGCCTAAGCGAAATTCAGGCTTATTTGAAGGCGGTCGGGCTTGCCCCGACCGCCTTCTTTGCTTTTGGCTATTCCCTCGCTTGGGCCTAAGCTCCGCGAACACTTTTCTCATACCCCCTACCCATGGCCGCCCAAGATCCCTTTAAAGCCCTCCGTCCGTTTTCCGCCGGAGGCAAATCCGGACAGATCTACTCCCTGCCCGCCCTCGAACAATCCGGCCACGGTAAGATTTCACGCCTGCCTGTTTCCATTCGTCTGGTTCTCGAATCCGTCCTGCGTAACTGCGATGGCGTCGCCGTCACCGAGGCCGATGTAAAAACCCTCGTAAAATGGAACGCTACCAAGCCCGTCGATACCGAAATCCCTTTCGTCGTCGCCCGGATCGTTCTGCAAGATTTCACCGGCGTCCCTCTGCTGGTCGACTTGGCTGCGATGCGCGAAGCCGTGGCCAAACTCGGCAAAGATAGCGCCATCATCGAGCCACTCGTCCCAGTAGACCTCGTGGTCGACCACTCCGTGCAAGTCGATCGCGCCGGCACCGCGACTTCCTTCCTTGAAAATCTGCGTGAAGAATTCGGCCGCAACACCGAGCGTTACGAATTCCTGAAATGGGGCATGCAAGCGTTCAAGACCTTTGGCGTCGTCCCTCCAGCCATCGGCATCGTCCACCAAGTAAACTTGGAATTCTTGGCCAAACTGGTCTTTGAAAAGAACGGGGTCTTTTACCCTGACACATTGGTCGGGACCGATTCGCACACGACCATGATCAATGGCATCGGCGTCGTGGGCTGGGGCGTGGGCGGCATCGAAGCCGAAGCCGGTATGCTCGGCCAACCGGTCTACTTCCAGACCCCCGAAGTCATCGGCGTCAATCTGACCGGTCGTCTCCGCGAAGGCGTCACCGCCACCGACCTCACGCTCCGCCTAACCGAAATCCTCCGCAAAGCGAAAGTGGTCGGTAAATTTGTCGAATTCTACGGCGAAGGCACCGAAGCGCTCTCCCTTGCCGATCGGGCGACGATTGCGAACATGGCCCCAGAATATGGCGCCACGATGGGCTTCTTCCCCATCGACGAAAAATCCCTCGATTACCTTCGCCAAACGGGACGCGAAGAATCGCATATCGAATTAGTTAAGGAATATTACCAGGCCCAAGGTCTCTTCGGCATCCCTAAGGCTGGCAGCATTGATTACACGCAGACCATCGATCTGGATATCAGCACCGTCGTCCCGTGCGTCTCGGGCCCCAAACGCCCGCAGGACCGCATCGATCTCCCGAAGCTGAAAGATTCTTTCAATACGCTCTTCGTCGCGGGCAAAGATAAGAATGGCTTCGGCAAGCCAGCCGCTGACCGCTCAATCTCGGCCGCCGTCGGCGCCACCGGTCGCACCCTCCACCACGCCTCCGTCGTCATTGCCGCGATTACTTCCTGCACCAACACTTCTAACCCTTCCGTGATGGTCGCCGCTGGCCTCGTCGCCAAAAAAGCCGTCGAAAAAGGCCTCA
>Ga0114966_10004720_pt1 | contig 11663 bp, 10 predicted proteins | sample M_130207_XF_Meta_FD_87029 | JGI IMG/M metagenome (GOLD analysis project Ga0114966, IMG submission 87029) | Freshwater microbial communities from Lake Montjoie, Canada to study carbon cycling - M_130207_XF_MetaG | ecosystem: Environmental > Aquatic > Freshwater > Lake | place: Lake Montjoie...
AACCCGCCCAACCCGCCCAACCCGCGGGAGCCCCCACTGGCGAGCAGGCACCCGCGCCCCGACCAGCGCACCAAGTCCTCCCCAACCGCTACTCACGCGCGCCCCACCAGACGGCGCCTCAAGCAACGCCGTTCCCACTGGGCCGCCCGGTGCCATCACCAACGGGGGCGGACGCTTCTTCCACTCGAAGCTCTCCGATCAATCGCCGCGATCTTGCCCGGTGCTTCGCTAACAACCCGCGCGCCCCCTTTCTCCGCAAGCCCGGCCACGCACTCGCCAAGCGATTGAAAATTAGCGCAACGCCACCGGCGCTCCCAGCACTTCGCGCAACACGAACGCGCGCCGCAGGCTCGCCGGATCACGCACATCCGCCAAAACTTTGCCCCTCACCACCGACCTTAAGCCACCCTCAGATTGAGAAGCCGCGTAATTATCCGCGGCAAGGTTCTTCGCCCGCCGCTCCACCAAAACACGGGACTCCTCCAGCACCCGCAAACTCTCCGCCAACTGTTGCTGCCGCTCCAGTTCCAGACTTAGGCTCTCCGACCGCAACGCCGTTGGCACCGGCGCCCTGACCGGGCTCGGCGGCGGCGCGGGCGGCGGCAAAATCTCCCGCTGTAACTCTTCCAGCACTCGGCGCAAAGGCCCCCCAATGGGTTCCGGCATTTGCGTCGTTTCCATCCGCCGAGGCATCGCCGGCGGCAAGGGCTCACTCGGAGCCAGCGGCGGCGCCGCCACCTCGCCCCGCCGCGCGGCAATTCGCCGCCTAATCTGCTCCTGCACTTCACGCGTCCGCCGCTGCTCTTCCAGACTGTCAGGCTTAGCTTGGGGCGCGGGCTTTTCCTCGCGAGAACGCATCCATCCCCGCACCACCTGGCTCACAAATACGAGCAGGAATATCAGGACCGGCAACTTTCCCATCACCCAATCAAAAAGGCTGGCAGCGGCGAACACGGTTCAGAAAATTAACCCGCCGCCTTACTTCTTCCCGTCAGGGTGCGCAATCGAGGAGCGCATCTGCGTGTCAGACTGAATGTTTTCCATCTTGTAGTAATCCATAATGCCCAAACGCCCCGAACGAAACGCTTCCGCCATCGCCAGCGGTACCTGCGCTTGCGCTTCCACCACCTTCGCCTGCATCTCCTGCACGCGCGCTTTCATTTCCTGCTCAACCGCCACCGCGGCCGCTCGACGAATTTCCGCCTGCGCCTGCGCGATGCTCTTGTTCGCCTCGGCCTGCGCTTCCTGCAATTTCGCACCCACATTCTCGCCCACATCAACATCCGCGATGTCGATCGACAAAATCTCAAACGCAGATCCCACGTCGAGACCACGCGCCAGCACCGTTTTAGAGATGCTGTCCGGCGCTTCCAAAACCGACTTGTAGCTTTCCGACGAACCAATCGTCGATACGATCCCTTCGCCCACCCGCGCGATGATCGTGTCCTCCTTCGCTCCGCCCACAAAACGATCCAGATTCGTTCGCACCGTCACCCGCGCCTTCACTTTCACCTGAATACCGTCCTTCGCCACACCATCAATCGTCGTACGCCCACTCGCCGGATTCGGACAATCAATGACCTTCGGGTCCACCGAGGTCCGCACCGCCTCAACCACACTCTTACCCGAACCTTTCGTCGCGAGATCAATCGCGCAGGCTCGATTCCATCCCAATTCAATGCCCGCTTTCTGAGCGGCAATCAGCGCTTGCACCGTCGGCACGACGTCACCACCCGCCTGATAGTGCGACGCAATTTGATCCGCGTCCACCTCGATGCCCGCACGCACCGCGGTAATCCTCGCATCCACAATCAGGCCATACGGAATACTCGCGAATTTTAACGCGACCAGTTTCGACATCGGCACAGGCGCACCGTTGAAGAGCGCCTTCACCCACGCCCCAATCAAACTAAAAACAATCGCGCCAATAATTAAAGCGATTAGGCCGACGATAATCAGACCGATCAGTGGAAGACTCATGTGGTTGAGATAGTTGAGGATTGAACGACAATTAAACGAAAATTATCCAAGTCGATGATGTCGACGGCGGCACCCGCGGCGACATGGCCACTGCGGGCAAACGCCTCATAGCGCCGGTCACCCAGCGCCACCACCCCGGTTGGTGCCAGTGGCGTGATCGCGACCGCGCGCTGGCCGACCACGGTCCGAGCGGCAATCGCTGGCTGGCTTTGGCCCCCGCTCGAGGACTTCCAGGAAAACTTCCGCGCCAGCCGGCTCTTCGGCAACCACTCAAGCTCAAGGTAGAGCCCGACGCCGCCCAATACCAACGCCACCCCGGAAGCGTAGGCCCCCGCGTTCACTCCGAAACGACTGAACGCCACCACCACGCCCGCCACCCATGCCACCCCCCCTAAAACACCCAGGAACGCTCCCGGCACGAACACATCAACGCCCACGAGAAGAATGCCCACCGCAAAAAATAATAGGACCAGGCTCATCCACGAGGATTCTCCACCGCCACGCACTCCACCACCAGCCCAAAGTCCGTCTTGCGGCGAATCACGACCCGCGCTCCCACGGCCGCCGATCCCACTTCGAGTCGCGCGTCATACCGCCGCCCCGCCACCTCCACTTGTCCACTCGGAAAGAGCCCCGTCACCGCTACCGCCATATGCCCGACCAGCCCGTCAACCTCCATCGCCATCGCCAGCGACTGCCCCGACGGCTGCCCCGGACCCGCCAAAGCTTCACCGATCGCTAACCGCGTAAAAAACCAGCCCTTCGGAATAAACCGCGCAAACGCGAGCGCCACCACCACCGCAACCACGACCCCTAAGGCAAGATCCCGCACCGGCCCAAACAATAACGCATCATTAAAAACGATCGGCCGGTTCGGCCAAATATCCGCCATCGACCACACCAACGAACCCGCCATCAGCGTCAGGCCACCCAAGGCAAAAACCACAAATCCCGGCAAGAAAACCAATTCCAACAAGACCAGCAAAAGGCCAAGCCCAAAGACCATCATCGGCTCGTGACCCGAAAGCCCCGCCACAAAATTACTCAGAAAAACCACCGCCAAAAGCGCAATTCCCACGATCCCGAAAATCCCGAAGCCCGGCGTTTTAAATTCGATGTACAAAGCCAACAAACCCAGTCCCATCAGAATTGGCGCCACCGCGTGCATCATCACGGCAAGTCGTTCCGACCAGGTCACCGTCAACACTTTTACCGAAAACTGATCGGCCCCAAATTTTTGCGTCAACAAATCCGTCACGCTCGCCGCCAGGCCCGCGCCCAGCAGCGCTTGCGCCGGCTCACCATAAGCCTTGAGCGCCTCACTTGCCGTCAACGTCAACAACTCACCCTTGGGTTTCAAAACGTCTTCACCGATCTTCAAGATGTAGTCCTCGTCGATCATCGCCGAAACCACCTGCCCGCGAAACCCTCTGCCTTCCGAGAGCGACCGCACCTCCGCCCGCAAATAGCTCACCACTTTTTGCCGCATCGATTTATCGATCTCCTGCCCCGTCGCGCCCACCGGCGCGGCGGCCCCAATCTTGCCCCGAGGAGAAAACCAAATTTCCTCCGTGGCGGCCGCGATAAACGCCCCGGCCGAGAGCGCCTGATCATTCACAAACGTAATCGTCGTCCCCGGAAACTTACCGAGCGCTTCCATGATCTCGAACGTCACATCAAGCGCGCCACCGGGTGTTTTCATATCCAGAATCACCACATCGGCTTTTTCCTCAATCGCCTCTTTCAACCCGCGCCGGATAATAAAAAGCAACGGACCGTCGACCTGCTCACGGACCGGTACCACGAGGACGCGCTGCTTCCGCGCTCCCTCCGCCACGGCGCCGCGCGGGGCGTCGACCGCTGCGCCCGCGAGCGCCTGCACCGCGAGACCGACGGCCATCAGCCCAGACGCGAACAGGACCCGCCCAACCAACGATGATGAACGCCATGAAAACATTCCGTCGAAACCTTGCGCAAAAAAAACGCCCACGCAAGCTCGCGTCACACTGTCTCCAGTGAAAAAATTCCTGCGCATCTTCTGAAATAATAACTTTGCGCACCCCAGCGCCTCAGCGTTAATCGCAGCCCCGCACCCTATGGAAAAGGTCACCTACCAAGGCCATCAACTCACCCGCTGGCACGTGGGTCGTTCCACTTTTCTCGCCTTGCCCGAACTGGGCGCGCGGCTCATGAACTGGCACCTCACCCTCGGCGACGGCTCCGTTCGTGATATTTTGTACTGGCCGGAAGACGCCAACTTTGACGACTTCGCCAAGGTCCGCGGCGGCAACCCGATTCTATTTCCCTTCAATGCGCGGGTCTTCGATCGTGGCGATATTCACTGCTGGCGAGCCGACGATGATGTCCGCCGCGCCATGCCGATGCATGGCCTCGCCCGCCAAGGTGAGTTCAAAGTCACCCGCCTCGATGCCCGCGGCTTTGTCGCCGTCTTTGTCCCCAACGAGGAAGCCCGCCAGTGCTACCCGTACCAATACGAGTTTACCGTCACTTATCGATTCGAGGCCACCGGGCTGATGTGCGAACTCGCCCTCACCAATCTCGGCCGCGTACCACTGCCGTGGTCCGCCGGCCATCACTTTTATTTCACCGTGCCATGGGTAGAGGGCACCACCCGAGGCGACTATCTTATTCGGATTCCCGCCAACAAACGACTGCGCCAGGATTCCACTGGAGCGCTCATCGCCGGACCGACCTTACAGACCGACGAGAATCTGGCCAACCCCGCGCTAATCGACGCGCTCCACATGGGACTGCGCGACTCCGAAGTCAGGTTTGGCGAAAAAGACCGAACCGGAGATATTATCATTCAGCTGGGCACAGAGAAAATTCCTCACGCCAACGCCACGTTTGTAACGTGGACGCTGGCGGAAGATTCACCGTTTTACTGCGTCGAACCTTGGATGGGCCCGCCCAATGCGCCCGAACACAAGATCGGCCTCCATCACGTGGCGCCCGGCGAGACCCAGCGATTCACCGTGAGTATCAAGGTTCAATAACCCCGCAATTTAGCACTCCCTTTTTTTCCAGAAATTGTTCATCTTCATTTTTATGGATACGGCTTTTGCATCACTTGCCTTCATCGACGGGGTCGGCGCTCCGGAAATGATGCTGATTTTCGTGCTCATTCTCGTGCTTTTCGGCGGCGATAAACTACCCCCGTTCGCCCGCGGACTAGGCAAGTCCATTCGTGAATTTAAAAAAGCCGCCGCGGGAGTAGAGGAGGAATTCAAGCGGGCCCTCGATGAAGATGAGCGCAAGCACACGGCTCCGCAACTCACCGCCGCCAGCACCGCCCCTAACCCAACTGACGCCGCGGGTCCCGATGCCGCTACCCACCATCCGGATGAGTACCACCACGATTACGATCACGACTACCATTCGCAACATCCGGAGATTAAGTCGGAAACTCCGAGCACCGATGCGACCACCGCGGGCGTGACCCCCTCAGGTGACCCAACGCCCGCCGGGCAACCCACCCTCGCCGCCGAGCCGGCTTCTGCGCCAACCGAACATGGGATCACGACCGACGCCAGCTTGGCCGCCCCCGCACCTTCCTCCGAGACCATCGCCCCGGAACCCGCCGCGCCGGCCCCGATCGTCGTTCCCACGACTCCGCCTCAGACCGCGACGCGGCCCGAGCAAACTTGAGAACGGCCCGGCCGACGACCGCGAGGTCATCGGGTTGATATCACCAACCGATCACGCGAGTGCCGGAGGAGAACTTTGCCTTGGGCACGGCGGTCGGCGCCTGCACCGCGAACACCCTCACGGTCCAGGCTGTCCGGGGCCCTTAACCGCCTGATGGCGCTGCTTTCTATCGGCTTAACGCGAGCTACATTAAGCCCGCCGCGCCGGTGACGGTGCCCATGGTCGCGGACACGGCAGCGGCCGGCGACAGCAGCAAACGGTGAAGGTATGCGACCGCGGGGTTGGCAACGGTGGGCGCCGGGCACACTGAGGAACACCGCGCGGCGGTTTTTTTGTAGGTCCGCACGAGTCGTCTGGGTTGAGCCGGGGTGATCGCGGGGGCCGCGCGAAAGCCCTAGCGCTACCGCTCACGCGGACCGACTCCGACTTAAAACCCCCATACCATCGACACGGGCTCCCGTTGGCGCCGACCCGACTTATCGCCGGCGTTCTCCGCCTGATTTTGGCGTTCGGCTCGCTCAGACGCCCAAAAATTGGCGAACCGAAACTGCCCGCCCCGATCGGCGGCCCTACCCTCTCAGCTGAACTTCAAAAAAAAGGGGCCCGGAAATTAATCCGGGCCCCGGTTGGTTCTAACCTCGAGGAGGGATTTAACCCCGGCCCAAGAGCCGCTTCCAAGTAATCCGATATTCCAAAGCGGCGACGCTCAGCATGGCGAACACGCTGACGTAGCCAATCAAGGACTCGGCATTAACGGAGGCACGGAAAGAAAGGGCGATCGCCGCACCGGCAATGAGGAGGCCAAGGACCGCGAGTAACACTGAACGATTATACTTATTCATAGATTTATAGCTTTTCATCGAACCGACTTGATTCAACGAGACGCAGTATACCTTAAAATTATGATAGTTGAAATCGAACATTCCTATCTATTTGATAGTTTTAAACTATGGAATTAACGCAACTGCGGTACTTTGCGGCGGTGGCCGAGACTGGAAATTTCACACGGGCGGCGGAACGTTCTAACGTATCGCAACCCTCTTTAAGTCAACAGATTTTGAATTTGGAAAATGAGGTTGGTCACAAGCTTTTTCATCGGCTGGGCCGCAAGGCCGTTTTAACGGAGGCCGGCGTCGCCTTTCGGGAGCGAGCGCAGCGGATCCTTTTCGAAGTCGAAAACGCGGCTAAGGAGCTCGGCGATCACCCTAATTTGGGGAGGCGAATCACGGTTGGCGCGGTGCAGACCGTCATGCCGTACCTTTTGACGCCTTTGATTGCGGAACTGCACACCACGCATCCGAATTTGCTGATTGATGCGCGGGAAGATTTCCGCGCGAACCTCGTGCGGGGCGTCGTCGAAGGCGACCTCGACCTTGCGATTGTCCCATTGCCCGTGAAGGAGCATCGGATTTCCGTTGAGCCGCTGATGACGGAGCCGCTGTTGTTAGTGGTGGGGAAAGACCATCCGATTGCGGCCCGCGCGGAAATTAATCTGAACGACGTCGCTGGGGAAAGTTTCGCATCGTTGGGGGACGCCAGCGCGCTCGCGACGCAAATTCGGACCTTCTTTGGCGACCAAAAGTTGCAACCGCGGATTGGTTTTCATTGTGCGCAGATCGCGACGCTCAAACTTTGGGTGGCGGCAGGGCTGGGCATTTCGATTTTACCCCAACTCGCCCGGTTGCCCGCAGACCGCGAGACGCTGACTTATCTCCGGCTGAGTGGAACCGCACCTACGCGAGAACTCGCGATCATTCGGCACCTGCAGCGCTACCAAAGCCGAGGGGCTGAGCAATTTATCTCCGTTCTGCGCGAGCATGTCCGTACGCGGGAAGAGTTAATGACCCACGCTACCCGCTGACGGTTGCGCTTTGCCTAAAAAAGCCAACGGTCGTGGTTTTATGCCGCACCGTGGACATCATCATGCGCTCTCTCCTGGGCGGGAACGCGCCACGCTTCTCACATTGGGAGCGCTGCAGTTCACGCACATCCTTGATTTCATGATTATCATGCCGCTGGGGGCGCAACTGATGAGGGTATTTGCAATCAGCCCGGCCCAGTTTGCCCATCTCGTCGCCGCGTATGGGTTATCGGCCGCAGTAAGTGGATTGGCGGGGGGGTTCGTGCTCGACCGCTTTGATCGCAAACGGGCGCTCGTCTGGCTTTACGCGGGCTTTGGACTGGCGACCCTCGCCTGTGCCTTGGCGCCAAGCCATCAGGCATTACTGCTGGCGCGGATTGCCGCCGGGGCCTTCGGCGGGCTCAGCGGCTCCCTCGTAAACGCGATGGTCGGCGATATTATTCCACCGGCCCGCCGAGGCCGTGCCATGAGCTTGGTGATGACCGCGTTTCCACTCGCCTCGGTGCTCGGCGTACCGATCGGGCTCGTGCTTGCGGGCAAAACTGGCTGGCACGCCCCCTTCTTTTTTCTCAGCGTTTGCACCGCTGGGACGCTCGCCCTGGCGGCCCTCGTCTTGCCGCCAATCGAGACGGCGGTCAGCCGCCATCAACCGCTGCGGCAAATGCGCGAAATCCTCACCGACCACGTGTACCAGCGGGCCCTTGCACTCGGCGCCGTGCTCGTGATGGCCGGCGGCTTACTCATCCCTTTTATCGCGCCTGCCTTCATCGCGAACGTCGGCCTCGATGAGAAGATTCAACTGCCGATTACTTACATGGTCGGAGGGTTGACGACCGCGCTGACGACCCCGCTCATCGGCTGGCTGAGTGACCACATGAACCGGTTGAAGTTACTCATGATCATGTCGGTGGGGGCCGTGATCGCGGTGCTCGTCATCACCCGGATGGGACCCGCCTCCCTGACCTTCGCGTCTTTGATGATGGCGTTTTTTATGGTTACGATGTCGGGCCGATTTTCTCCGGCGATGACGATGATTACGAATGCCGTCGGGGCACGCCACCGCGGCGGCTTTATGAGCGTGCACGCTGCCCTGCAACAGGCGGCCACGGCCGGCGTGTGCCTGACCGCCGGCTTCTTCGTGACGCGCACGCCGGAGGGTCAGTTAGCGGGGTTACCGATGCTCAGTTACGTCTCGATTGCCTGCTTTATTCTGACCGTCATTTTAGCAGCTGGGCTGTGCTCCGTTGCTCCGCATGTGGCGAGTCCGGCCGCCAGCCTGCTCGACCCTGCGACGCCGCCGCCCGCACCGCGGTAAAAGTCTCCCCCCTTCATGTTCAACTCGGATTCTCCCGCCACCTCCGCGCCGACCGCGTGCGCTCCCCAGCCAAGCGGAACGGCGGGGACTAGCCTCGCGCCGCGCCGCCGGCCCGAGTTGCTGGCGCCGGCGGGCGATTGGGAATGCGCCCGCGCGGCCGTCGAGAACGGGGCCGATGCCATTTATTTTGGTCTGGAGCGTTTCAACGCCCGGATGCGGGCCAAAAATTTTACGCAAAGTGATCTGCCGGCGTTGATGGAGTTTCTGCATCGGCGCGGTGTACGCGGCTACGTGACCTTTAACACGCTGGTATTTACGAACGAGCTCGCGGATGCCGCGGACTATCTTCGCACCATCATCGCGGCCGGGGTCGATGCGGCGATTGTGCAAGACATCGGGGTCTGCCGAATGATTCGGGCCCTTTCCGCGGATTTTCCCATCCATTGCTCCACGCAGATGACGATCACGAGTGCTGCCGGGGTGGAATTTGCGCGGGAGCTCGGAGCGCAGTTGGTCGTACTCGCCCGAGAAAATTCGATCGCAGAAATTGCCACGATTCGCGCGGCGCAAACGTCGCCCGCCGACGTTATGCCGCTGGAGGTTTTCGTGCACGGCGCGCTCTGCGTCGCCTACTCCGGCCAATGCCTGACGAGCGAGTCGCTGGGCGGACGCTCGGCGAACCGCGGAGAGTGCGCGCAAGCGTGCCGGCTGCCCTACGATCTGATCGCCGACGGCCGGAAAATAGATCTCGGCGACCGTCGCTACCTCCTCAGTCCACAAGACCTCGCGGGACTCGACGTCCTGCCGGAGTTAGTTCGCGTGGGCGTCTCATCTCTGAAAATTGAAGGTCGGCTGAAGTCGCCCGAGTATGTTGCGAGCATCACCCGCGTTTATCGGCAAGCGCTCGATCGCCTCTGGCCGGAAAAGGCCGAGACGGGCGAAAACCAACCGAGCCCGCACTACGAGTTGCAAATGGCTTTTTCCCGCGGCCTCTACACGGGCTGGTTTCGAGGGATCCACAACCAGGAACTCGCGCATGCGCGGTTTGGCACGAAGCGCGGCGTTTTGCTCGGCGAAGTGACTCGGGTGGGGACGGCGAGCGCCTCGCTGCGGCTGATCGCGCCCGTAAAACCGGGGGATGGCATTGTTTTCGACGCTGGGAAACCAGACGAGCGCGAGCAAGGCGGCCGCGTTTACCAAGTTGAACCTGAGGGAGGCCCCGCGGAGGAAACCACCCTGCGTTTCGGTCACGGCGATATCGATTGGCGGCGGGTGCAGCCCGGCCAATTAGTCTGGAAAACCAACGATCCCGCGCTCGATCGCGAACTCCGCGCGACGTTTGCAGGCGAACGCATCAGGCACACCCGCCCGATCAAAGTCGAAGTGCACGGCCACCTCGGCAGCCCCCTGACGCTGATCGCCCAGGACGAGCAAGGCCACGTCGTAAAAATCGACTCAACCCTGCCCTTGGCGGCCGCCGAGAGCCAACCCCTCACCTTTGAACGCCTGCGCGCCCAACTGGGCCGCTTGGGCGGCACGCCTTTCCAACTGGGTGAACTGCACTCCCATCTCGTCGGCGATCTCATCCTGCCGGTGAGTGAATTAAACCGCCTAAGACGGGAAGCGGCGCTCGCCCTCGAGCAGCTCCGCGCCCGGCCCCAGCGCTGGCAAACCTCGCCGCTGACGCCGCCGAATTACCAGCTGACCAACCCGCCGCCACCGGCCCCAGAATTAATTGCCGTTATCCGGTTGCTTGAGCAACTTGACGCGGCATGGAAAGCAGGCGCGCGGACCATTTACTGCGAGTTTGAAAACCCCAAGCGCTACCGCGAGGCCGTCGCTCGTTTTCGCGAACTGCAAGCCACCGGCAAGGGAGAGTCGGCGCCCGCCACAATCTGGGTCGCCCCTCCCCGCATCTTCAAACCTGGAGAAGAGTGGATTTTAAAACAGGTGCGCTCCTGCGAGGCCGACGGGTATCTCGTCCGCAATTACGATCACCTGCAGTTTTTTGCCAACGACCGCCAGCGGGGTGACTTTTCCCTCAACGTCGCAAATCCGTGGACGGCGGACTACCTGCGGACGCGCCACCGCCTTGAGCGCGTCACCGCCAGTTACGATCTCAACATTGTCCAGTTGGAGGCCTTGCTGAAGGGCGCGCCACCCACGTGGTTCGACCTCACCATTCACCAGCACATGCCGATGTTTCACATGGAGCACTGCGTGTACTGCGCGTTTTTATCGTCCGGTAAAGACTATCGGGATTGTGGACGGCCATGCGACACGCACCGCGTCGCGCTCCGGGACCGCGTCGGCGCCGAACTACCGCTCAGGGCCGATGCAGGCTGCCGCAATACGGTTTTCAACAACCGCGCGCAGACCGGCGCAGAGTATGTCGGGCGGTTGCTTGAACTCGGAGCCCGCAGCTTTCGCGTGGAGTTCGTCAACGAGGACGCCGGCGAGGTCGAGCGAACCCTCACGCGCTACGGGCAACTGCTGCGCGGAGAGATCACCGGCGCCGACCTTTGGCGCGAGCTGAAGCTCTTGAACCAGCTCGGGGTAACCCGCGGGCAGATCGATACCGCGCCCCAGGTAATCGCGCGCAAAACGTAATCGCCGGCCACGCCCCGCCCGTTGCACCCACCCATCCGGGTGGCAAAGTCGCCACCAAGGCATGCAAATGCTAGCGCCTGCGCAAAAACGAGGTGGGCGCACCTACCCGGCCAACGACCGGCTAAATAAACCGTGCGGCCAGAACCTTGCTCCAGCTGCTCGCCGCAGTCCCGCTCAGCTCGAGCCAGCTCCCTCCCCGGACCCAACTCCGCACTCTTTTAGCGCGAC
>Ga0114966_10004721_pt1 | contig 11662 bp, 10 predicted proteins | sample M_130207_XF_Meta_FD_87029 | JGI IMG/M metagenome (GOLD analysis project Ga0114966, IMG submission 87029) | Freshwater microbial communities from Lake Montjoie, Canada to study carbon cycling - M_130207_XF_MetaG | ecosystem: Environmental > Aquatic > Freshwater > Lake | place: Lake Montjoie...
CCACAATCGCGGGGCGCAGGCTGCGAACGACGGTTTCTACTTCCGGTAACTCAGGCATTCGGTAAATCGGCCAGAACAGCCCCCCCTTCTACGCGGACCGGATAGACGGCTACCCGCACCTTGTCATTGAAGGAACATGCTCCGGTACCGGAATGGAAATCCCACATGTGCCACGGGCAGGTAATAAACTCGCCGTTCAGCGCACCTTCTCCCAAGGGGCCACCCTGGTGCGGACAGGTTCCATCGACCGCCCGAACCTGGCCATCCGTATTACACAGGGCGATATACCGTCCCTGATGCTCCACTTCGATGAGAGCCCCGGGAGGCAGCTCGGAGGATTTTGCTAACCGGATCCAGGCCATCGGGCGTTATCCGAATTAAGCGTGATGCGCTTCGGCCTTTTCGAGCGGCGTAACGGGATCAACCGTCAGCCAGAAGAATGTGCCCACAAAATACACCCCGGCGGCGACGTACAGGACCTTGTTCCAGTCATTGTTGGCCCAGCCCAGAATGTAGGGTGCCGCAGCAGAAGCCACCGCGCCGCCCAGGTTGCCCATCATGTTCATGGTGCCGGAAAGAGTGCCGGCGTACTTGCCGCCCACGTCCATGCAGGCGCCCCAGGAACCTGGCATTACCAGATCGTTCGAGAAGCTGGCAAACGCGAGGGCGATGACGGCCGGAATCGGATTTTCCAGGAAAGTGGAGAGGACGATCAGGCTGCTGGCCATCAGGAAGCCCAGGCAGCCCAGCGTGCGGCGCGCCGCACCGGTACTGCCGAGCATGTTCGCCAAAGGCTTCGCAATAAAGCCGGAGAAAAGACAACCGATGCCGCCGAGGAACAGGGGCAAGCCGGCAAGAATCGGGAAGAGACTGTCTTTCGGGTCCATATGGCGGGCTTCGCGGAGATACGTCGGCAGCCACGTAATCGAGAAATACCAGCTATACGACAGGCAGAAATACTGGGCACCCAGCAGCCAGACCTGCTTTGAGGCCGCGAATTTCGCCCACGGCACTGAGCCATGTCCGCCGACGTGATTGTATTTCAGGAGTTCCAGTTCGGCGGCGTTGACGCTGGGGTTATCGGCGGGTCGATCCTTGAACCAGCGGTAGAAGAAAACAGCCCAGACGGCGCCCAGCAACCCGAAAATGCCGAAGGGGACCCGCCACGACATGATCTGGAAGATACCGAAAACAAGCAGGGGAGTAAAGGCCCCGCCCCACCGTGCGAACAGCCAGATGATGCCCTGTGCCCTCACCCGCTCTTCTGCTGGCAGCCAGACCGAGAAAGCCTTGGCAATATTCGGGAACGCACCCGCTTCGCCGGCACCAAAAAGTGTCTGGACGATCATCAGCGAAATCCAGTTAAACACCTGGCCAGTGGCGGCAACGAAGATTGACCACGACACCACGATGCGCATCAGGACCTTTCGGGGCCCAAGGCTGTCGCCCAGGTAACCGCTGGGAATTTCGAACAAAGCGTAAGCCGTGATGAACGCGAAGAATACCCAGCCCATCTCCGTCTTGCTCAGACTCAGCTCTCTCGATATCTGGGGTGCCGCCTGCGAAAGGGCGACGCGGTCAATGTACGTGATGATCGCGAGGATAACGGCGAATACGACCACCATGTAGCGAACTTTGGTAGGCCGTTGCAGGGCCGGATTTGCGCTGGACGAGGATGATGCCATAGTCTTGCATCATATCGTGTCCCCCTATGGAGTTTCATCCTGTTGAAGAAAATCTGCGGCAATCTTTCCGCGCCCTGGCTGCCGGACGCGACCAGGCGAGCCTTCTGGAGCTGCCTGGCGTGACCATCGCGTCGCTCGGCGTCCGCTTCCAGATGTTCAATGCCGCATTTTTTTCTGCCCCCGTAGACGGTCCCGCTTCGCTTGAAAAACGCCTGGAAACCGCACGGGACCACTTTCGGGTGGGAGGTCGGGCCTGGTCACTCTGGGTTTGTGAAGACTGGCTATCGTGGACGGCGCGCCGCCGGCTTTCCAAACTCTGCGGCAAGTTCGGGCTGCGCCTCGCCGCAGAGATGCCCGGCATGGTTGCGGCGGAACTGCCGAGGTCGTTGCACGTGCCGCCGCCGCTACAGGTGCGCCGCGTCACCACCGAGGCGGATCTCGAAATGTTTCGAAACATCGGGGCTGTTTGCTTTCGTGTCCCGCCCCACTGGTTTGCGGAGGTTTTCGATCCTGCCGTCATCGGGAGTTCCGCGTTTGAATGCTGGCTGGCTTTTCTGGACGGCGAGCCGGTCGCGACGGCCGCCACGGTCCCGTTCGGCAATGCCATTGGTCTCTACAACATTGCGACGTCGCCCGCGCACCGGGGACAGGGCATTGGCGAGGCGGTCACCCGTCAGATTGCAGCCGACGCACGCCGGAGGTATGGCAACCTTCCGCTGGTGCTGCAGTCCACCTCCATGGGGCTCGGTGTCTATGCGCGGCTGGGTTTTCGACCGGTAACCCGAATTCAGGCGTGGGTATCCTGATTCGTCAACTTGTTCAACCTGAAGGCCCACCTCCGGGTTCCGGGAAAAACGGGTACCATCAAGAGCGATGCCGCTCCGCCGCGCTCTGTTGTTTCTGGCTCGTCAACCAGCGGTTCGCCACTGCGTGGAGACCTCGGCCGTCACGCAGAAACTGGCACATCGCTTCGTAGCCGGTTCCACGCTGGAACAAGCCCTGGAAGTCTGTCGTCGGTCTCATTCCGAAGGCATAGCGACTACGCTGGACTATCTGGGGGAAAACGTAACATCCCTGGAAGATGCGGCCGCCTGCCGCGATACCTATCTGCGGATGCTGAACGCGCTCCATGCAGCCGGGCTGGAATCCAATGTCTCACTCAAGCTGACCCAGTTTGGCCTGGATCTGTCCGCAGAAGCCTGCGAGGCCAATGTGGGTGCCCTTGTCGAGAAGGCTGCGCAGCTGGGGGGCTTCGTCCGCCTCGATATGGAGGCGAGCCCATACACGGAAAGGACGCTCGCCATTGCCGGCCACCTGTACGCTCGCTACGGAGTCTGCGGGACGGTAATTCAGGCGTACCTTCGCCGCAGCGCTGCCGACATTGCTGCCCTCATCCCCGCCGGTATCCGCATCCGCCTGTGCAAAGGTGCCTATCTGGAACCGCCTGAGGTTGCGTTCGAAGACAAGGCTGAGGTGGACTCAGCCTACGCCACGCTGGCCGAGACGCTGCTGGGCCAGGCTACCTATCCTGCCATTGCCACCCATGACGAAAACCTGATTCGCCACGTTCGGACCTATGCGTCGGTAAACTCTGTCGATCCCGCCAGGTTCGAATTTCAGATGCTCTACGGCATCCGCCGCGATCTGCAAAAACAACTCATCGCCGCGGGCTTCCGGCTGCGACTTTACGTTCCTTTCGGGGAGGCGTGGTATCCCTACTTTATGAGGCGGTTAGCAGAACGTCCGGCGAACCTGCTTTTTCTGCTCCGCAATATTTTCCGCGCCTGAGCTTTTTTCCGAACATGCCTGTTCCGCACTTCATCACCATCGTTTCTGGTTTGCCACGTTCCGGTACGTCGCTCATGATGCAGATCCTGGAAGCGGGAGGCATGCCTCTGCTCACCGACGTTGGAACCTATGACTTCGAACCGGTCAACCGAACCCGGCACGACTGTTCCTGGGTCCAGCAGGCTCAGGGAAGCGCCGTAAAGGTGATCTACGCACTTTTGCGCCACCTGCCCGCCGGCTTTGAATACCGCCTGGTCCTGATGCGCCGGGACCCCGAAGAAGTCCCGTTCAGCCACACCGTAATGCTTCGCCGAATTGGAACTCCCGGCGTTGCGCCTTTGCCCGATCGAATGGCGAATGCGTTCGCTGCCGACCTGGAGACCGTTCTCGCCGAAATATCCCGGCGACCGGAGTTTCGCCTTCTGGAAGTGGATTTCACGGCTTGCCTGCAAGATCCCGCCGGAGTTGCGGCCCGACTAAACGACTTCCTGGGTGGCACCCTGAACACAGAACGTGCTGCCACCGTACCCGATCCGGGGCTGCGCCGCAGGTAAGGCACTCCCTACCAGGAAAACCGCAAAGAAAGTTCCAGGCGCCGGTTGTTTGCCCCTTCGGAAAAGCCTTCTCCGTTCGTGGTGCCGTACAGGAAGTTCGAGCGCCCGAACAACGGAGACGAAAGGTTCCCGATGATGCCGCCCGGGTTATTCGTGTTTGTCAGATTGCGCGCTGACAACGACGCCATCAGGCTGTAGGGCCGTGCTGCCGGTGCGCCGCCGCCGAAGATACCCAGCGGCCCGGAGCCACTCTGCGTGGCTGCAGGTGCGCCCTCTGCGGCTCGACCAAAGCGCCAGGTGCGGGCGACGCGGACGTTGACCATCAGGATCTCCGGGCCTCGTCCGAAGTTGCGCCCGACCAGGGCCTGGCCGGGCACAGGGTTGGGATCGAGCAGACCATACTTCGTCTGGACCACGCCTGCTTTGGAGGCGGAAGTGGCGAGGCCCGGCCGCGAGTTGAACAATGTCGTGTTGAACGCATCCTGCCCGGTCGTGATGTTGAACGGGCTGCCGGACTGCAGGGTGAACAGCGGGCTCAGCCGGATGTTCCAGCGCATCGTCATGGTGCCGCCAAACTGCACCCGGTGGCGGATATCGTTGCCAGCGGGACCGTACTCGCCCTCGTAATTCCACGGGTTGGCCGGGTAGCTCCCGAAACCGTCCGAGTTGCCCACAGCCTTGCTCCAGGTATAGTTCCCGAACAACGAAACGGCATCACTCATCTTCGTGTTGACATTGGTCCGGAGCTGATGCTGGTTGAACAGCCCCCCGGAGGCCATCAGGAAAATGGGCCCGCGCCCCGGGAATGGGAGGACTCCGGTGCCAGGTAAAGGTGTATTGATGGCCAGAGAACGGTACTGGTGGTCAACGTGGGTCGTGGAAAAAGTAGACGCAAGCGTCGTGTTCCGGGCCACTTGTCGCTCCAGCGTCAGTGCGGCCTGAAGAATGCGCGGGGTGCGCAGGTTCTCGTCCACAACCTGTATCGAACGGGTCAGGGCGTTGCCGTTCAGGCTCGAAATCGGCGGCGCAGATGGGTAAAAATCCGGCTGAGCCACCACCACCTGCTGTTGTGCGCCACCCGCAAAGCGGCGGACTGCGAGCGTATTACTCATGCTGAAGCGTTCGTAGAAAAATCCGGCTCCGGCGCGGATCACGGTCTTGCCGGCCTTCTTGCCTGTACTGCCAGGTGCCCAGGCCAGGGCAAGCCGGGGGGCGAAGTTCGACCAGTCACTGATATTGGTTTGATTTTCAAAACGCAGCCCCAGGTTCAGTGTCAGATTCGGCCGTAGTTTCCAGTCATCGCCGATGAAGATCCCCAGGTCGAACTGGTTTACATCGAACGCGGTCTGGCCGCCCGATACCGAATACTGGGAGGCCCCTCCGCCCAGGGCCCGAACCTGTGCCGGAGGCAGACCTTGTCGCTGGAAAAGCAGCGTCCGCCGGTATTGTTCCAGGGAAGAGATGCGCGTGGGGAGCGGCAAGCCTGTGGGATCCAGCAAGGGCCGATTTGAGGCGTCCAGCTGTGGCCCGGTTCCGCCCGCGAACGTGAACGTGCCGTTGAAGTTGAACGCCTGGTCAATATCTTCACCCAGACGTCGCAGGCGCCCGCCCATCCTCCAGAAATGGCGTCCCCGGACCATCGACATGTAGTCGTGGAATTCCATGGCTTGAAATACATCCGAGGATCGGGCCGCCAGCGCCCCACCACCATTGAAGGAACCCGAAACCTGCAGTACCGGAGCCACCGTGTTGGCCGTAAACGACTGGTCATGGTGGGTCATCTGGAAGCGAAACTCGTTCACCATGGTGCCGTGAACCCAGGTTTCAGTAGCCTGCACCGCCTGGTAACGTCGCTCGGCATTTCGGCCTCGCGAGGTCAGGTCGAAGCCGCCGATGCCTGCACCCTTCACTTCGGACTTGTTGTAATTCCAGCGCAGCATGATCGTGTTGTTGGGGGTGAGCTGAATATCGACCTTGGGAATAATCGACAGTCGGCGCTGCGGCGTAACAAAGAAGTCCTGCACCGAGACAGGCTGGAGCGAGGCAGGGTCCAGCGTAACCGCGTTGATGATGGTGCCATTGTCGACCCCGTGACGTTCCACGACCAGGGTGAACGAGGCGCGCTTCGAGAGTCGGCCACTGATATCGTTCTCGAACTCATTCAGCGACAGGGGGGCCTTCTGTGCAGAGTATGGATTCCGCGAGTTAAATTTGTCCCTCGCGATGTTGTAGCCCAGGTTGCCATGAAACTTGTCGGTGCCGGGTTTGGTAAAGATCTCGATCCGGCCAAACCCGAGTTGTTCATACTCCGGCGAAAATGGGTTCGAATTTACCCGAACCTCCCGGATGGAGGACTTGGGCGGCAGAAGTCCTCCGCTAAAGCCGTCCACAAACATGGCGCTCCCTCCCGGTCCGGCGGCGGGTCCGGCCAGGGCCTCCAGATCAGCCTGCAGGTCTTCCGGGTCATCCGCGAGCGCGTCCAGGTCATCCCCTTTCAGCACCGTCGCACTGGCATTGGCGGAGGCTTCGGTACTCACCTCGGGCCCGGCGTCCGACGTGACGGTCACCTGCTGCGTGGCTCCGGTCACATTCAGCCGCAGGTTGAGGGTCGCCGCTGTCCCCGGACGCAGCGTCACGTTCAGCGGACGGGGCATTAAAAGTTGAGCTGCCGAAGCGGACACCTGGTACTCGCCCGGAGGCAGGCCTGCCAGGCTGTACTGGCCGTTCGCGTCAGCTGAAAGCTTTCGCATGTCCTCACCCCGGGTCACCACAACGGAGGCACCGGGAACGATGGCACCGGAGGGATCGGTCACCTGGCCGGTCAGGGCTGCGGTCTGTGCCAGCGAGGAAAGTGCGGTGAGACAAAACAAAAAAATAAGTCGCAAGGCCTCTTAGTTTTATCAAACCGACAGGCGTAAAAGACAAACCAGAATTTTTTGCGCGGGCTTTGCCGTATATTTAGAGCGGAGGTCGAACCCCATGAGAGTTCCAAGTCGCAACATCACCGGGCAGGTGAAAGCGCATGCGCTGTATTGGGGTTTTCTCGCCGCCAAACTCGCGGTGGCAGTGGCGCTCTCCGGCGGGATCCTCTGGTTCATCAACGTTTTCTTCACGCCCCACACGCCTCTCTTCCATCTAAACCGCTATCGCTTCGCCCGCGATCTGGCCTACACCACTCTGGGCGGGGTCTGGTTCCTCATGTCGTACGGCATTCTCTATCTGGCTTTCTGGGATCAGCGATACCGCTGCCGAACCTGCCTCCGGCGGCTCCTGATGCCCGTTGAGACAGGCTCGTGGTCACATATGTTGCGTCTGGGCCGACCTGCGATGGAGTACATTTGCCCTTACGGCCACGGTACTCTGAACATTGAAGAATTGAAAATCGCCGGAGCGATTCCTCCGGACTGGACTGAGCATGGGGATATCTGGAGTGAACTCTTCGCTGCGCCGACAACTGGTTCCGGACCCGGGGATACGGGAAAAACGGAGGATCGTTGACTGCCGCTGTTGCTGAACCCGCGCGACTACCGCTTTGGCGGGCCATCCTCGGCTTCGGAGCGCTCGGGACCTTTTTTGTGGTGCTGCTGGCCCTCTCCCCCGCTTACCTGCAGAACTATCGCCTCACCGGGCGTGTGAAGGCAGTGGTGGCGAGCTCGTCGGAACTAACGCTTGGGAAACTCACGCCAGGGGAACTCACGCCCGGACCTGCCGAAGATGCTCTGCGGCAGAAGTTGCTTACTGAAGCTCATACTCTGGGTCTCCCCGTGTTGCCTGGCGACATACACTTCACCCGGACCCCGCAGGCTCTGGAAGTCCGGATCCGCTACATCGTGCACCAGAGTCTGGGGCTCTACCACGTGGACCTGCACTTCCACCCCTCGGCCAGAACGGCTCTCCGGTAGCCGTTATCCTAGTAACTTATGGCTGCGGACCGCGCTGAAAGCAGAGTCGCGAAAAAATCCACGCCCGACACTTCTGGCGGCAGGAGGAAGTTGCGCGTCCCGAAAAGCGCCTTGCTGGTCCGGTTTTTGCTGCATCCCGTGGGTAAAGCGCTCGTCGGGTTAGCAATCGTCGCATTTCTGGCCTTCGGCGGGGCCTTCGTCTTTTTTTACATCAAGTACGCCAAGCTGATAGACGAGCGCCTGAAGGGTGGCCCCTATACCGCCACCTCCCGTGTCTATGCCGCCCCAACTGCGGTGGCGGTCGGTGACCAGACGACCCCAGGCGATCTCGCCGCAACGCTGCGTCACGCCGGCTACAACGAAAACCGCAATAACGCCATCGGCTACTACACACTGCGTTCCGACGCGATCGAGATCTTTCCCGGCAACGACTCCTATTTTGATCAGGAAGCTGCCACCGTCAAGTTCTCCGGCAATAAGATCCAGAAGATCATTTCGCTGAAGGACAACAGTGCGCGCACCATCTACGAACTGGAACCGCAGCTCCTGACCAACCTCTTTGATCGAACCCGCGAGAAGCAGAGAGTAGTCCGTTATGAAGACATTCCGGTGGTCCTTCGCAACGCCATCCTCTCGGCCGAGGATAAGCGGTTCTTTCAACACTCCGGTTTCGACCCCATCGGTGTTCTCCGTTCTGCCTGGGTGGATGTCCGCCGCGGCAGCAACAAGCAAGGTGCCTCCACGCTCTCCATGCAGCTGGCCCGCACCATGTTCCTGAACCAGGCAAGGACCTGGAAACGGAAAGCCGCCGAGGTGTTGATCACGCTCCAGCTGGAACAGAAGCTGACGAAAGAACAGATCTTCGAGCTCTATTGCAACCAGATTGACCTGGGTTACCACGGCAGCTTTACGATCCGTGGTTTCGGGGAAGCGACGCAGGTCTATTACGGCAAAGACATCAAGTCCCTGACGTTGCCCGAAGCGGCCGCTATTGCCGGCATTGCCCGGGGGGCCAGCTTTTATAACCCGTATCGTCACCCGAAGCGCGTGGAAGACCGTCGAAACGCCATCATGGCACTGATGCGCGGGAACGGTTTTATTACCCCGGCCGACTATGAGCGGGCCGTTGCGGAACCCTTCAAGGCGGTGAACAACGCTTCCGATTCCAGTGACGGACCCTATTTTGTCGACCTCCTGACCGACGATCTGGAAAAGCGCTTTCCCAACTACGACTTCTCCACGCATTCCGACAAGATCTACACCACGCTCGATCTCAATCTGCAGCGCGCCGCCAACGAGGCGGTCTCGGTCGGGATGAAGCAGGTGGATGACCTTGTCAGGAAGCAAGCCCGCTTCAGAAAAGCACCTTTTGTACAGCCCCAGGCAGCCCTCATCGCTCTGAATCCCCATACCGGCGAAATTAAAGCTCTGGTTGGCGGCAGAAATTACGGCTCCAGTCAATTGAACCGGATTCTGGCCGAGCGGCAACCCGGTTCCATCTTCAAGCCGTTCGTGTTCGCGGCGGCCCTCAACACGGCGATTGTCGGAGGCAGTACCACTCTGACCCCGGCGTCCATTGTGGTGGACGAACCTACCACCTTCCTGTTCGGCAACCAGGAGTATGAACCCAGCAACTTTGAACACGAATTCTACGGTCCGGTGACGCTACGCCGGGCGCTGGCAAAATCCCTCAATATTGCCACCATCAAGGTTGCGGAAATGGTAGGGTACTCCACCGTGGTCGCTCTCGCGCACCAGGCGGGCATCAGCGAGGATGTGAAGGCGACTCCCGCCATGGCAATCGGTTCTTACGTTGCCACTCCGCTGGAGATGGCCGGGGCCTTCACCATGTTCGCCAACCAGGGCGTAAAGGTTACACCCACCCTGGTTTCCCTCATCCGGGAGGCCAACGGTAAAGTTCTGCTGGATCAAAAGCCCCAGACAAAGCAGGTTCTCGACCCCAGGGTGAACTACCTGATGGTCAGCATGATGGAAGAAGTGATGCGCACCGGCACTGCCGCCGGCGTTCGCTCGCGGGGCTTTACCGTTCCTGCCGCCGGCAAGACCGGCACTTCCCACGACGGCTGGTTCGCGGGCTTCACCTCCGACCTGCTATGTATCGTCTGGGTTGGCTTCGACGACAATCGGGAGCTGAATGTGGAGGGGGCCCACTCCGCGCTCCCCATCTGGACCGAATTTATGAAGCGGGCGCTTACCTGGCGCCAATACGCCGACGCCCGTCCATTTTCCGCCCCGGATGGTGTCACCACAGTGATGATCGACCCCCAAACCGGGATGCCTGCAACCGCCAACTGCCCGGAGCGAGCCGCTGAGGTCTTCATCGCGGGTACGGAACCGGTGGGGGCCTGCACACTCCATGGCGGGAAGAAAGAAATGACCGTCTCCAATTGGGATGATGCCGCACCCACGCCGGGCCAGGCCACACCCAGTGTGGGGGGCACACCACGCCGCATGAACCCTGCACCCTACAAGCAGCCGGAGTCCCGGTCGTCTGAGCCAAAGCCGGGCCGCAAACGCTGACGCATCCCATCTTCGAATATGCTCAAATAGGACGAGGAGGCCGCATGCTATCGCTTCGCGTTGTTCTTGTTTGCCTCATTTTTGTCCTGTCCGCAGCAGGGCAGGTGAACGCTGCCCACAGCGACGCCCCACAGCCCGAACCAGCAAAGAAACTCACGGCTGAACAAAGAGCGGACGTGTTTATGGCACGTAAGATGTACCGCGAAGCCGTAGATGCTTATCGGCAGATGCCGTCCACCGCCATATTGCTGAACAAGATCGGTATTGCGTTCCATCAGCTGGGTGATTTTACGGCAGCGCGGAAGCACTACGAAAAGGCCATGAAGATGGACAAGACCTACGCCGACGCGGTGAATAATGACGGCACCATTTTCTATGCTCTGAAGCGCTACAAACCGGCGATCTCGCGCTATAAGAAGGCTCTGCAGCTTGCCCCCAATACAGCTTCGTTCTGGAGCAATCTGGGAACTGCCCAGTACTCGCTCGGCCGATACGCAGAAATGTCAGAGGCCTACCAGAAAGCGCTCGCTCTGGATCCGGAGATCTTTGAACGCCGCGGGACCGTTGGCACGGAATTACAGGACCGTTCCGTCACCGATCGTGCCCGGTACCACTACGAACTGGCCCGACTCTACGCGAAGTCCGGGAAGTCCGAACTCGCCCTCCAGTACTTACGGAAGGCCATGGAAGAAGGCCTGAAAGACAAGGTCAAACTGACGCAGACGCCGGAATTTGCCGAACTTCGCGAAACCGACGAGTTCAAGCTGGTCATGAGCCTGGAGCCGCGTGTTCTTTAGCCTGGCCCGCGCGCCAATCAAAATGACAATTTTCTGCACTGCGCTGCTCCTGGCAAGCGCCGCTTTTTTGGGATCGTGCTCAAAGGCTCCGACAGGCCCCCCCCCGGGCGTGGCCGTGGTGCGGTTCGAAAATCTTTCCGGAGATCCCTCTCTGGAATGGCTGGGGCGTGCTGCCAGTGAGGTCCTTTCGGGGTCACTGGCGGGTGCCGTGGAAGGGACGTTGATCTCCGGCGCTGCTGTTACCCGAATCGAGGCAACTCATGGTTCCCGGCCCGGCAATGCTCCCGGGATCTCGGCGCAGCGATCAGCGGCAATTCTGGCAGGTGCCCGGCTGATTATTGCGGGCTATTTCTACAAGACTCCTGGTGGCGTTCGGTTTGAAGCCACCGAAGAGG
>Ga0114966_10004722_pt1 | contig 11661 bp, 21 predicted proteins | sample M_130207_XF_Meta_FD_87029 | JGI IMG/M metagenome (GOLD analysis project Ga0114966, IMG submission 87029) | Freshwater microbial communities from Lake Montjoie, Canada to study carbon cycling - M_130207_XF_MetaG | ecosystem: Environmental > Aquatic > Freshwater > Lake | place: Lake Montjoie...
GGTTCCGTGTTTTCGCAAAACATTCTTCCACCACCTAAAGCTCTTGTCATCTTTTCTTGATATTCTTGTCTTTCGTCATACATCTTACGTTGCATCCACTTATGTATTCTATCAAGTTTTTCATCACTATATGATGGTTTTCTCCCCCAAGGTGAGTTACTTCTACTATAACCCCACCAAGCTAAATCATAATAAGTACATTTCATTCTACGGTTACCTTCCTCAAATTTCACTTCAAAATTTTCAATGTCCGATAAATCATACCAATTCAAAACTTCTTCAATCAAATAATAAACTGACTCACATAAAATATCTGAGTTGATATATGGATTTGTCTTTATGAAGAAATAATAATCACGACCTGGATAGTTACACCTAAACTCACAAAACACATTATGTTTTTGGTAATTTTTATTACCAACAATATTATTTAAAATATCATTCAACATTAAAGTCCTCTTATCGTGTGAATGAGGAAAATTTAATTCTCTTATTGTTAATTCTTGAGTTATCATGGTACAAATAATAATGTTGGGTTTTTCTTTTGAATATCAACATCAGGATATCTTTCTTTAAACTTCATGACATTGAATGGTTGGGTAATGATATGAAACCCACTTTTAGTTTTAATAAAAGTCATCCCCAATGTTTTATTTGCTTCAAGTTGTAATTCAATTATATATTCTCTCATTGAGGCGTAATAAGAGTCGTGGTCAAAACTAAATTTTGATACATCGTCAATGTCTATAATCCATCTTTTTTCATTAGTCTTGATTTGTCCAACAACACTATCAAATAGTCCTTTCTGATTGTGAACACCATTCTTAATTCTTTCTGCAAGTGTTGCTAACATATCTAAAGAAACGTCACTGTGGTTTTGTTTCTGTACGTGAATGTAAGCACGAGCATTAAACAACTCACACAATTTCTTAACCTCGTCATATCTTTTTTCCAAATACTGAACACTATCCACACAATAAGTTTTGATAGTACGAACTGATTGGTGATTATCCCTTTCTCCTTCAGGTTGGTCTTTCTTTCTTTTAAACACATAAAGCATATAAAAGTCACCTTCTTTTTCAAAGTTAAGTAAACCCTTAATATCTTCTAAATTATCTATCATAGTTGCAAATATACTTATTTATTCCCAAAATACAAAATCTTATTATATTTATTTGATATGAAATACTTGATATCAGAATCCAAAATTAAAAATTTAATATTTGATTATTTAGATAATTCTAGTTTATTTGAAGAAGTTCAGGAACATAGGACAGGTTACCCTGCGGCCGTTAAAGAGTATTTTAAAACCGTTCACTTGGATGATGACACAGACCCTGACTATGATTTTGTTTTTACGTATTATAGAGATTCGGAATCATATGAGGATTTAGTAGGGGTGGAGTCTCCTTATGGTGATGAGTATTATCCATTAATAGAATTAGAAACTCATTACATATACGAACCACTTTCTAATCTATTTGGTGAAAATAACGTAAAGAACTATGTTAAAGAGTGGATTAATAATAATTTTAAATTAAACGCAACTCATTTAGAACCAAATTAATATGGAAAAATCAAAATTAGAACAATTAAGTGATAAAATGTTATCACAATTTTTTATTCAGTTAGGTAAAATTTACGATGGCCCTTTTGAAAACTCGGACTACTCACCATTAGCTGATAACTCATCGTTCAGAGATGATTGTGACTCAGTATCTACAATATTTGGTTTAGGTCAATGTGATTGGATTGACCTTGATTATATTATAACCCTAATTAATATGAATCCATCTATCAGTGAAGGTATAGTTAATAAACGTCCAAAAGTTGGTACATACACATATGAAATTGATGTCCATGAAACTGTTGCTCAGAGACAAACTTTTAAACATACGAGTACCTCTTATAGTCCTAAAACATTATTAGAAATTGCTGAGGTAATGCAAAGCGAAGGTGATATATCTCCGTGGGATGGTGAACACATAGATACTGATATTTATGACTCAGATACGAATGATGTTAAGTTAGATAAAGATTCGGTTAAAAGAATTAGTTAAAGACCAACTTTACTTTCTTCTCGTATATCCCTTAGGAAAACTCTATTTAAAATATAATATACATTTGGTAAATAAAAATCTCGATACCACACCAATAAATGTTCTAAGTTTTTAAATTCTTTCACTGATTTGAGTGATTCAAAATAATCACCCACCATTTCTCTATCTATTATTGTTTCACCATTTTTTACTAATACATAAAAAATCGCCTCAACAGGTGTGTCATCTGAACCATCCCAAAAAGGAGTTGCGTAAGCCCCAAACGCTTCTTTATATTTGTCATCATCACCATAGTAATCAGTTTCTGAGTCTAATCTCCATTCAAATGTTCCGTTATATTTATCAACCATTATTTCATACTCTCTATAAACATCAGGTAATTTACCTAAATTGTATAAATCAAATAGGAGTTGATTAGCTAATTCATAATTAATTGGTATATTAAGCATTACAACTAACTCAACTTGGGTTAACCCTAAAACTTTACTCGTACCTTTTAATCCTTTTTCATCAACTAATTGTGTTAATTGTTTTTTTCTTTCTTGGTTCATTAATAATAAATATAAGTATTTATCAATATGAGACATGAGATTAACTTTTACATGACCAAATTTTTAAAACCAAAATATGATTTCCATGGAGTCTATTTAATACCTGATATATACCCCGATAAAGGTGAGGTTTGGTGGAATGTAAAAAACCCTAATAATTTATCTTATAGTATTGAAAGTTTACGTAATCATGTTTGGGACATATTTGAGGATTTTTGTAAGTTGTCTGATACCATTGGTTCAGGAATGAAAGATTCATTATTTAGTACTTACCATAAAAAAGTTGGTAATTTTTACAAACCAAATAATCAATTTTTTATTAATAAAGAAGACTTTCAAACGTTAACTAATAGAATGCACACAATTACAGAAATCAATTTTAAAAATTTTCATGCAAATATTAAATGTGATTGGTTTAGTATTACACCTGCAGAAGATTTTACTATCGAGGTCGGTATGAGATTTATAAAATGTACTAATAAAGAAACAGGACATATCTATACAGACAAGGAATTGGGTTCCGATGGTGAAGTGTTAAGTGATTTGTTTGAGGATGATGATTTTTATAATGATTACGAATATACCTTATTTAACCCAATGGTTTCTTTTATCGTAAATAATCCCCTACTATTTGACAATAGTTTTATGTATATTACAAATAGTATTTCACCATTAAATAAAGAAGGAAAGATTCTTAAGATTTGGAGTTATTAAGTTTTTTATAATCCCAATCATAATCAACACATACATGTGGTAATATTGTTGATACTTTTTTTATGGTATTTTCACCTAAATCATCCCATATATTTTCAGATATATCATGTTGTCTAAAACCGTGTTCCCATTCATCGTTAACCCCTAAAGAAATTTCTAAGGGTTCAATATAAATTGTTCCTTCATACTGACATTCCCCATTCTTCATTTTCCATATAGAAACTTTCTTAGCTCTATATTTTATTTGATAATCAACCACATCATCGTCACTATAAGAATACGGCATAGAATACCAACCTTCAAAAACATGTGTACCATCTAATAATTTATGAACCATGTCCAATGTTTTCTGAGTTGTTTTATCCATTTCCATATAGTATAAGTATTTATTTAATATGAAATATATAATCACAGAGTCTAAATTAAAAGACATCATTTTTAAATTCTTAGATAATCGTTATGACCTTGAAAACTTTTATTGGAATGAAGATGAATTTTTTGATTGGGACACGGGTCATAATATTGAAATGATATATTTTGGTGAGGAGGAAGACTTTGAGGATAACTACGTGATTGAATACTTCAAATACCCGACTCACGATAGAGGATGGAATGATGAGGAACTTCAGTATTTACCATCATTTAGATTTATTGATAATGAAGTAACTAAATTACTATCTAATATGTTTGGTAATGAGTATGAACCAATTGTAATAGAGTGGTTTAATGATAGGACAGGTTTAAATGCTAAAAATATTTTTTAACTATGACAAAAGAACAGGAATTATCAGCCCTAAATAAAATTATTAATTCAATGGATGTTTATCCGTCTGTTGACGAAATTAAAGTTTCTTTAAATAAGGACGAGTCATTTTTAATTTATAAATTATACCTTAATGAACCAGTAACAAAAGAAGAAATATATGATAGTGTCGATGTTTTTTGGTTAATTGACCACCATGTTAAAGATTACTTTACAAAATTAATACCATTTGATAAAATTCCTATTCTTAATGAGGATTATCAAGTTGAGGTGTATAACTCTAATGGAGTCAAAATATTTGATTGGTTAGAAGACCTTCAGGTTATGCACGGAAACAACCCTAATAGTATGGGTGGTACTCAATGGTATAGAATGTCTAAGGGAATCTAAATTGTTTGGAATTTTGTTACAACATATTCAACCATCCATTCAGGGTCTATTAAAGCTTCTTTATTCTCCAATATTGTATCAATCTGAATGTAATTGAATTCGGTTTCATCGTACTTACTAAGTTTTTGATGATTCTTATATCTCTCAATTGCAAAATCTAAATCTGTTCTTTTTTCTCGTCCATTAGTTAATTTAATAATCGCTTTCAGAGGGACGACATAATTTTCAATTAGAAGACTATTATCCCCATGAAATTCTACTGAAAATCCTTTGTGTTCAATGTCAATTAATAGATTATTATTACAAACTATCTTCTTCACAGTTTTCAAGTATTCACCTAATTCATTCATTAACGAATCGTTCACATAATAAGATTCTCCTAAAATTTCAAAAATAGGTTCGTTGTCAAACCCTATAATCTCATAAAATTTATTTAAGCTTTCAGTGACCCATCCTCTTAAAGACATTTCACTATATGAGATATCATCAGGGTTATCAATCTTATAATAAATTGTATAAATTTTATCTATCTTATAAGGTACTAATCTAACTCCACTAATGAATAGACCGTCTTTTAAATATTTCTGATATAACTCTAAAATTTTTTTTGGATTCATTTTTTTTTGTTTCTTTATAATGGTTTTCACAAAGAGTTAGATACCAACCAATGTCATTTCTAACTTCACCATGGTTACCGCATTTTTCACAAACTTCGTAACTCTTTTTTTCCGCACCAATTATTATATCATGTATTTCATTATCTCCATCATTAATATAGAATCTAAGACCTCCAAATTTTTCTTTAACCTGACACACTTGTTTATTCCACCCAAGTTTAATTAAGTCTTCAATAAGTTCTTTAACGATACCATACCAACCTTCACCCACTCCAAAATATCTACAGTCTTTTATTGGGGGTCTATCACTATAAAAACCATTTTCTAAACCTCCGATGGATTCTAAAAATTGATTCATTTCATTTTTATTAATAAAATAATTTTCCATATGATAAAAATAAGAAAAATTATTCTTTAACGAAATGATTGGTACTTAATTTTTTCAATAACAAATGAGAATCCTGTTGTATTTTCTATTTTTTCAATAAAATAATCGTAAATACAATCCTCGACTTCATTATCGACTTCCCACCCATACTCTTCATTATTTATCGCGTCCCTAAGATTGTGTTCTCCACCACCCGTCATTATTAAATCGACACTACCATTAATGTCATCAACCGTTAAGGTAATTTCAAATTGGTGTCCATCTCTACGATAATTATCAATTGTAAATATGAAATTATATCCACCACAATCATCTATTATATGTTTTGATTCACTGAAAAACTTTTTCATAATCCCCATACTAGTTTCACCAAGATATTCTCTTAACCATCGTGAAATTAAGGATGATGGTATTGTCCCTCGACTTAAACCAAATAATTTTAACATTTGGTCATTATATTTTGCACCAAATTTATCCCAATATTTAAAAAAATTTTTCTTATAACTTTCAAGTTCAACAACTTCGTCAAATTGATTTTCGGTCAACATTATTTTCATAATAATAAATACCCCACATGTTTTGTTTAAGTATTGTTCATTTAATTTATATTTAAAGTAAAAATTATGGCACACCCAATCATACATGCAAAATCATCCGCTAAAAAATTTGGGGGAACTTGGGAAGAATATATTGATATACATAATTGGTTTGATGAGACTAAAGCTTGGTATGGCCATTCTAATCACAGAATTTTTAGACACCATTCAGAGGGTATATTTGAAATGGAAAAAAAGTTTGGTTCTAGTTTCACAAATAGTGACGGTAAAATTGTTTATACTAGGTATGTCGGTGAACAACATGTTAAAGAAGATTGTTTTAATCACATACCTTCAGCAAAAGAGTGGTTAATGGCGTTAGAATCCAAAGAAAGACCTATGTGGATGATGAGGACATTAGATATTAATGTCGATTAATATATTTATTAATATGGAAAATTCACAATTAACCGAGTCTCAGATTAAAACTCTAAAATTATTCTCGTATTATGTAAAAAGTTATGGTAAACGTTTTGTTTCAACAACAAAAAATTATTATGATGGAAGTGGTGATTACCACGATGAGGGTTGGTGGTCAGGTACTCAGACCATTGATAGTTATAAAGAAATTGATGAGGTTATTAATTCTATTATTGAATCAAATGATTTAGAAGATGAAATGGATGTTGAGGGTCATAGTAGGCTAGAAGTTACAATTGACTCCGATGAAAACTCCATTGAGATTAAATCTTTTAAATTTTTTATGGAAAGTCGTGAAATGGGTGACGACAAAGAAATAACCGAGCTATCGGGTGGTGATGAATTTATAGAATATTCAAAATCAAATGAAATAACTGAAGGCCGTGTTGATTTTAGTGGTGGTGGTGATTCAGGTGACATTTATAGTAATATGGATATACCAAGAGGAAATTCTGTAGATGTCCCGTCAAACATTATGGATTCATTATATGGTTGGTTAGAGTCTTTCTACGGAGGTTGGGAAATAAATGAAGGTTCCCAAGGTTCTTTTAATTTTCATTTTGATGAGGGTAAAGTTTATCTTACTTTTTATGAAAACTATGAAGAATCCGAAGAAGATACCGTCTTTGAATCAAAATTTTAAAAACTCAAAACCCCTCCGAAGAGGGGTTCTATATATCTGTTCAAGTGAGGTCAAAATGTTAAAGTTATACGAGTTTTAAGATTTGAGTGGTAACTGTTGAACGCTTGAATCTTGACTAAAGGACCGTACTTCATCGTTATCTTAACATCGTCTCCATAAGAGTAAGTTGTAGAATAACATCATCACTCAACTCTCCCAGATATTAAATTTCGGTTAGAGCATTGTGAGTATCTAATTCTTCTTGGATTGACTCAATCTCGTCCTCCATAATTTTTACCATACTATCTCTTTCTACGATTGAGATTTCTGATGTCATCACAGGAGCATTTTCACTGCGTCTTGAGTAGTAGTCTGTTGATGTACCTTCAGTACAGTTCAACATTTTAATTTTTGACACCAATGATTTCAATTCAGACAATCTGAAAATCTTACCATACACTGATGTATTTGCCTGATGAATCTTTGTTTTCAACTCAATCAATTCATTGGTAAGTTTGGAAGCCTTGTCCAATGATTCCGCTGAGGAATATGGTCTTGGTGACATTACTTCAACACTATTGTAGGACTGAGCCTTTTGTAGTTCTTCGGTAATTTCTTTAACCAATTTGTTCTTCAACTTTAATGCTTGTTTTACGGTCATATGTTGTTTTTTATTTACTATTCAATGATAGGTAATAACCCCTAAAAGTCAAATTATTTCTCAATGAACATGTTAGTGTTTGACACTGGAACACGTAATACGGGGATTGAACTTTGCATTTCTTCAGTTCTAAGCATTACCTCATAATAACCTTCTTGTACTTTAACTGTTGGTACATTAATATATTGAGCCAATATTTGACCTTCTTGTTTAACGTCTCTATAAAATTTTACAGTTTTGTCTGTCGTATTAAATACTAATGTTTGCATGTTTTCTATGTTTTGTTTAATGTTAATTATAATAGTGGGGAGAGTCAACCTCTCCCCGTTTGGATTAAATCATTTTCAAGATGATTTCGGTCTTACCTTCCCACTTGATGATTCGAGACTTAGGAACCCAAAACTCCATCTCACCGATTTCCTCAACCTTCGCCAAGTACTCGTTACGGAAACGTTCTGCTTGACTTGAGTCAGTGATGTATTCAACACCCATGTGTTTAGCACATGTCTTACCCATTTTAGTCAACATTGAGAACTCGTCAGTAAGTGTTTTAGCACAACACACACAAACATCTCCACGTTTTACAGTCATCTTACCTGAGAACTTAACCGCTTTTGGTGATACTGCTAACACCTTAGTGATGTCCAAAAGGATTGGGTTGAATTGAAGACCGTATTGTTCTTTCATCTTCTGACCAACTGAGCGTCCAACCTTAACTGTCTCACCAACTGTCGGGATGTTCATTTTGCGAGTGTTTGCCTTGTTCTCGTCAGTTTGGATTGCCTTGATACCGACCAAAACTTGTTTGTCGGAAAGTTTTCCATATTGTCCAAGTTTACTTTTCAATTCGTTAACGAATGGATTAGTTCCTTGGTAGTCATTGATTACTTTTAAATCCCCTGTTAATTCTACTGATTTAGCTTCAGTTGGGTTTGAGAAGATTTTCTCAACTGCCGATTTCTGATTTACGGTCAAAGAACCGTATTTAGTTAGAGCATCCTTCATTTTGAGGATGAATGTGTTTTTGCCTTGGTAGTTCTTTACTTGGGTTGCGATGTCTGTTGTCATAATGTATCTGTGTTTGTTTTACAAAGATAGGCATTTTTTGGACATCTACAAATAAAAATTAAACTTTCGGGTGATAAAATTTAAAAGTGGTATTATCAGTCTTCAACATATCACTGTAATCCATCATTATTCTTTGTTTAATACCATTTTCAATATCTTCTGAGAATGGACTTGGTACAACATACCCATCAGGGTTTACCACCATTTTGTTGGTTCCTTCAACGGTACCTGCTTTGTCAACTCTAATATTGAAGTGTATTTTACCATTACTATTTTTAACATCTTTAATAGTAAATTTTACTTTCTTTCGGTCTTCACCCCAACCAATGGTGATTAATTTTGACGGATGACCCATATTCATATCATTACCTATTTGGTTCATGAAAAGACTTAATCTATTTGTTTTAATGTCATCCATTGGTTTACCATCTCGAATTTTTTTAATCTCATCAGAGGTTACCGTTATTATTTGGTCTTTAATATTTGGGTCGTATGTTGCTCTTCTGATAGGATTAACGTTACTCATTTGTTTTGATGTACTAGATGAATATGTGTTACTAACTCTATACCATTGGTTATTAATAAATAAAAAAACAGGGTACCAACCATAAGATTCTACAATATAATACCATTGATTATCATCATTAACATCCCAATAACCTTCAAGATTAGAACCTTTAAAAGGTATTCTAACCGAGCTATACTCATAAGCGGAGTTGTTAGGTGTCTTCCTTTGTTTAAACTCTCTAAAGTGTTTAAAAGTACTTTTGTTTAAATTTTCGTAGTCACCTTCAGGTCTATAATTTGCAGTATAGATTTCGTAATAAAATCTAGCGTCGGCCACAGGTCTACCAATAACTGGCATCATTGATTGGAATAACTTTAGTAAGTCATTTTTCTTACTATGTTGGTCCTTTTGTTTGTTAATGTACTTGAAGAACCTAATCTCCTTCTCTGATAAAGGATTATCCCCTTGTCCTTCTAATTGTTCTTTTATTAATCTGATTAAATTTTTCATCATTAATAAATATCAATGAAGAATAAAATCACCAAACCTCATAAAAAACTGAAGTGTATTTAGTTCCTCGTATTGTGTTTTGTAATTCTCTGATTTGTGTTTCAATAGTTCTTTGGAAATCTTCTTCAGACATAATTGTAGATTCTTTAAATCCAAACATACCTTTCCACATTTGTAAAGACTTATTAACTTTCTGAGCCTCCCTAAGCATTGCGTGTCCTGATACAATTACCAACAAGTACTCTTGTTCTTCTTGGTAATCAGTGAACAAATAATAGAATTTATAGTTCTCATTATTCTCTGTTTCAGGATAAGTTTCATATACCTCATCCATAAATAACCTAAGTCTTTTTGGATGTAATTTTTCGTTCATATTAAAGTATATAAAAAAACCCCTAATATTTCTATTAAGGGTTTTAATTTTAACATTAAAATGTTACTTTAAAAATCTCATTTTATATAGTGTTGAGTTGATTAATTCACAAACAGTATCAATTTGATTCTGAATGTAAGAGTCTTTACAACAGTCTCTTAAATCTTCAACTTTACCACACAAATCTTTAAGATAATTTATCGTAGCGGTACTATCTTTATAATCCTCTAATTTATAGTTTTGATACCCTTTAAGGATACTATATTTACCTTGGTATGATTCTACTAATCCATCAACCAAATCGACAATACCATCATAATACCCATTAAGAGCAATATGTTCAGCGTAAGATTTAGTTTGTAAGTGAAATGTATGTACCTGAGTTCTTGAGTGTAACATTAAAGAAATCATTTCAGTAAAATCTTTAGAACCTGTCTTTTGTTCAACAATCAACCCTCTTTTTTTAACTTCTTCAAATAATCTATCTTTTAAAAAATCTTTTTCCATAATATTTATTTTACTATAAATATCACAAACTATTTAAAACTTAACACAATATCTTTATCGATTGAGAACAGTGATAGATGTTGTTTAATTTCTTTATTTATAAAATAATTGAAGATATTATCTGTAAAGTATTTAAAATCTTCCTTATTTTGTATTTTTAATGTGACTACTAAAACTTCATTTCCCCATTCTTGGTCAATACCATCTTGGATGTTAGAGATATTGACTTTAACTTTTTTACCTTCGTTATTTGGTATTTTTATTTCAAGATTATTGTTTTGGTGAAATTTTAAAATGTGGTTCATTTTTCAAAATTTTTAGTTATAAAATCTTTTTCAGATATAATAATTTGTTTTTCATAATCTTTAAAAAGTTCTGTTAACTGTTTGATTTCTTTCCAATAAATTGAACCTTCACTTTCAGGTGAGTAATCATTGTCAACCAGATACTGTACTATGGTGTTAAATTGTTTTGTTATAAAACCATGAGCATATCCTCTTGGAACTATTAACTCGTCATTTGGTTTCATTCTGAAAATAGACAGTTTCATATACTCGGGGGATTCAGGTCTGATATCCATAACAAAATCAATAATTTCCCCTGTAATCACTTTAATTAGTTTACACTGAGCTTTGTCCCCAACTTGGAAATGTAGTCCTCTTAAGGTGTACGGTTTAGGGTTGTAACTAATATTACTCTGTAACCAATTTTTTTTTAATTGAGTGTTTTCAGAATTATCATAATGTAGGGATAATGGTGCGAAGACTCCTCGTTTATCTTCGAAGACATTATTTTTTAATAAAGTAGCGTATTCCATAATAATTAAGTATAAAAAAAACCTTTGTCTTAATTATAGAACAAAGGTTTTCATTTATCAATTAGTATTATTTATTTACCAATAATTAATTCATCA
>Ga0114966_10004724_pt1 | contig 11659 bp, 7 predicted proteins | sample M_130207_XF_Meta_FD_87029 | JGI IMG/M metagenome (GOLD analysis project Ga0114966, IMG submission 87029) | Freshwater microbial communities from Lake Montjoie, Canada to study carbon cycling - M_130207_XF_MetaG | ecosystem: Environmental > Aquatic > Freshwater > Lake | place: Lake Montjoie...
AAATCAAATATTATCAACAAATTCGCACATGAATTTTTCTAAAAAATCATTATCCAACGAATTGCTGATTGATTTATACAAATCAATATTATTTCCGCGCATGATTGAGGAAAAGATGTTGGTATTATTGCGTCAGGGAAAAATCTCCAAATGGTTCAGCGGCATTGGACAGGAAGCCATTGCTGTTGGTGCTACCAAGGCGCTTGATATGGATGAATGGGTGATGCCATTGCATCGTAATCTGGGTGTATTTACTTCCAGAAATATGCCATTGAGTAAATTATTTAAACAATGGCAGGGAAATAAAGAGGGGTATAGTAAAGGCAGAGAAAGAAGTTTTCATTTTGGCAGTAAAGAACATCATGTATGCGGAATGATTTCGCATTTAGGACCACAATTAGCTATTGCGGATGGGGTTGCGCTTGCGCATAAATTAAAAAAAGAAGCAAAGGTGTCCCTAGCATTTACGGGAGACGGTGGTACTAGCGAAGGAGATTTTCATGAGGCATTAAATATAGCCGCTGTGTGGGATTTGCCGGTAATATTTATTATTGAAAACAATGGATACGGATTAAGCACGCCAACCAACGAACAATATAGATGCAAAAATCTTGTTGATAAAGCGGCCGGTTATGGTATAGAGGGAATACAAATTGATGGAAATAATATTTTGGAAGTTTTTCAAACCATAAAAAATGCGAGAGAGAAATGTATTAAGAACCAACAACCTTTTCTTATTGAGTGCATGACATTTCGCATGCGCGGACATGAAGAAGCCAGTGGTGTTAAATATGTTCCAAAAGAATTGTTTGAAGAGTGGGAAAAAAAGGATCCCATCAAAAACTATGAGGGCTGGTTGTTAAAAGAAAAAATTATTTCAGAAGGAGAGATTGTAGAAATAAGGCTAGCCACTAAAAACAAAATAGAAGAAGAGTTAAAGATTGGATTTATTGCAGAGCCAATTAATCCTGATACAAAGGAAGAAATAAAAGATGTGTATGCGGCAAGAAAAAATGTACCACTAACGGTAATAGACAATAGTTATTTAACGGATCCAATTGTTAACAGCAGTGTTTCGGAAAAGAAGTATATCAATGCTATTAGCGATGCATTGGAACAGTCATTATCTCGAATGGACAATTTTATTTTAATGGGTCAGGATATTGCGGAGTATGGAGGTGCTTTTAAAGTAACAGAAGGGTTTGTAGAAAAATTTGGGAAAGACAGAATCAGAAATACACCCATTTGTGAAAGCGCTGTTGTTGGCGCAGCATTAGGCTTAAGCTTGCATGGATATAAATCAATGATGGAGATGCAGTTTGCAGATTTTGCTACTGTTGGTTTTAATCAGATCATTAATAATTTAGCAAAAATTCATTATCGGTGGGGACAAAATGCCGATGTGGTAATAAGAATGCCAACAGGCGGTGGTGTTGGAGCAGGTCCATTTCACAGTCAGAGTAATGAGGCATGGTTTGCGCATACGCCAGGATTAAAAGTTGTATACCCCTCCTCTCCTATTGATGCAAAGGGATTGTTGATTGCTGCAATCAACGACCCCAATCCTGTAATTTTCTTTGAACATAAAGCATTATACAGAAGCGTTAGTGGACTAGTTCCGGATGATTATTATGAGATAGAAATTGGCAAAGCTAGGCATGTGAAGAACGGAAATGATATTTCAATTATCACATACGGCGCAGGCGTTCATTGGGCTTTGGAATATGCTAACAAACATCAGGATATTTCTATTGATATATTGGATTTAAGAACATTATTGCCGCTGGATTATGAAGCTATTAAAAATGCCGTTACGCGTACAGGTAAGGTGTTAGTTTTGCATGAAGACACTTTAATGGGTGGCATCGGCGGAGAGATATCTGCTTGGATAACAGAAAATTGTTTTCAATTACTCGACGCTCCTGTATTGCGCTGCGCAAGTTTAGACACTCCTATTCCTTTTAATATGGATCTTGAGAAAAACTTCATGGCGTACACAAGAATGGGAGAAGTGATAGCAAAATTATTAAGCTATTAAAATTATTTCGCAGGAATAAATTTAAGTGAAATAGAATTCACGCAATGTCGGGTATTTTTATTTGTAAAATATTCTCCAGTAAAAACATGACCTAGGTGACCACCACATTTGGTGCAAACAATCTCTGTTCTGTTGCCATCTGCATCAGGAATTCTGGTAACGGCCCCAGCAATTTCATCATCAAAACTTGGCCATCCACAATGCGAATCAAATTTACTGCTAGAGTTGTATAGAGCAGCATCGCATCTTTTGCATACATAAATACCAGCTAGTTTATTCTTCGTGTATTCTCCAGTGTTAGGACGCTCTGTTCCTTTATGAAGTATCACGTATTCTTCCTCGGGTGTTAATTTATTATAATTCATCGTGTTCTTTTTTGTATAGAAATAAATTTTATTGAAATGTTTTTGAGCATCTAAAATATACTTATTAAAAGACAGTTCATCGCTATTTTTAGTGAAGTCGTAGGTTGGTCTGTACCACACCAAAAATGTATCCAGCAGCGGACTTTGAAGACCGGTAATTCTTTTTATAAAGATTTTGCTAAATCTGTAATTAACATATTTCTCTTGTTCCTCCACTTCTAATCTTTTTTGAAAAGAAAGCAATCTCCGATTTCTTTTAAACCGAAAAATATTTATCAATTCATCCAAATCAAATCCTACATAACCATCTGCAGATAAAGATGATTGTAATGCAGGCTTTGAGAAAGCATAAATATCGGAATAGGCTTTACGATTTTCAATAGAATCTTCTTTATAACTCTTTGAAAAAACAGTCACTTCTTTCAGCATGTTGTATTTCCCCCGGAGATTGATATGAATAGAAATATCAAAATGTCGTGGGTCTGGAATGTCGGCTACTAAAAATACTTTGGTTGATTTGTTGTTATACACAAACGTTAAAGAATCATCAGGCTTTACCAAAATGGAATACCTGCCTAAGCTATCGGTGGTGGTAAAAACACCAGCAGCATTGATAACCCTGGCATTTTCAACGTAATTAATTTTTGAATTGTCGTATACAGTTCCGCTAACAACAAGTTGAGCTGTTGAAATAAAAGGAAAATAAAAAAACAAAAGGAAAACGTTCCGCACAAAAACAATATTTACGCAATATTAAGAAAGAATCAAGCGGCACTTGTTGAAATCAAATTATTTTAACGTTGATTTTGCTTAAATCAAAACGAGGGGACTATTTGCGGATAATTTTTTTAAATACACGCTGTAGGTAGTTTTTAAAAAATCGAAATTGCCCCAAAGGAATACTAATCAGAATTACACAAATGGGCCAGAGGCAGAGAATCAACAGTAGGTATACAAGTACTTCAATTTTTGGATTTTCCAGCCCCAAAAGGTCCAATAATTTTTTTCCAACCCTTGCACAGGTGCTACCACCAATAGCAAAAGTGCTAATAATTAGTAAAAATTGCCAGTTGGAAACATTCCATCGCTTTTTAACCTTTTCTAACATCTGGCAAAATTGCATAAAACTTTTTTATTAATTGCCTTCTTTCTTAGATAAAGTATAAAAAATCAAATAATTACACTTTTGTGACAAATAGTCCCCCCAACATCATAACCCATTGAAACCCATTGAAAAAAGAAAAAAAATTTTTTAAAAATGTTGATATAATGTCAATATCCTACCTTACTTTTGCTCCCGAAAAAGGATTTTTTCCACATTAGACCCGATAACTGTATGATTCGCTATCGAATAACAATTAACAAAGCTTTATTAAGTCTTCTCCTATTACTATTTCTTGTATCTAATAATTCTGTTTTTGCTGCTGATGGCGAAGCCTTGTTTAAGGCCAATTGCGCCAACTGTCACAAGCCAGATGTAGACTATACAGGACCGGCGTTAAAAGGCTGGAGCAAAAGAGTACCAGACGCAGACTGGATATACAAGTGGGTAGCCAATCCTGCTAAAATGATTGCATCTGACGCTTACGCTAAAACGCTGTTTGAAAAGTGGAAGCCAACGGTGATGACCGCTTTCAGCAATTTAACCAAAGAAGAGGTAGACGCAATATTAAAATATGTTGATGATTATACACCACCTGTAGCTGCAGCAAAAATGGGCGAAAGCGGTAGTGCAGGAGGAGAATCAGACAATACCATGTTATTTGGAATTCTTACTATGGTTTTAGGAGTGGTTGCGCTCATCCTTTTACAGGTAAATAGTAACCTTCGTAAATTATCTGATGATAAAGAAGGTGTACATCGCGGTGAGCCCGTTCCTTTTTATAGAAACAAAGCCTATTTGATGGCGATAGCCTTAATATTATTTGCAGTTGGTGGTTATTATGTAATCAGCGGTGCCATTGGGTTAGGCAGGATGAAAAATTATCAGCCTGTTCAGCCAATATATTATTCACACAAAGTACATGCCGGCACAAATCAAATCAGTTGTTTATATTGTCATGGTAGTGCGCAGGACAGCAAGCATGCGGGTATTCCATCGGTGAATGTTTGTATGAACTGTCACATGGCTATCAAAGAATACAAAGGGGATCCAATTGTTAGGGAAGATGGAAGCGCTGTAAATGGTACAGAAGAGATCCAAAAATTATATGATTATGCAGGTTGGAATGCAACCACAAAATCTTATAACCCAGATAACAACAGCGATGGCGTTCCAGATGGCGCGCATCCAATATCATGGGTAAAAATTCACAACTTACCAGATCATGTTTACTTTAATCATAGCCAACACATAAAAGTCGGAAAACAACAATGTCAAACTTGTCATGGCAATATTCAGGAAATGCCTGAAGTGTATCAATTTGCAGAATTAAGCATGGGATGGTGCGTTAATTGTCATCGCGAAAGCAAGGTTGATTTCTACAACAAAGAAACAGGCGAAGGAAATAAGTTTTACAGCATTTATGAGAAATTCCACAAAGACATTAAGGATCATAAAATAGATAGCATTACCGTTGAAAAGATTGGTGGAACAGAATGTCAAAAATGCCACTATTAATAATATAATTTCTTAGAATAACGAGCATATTACCGAATAATAGAATTATTAAACTATGAGTAATAAGAAGTATTGGCAGAGTTTTGGAGAATTAAATCAAACGAATGCTTATAAGCAATCTGCCGAAAACGAGTTCAACGAAGATTTGTTGCCCATAGAAGAGCTTTCAAATGAAGGCCTTCTTGATGGAAAAACACCTCGCAGAGATTTTTTAAAATATCTTGGATTTAGTACCGCTGCTGCGGCTATTGCTGCCAGTTGCGAAATGCCCGTAAGAAAAGCGGTTCCCTATTTACAAAGACCTGATAATATTATTCCTGGTGTTCCAAACTATTATGCATCAACGTATGTAAATGGAGGAGACTCAATCAGCGTGGTTGTAAAACAAAGAGATGGAAGGCCAATTAAAATTGAAGGAAATGAATTGTCTGCCTTAACAAAAGGTGGAACAAGCGCACAAGCACAAGCTTCTGTACTTGATTTATACGATACTACTCGTTTACGTCATCCATTACAAAAAGACGGCAACGATTTTAAAGAAGTAACCACATTTGAAGCGTTTGATAAAATGGTGTCAGCAGCAATGGCGGGTATTGGAAGCAAGCCAGTTGTTTTATTAACTTCAACCATTCATTCTCCATCCACTTTAGAAATAATAAATAATTTTTTAGCAAAATATCCGGGCAGCAAACACCTGCAATATGATGCAATAAGTTATAGTGGAATGCTGATGGCTAATGAGGCTTGTTATGGAAAAAAAGCAATCCCTTCTTATCATTTTGAAAATGCAAAAACGATTGTTAGTCTTGGTGCTGATTTTTTAGGTACATGGTTAAGTCCGGTTGAATTCAGCAAACAATATTCAACCAATAGAAAAATAACTGGAGAAAATCCTACATTAAGTCGTCATTTTCATTTCGAAAGCATGTTGTCTTTAACAGGCAGTAATGCAGATGACCGCTATACGCACAAACCATCAGAAACTGGTAATATAGCATTGGCTATTTTAGCAAAATTAGGCGGTGCAGTTTCTGCTCCTGTAATTGCTGATTTGGCTGTAAAAGCAGGTATCGAAAAGGCAGCAACAGAATTAATGAAGACAAAAGGTTCGTCTTTGGTTGTTTGCGGCAGTAATGATGTAAATGTTCAGGTGGTGGTAAATGCCATCAACGAAATGATTGGTGCTAATGGAACAACCATTAATTGGGGAGCCACTTCAAATATTCGCAAGGGTAATGATGCAGACTTCGTAAAATTAGTTTCAGAAATAAATAGCGTAGGTGCGTTATTGGTTTATGATTGTAATCCTGTTTATTCTTATGCTGATGGAAAAAAACTAGGCGAAGCTATTGCTAAAGTTCCTGTTAGTATATCTTTCAACGGAACAATGGATGAAACAACCGAGCAATGTAAATATGTTGCCCCTTCTCATCACTGGTTAGAAAGTTGGGGAGATGCAGAACCAAAATCTGGATATTACAGTTTTATACAGCCATTAATAAATCCTTTGTTTAAAACAAGGGCATTCCAAACTTCACTCATGAAGTGGTCGGCTGCAGATACAGCAGATTACGAAACATTTGTAAAAAAATATTGGACATCAAAATTAGGAAGTGCAGAAAACTGGGAAAAAGCATTACAAGATGGTGTTGTAGAAACACCGGCAACTGTTTCAACGGCTACGTATAGTGCCTTTACGTTAACAGCTGCCGCTTCAAAAATATCATCTCCAAAAGGTAGTGACATTGAGGTTGTATTATATCAGAAAGTATCAATGGGAAATGGCAGCCAGGCTAATAATCCTTGGTTGCAGGAATTACCAGATCCTATATCAAAAGTAACATGGGACAACTACGCGATGATGAGTCCTGCTTTGGCAAAAGCTTTAATAGGTATAGACATCATGAACAATCAGCGTCAAGCAGATTCTTATGAAGTAACTCCAGAAAAAGCCATGGTAAAGGTTGTCGTAAATGGAAAAAATATTGAGTTGCCTGTGTTAATATTACCAGGATTAAATGAAGCAACCATTGCAGTCGCATTAGGATATGGAAGAGCAAGTGCGGATGAAAAAAATTCATTAGACAGGGTTGGAAAATCGGCAACAGGAGCAGGAAAAAATGCCTATCCTTTGGTAGCGTTTGACGGAACAAGTTTTATTTACACGCTAAATGCGTCGGTTGAAAAATCAACCAATGTATATTCACTGGCACAAACACAAGTGCATGGTTCATCGGAGAGCAGACCTGTTCTTTATGAAACCAACTTACCAAGTTTTATAAAAAATCCGGAAGCACTTTTAGAAGAACCTAGAAGCGAAAGAATAAATTTATTAGCCGAAGGAAAAACAGATTTTGTTACAGAAGGAACCCTTTACCCAAATTATGAAAAGCCGGGTATTAAATGGGGAATGAGTATTGATTTAAACACTTGTACAGGATGTAGCGCTTGCGTAGTTGCTTGTACAGCTGAAAATAACGTGAGCGTTGTTGGAAAAATTCAGGTGCAAAAAGCACATGAAATGCATTGGTTAAGAATAGACCGCTATTTCACGGGAGATGTAAAAAATCCAGATGTAGTTTTCCAACCAATGTTATGTCAACATTGCGATAACGCGCCTTGCGAAAATGTATGTCCAGTTGCTGCCACTAACCATAGTAGTGAGGGATTAAACCAAATGACTTACAATCGTTGTATTGGAACAAGATATTGTGCAAACAATTGTCCGTTTAAAGTACGTCGTTTCAATTGGCTTGATTTTACAGGAGCGGATAGTTTTGCTAATAATCAAGAACCATTACGCGATAAAGAATTAAATGAAGTGGTGTTCCAAATGAATGATGACCTTACAAGAATGGTATTAAATCCAGATGTAACTGTTCGTTCAAGAGGGGTCATTGAAAAATGTTCATTCTGCGTTCAGCGTTTACAAGAAAGTAAATTAGAAGCGAAGAAACAACAAGATCCATCATTGGTGCGCAATGTTAAAACGGCTTGTATGCAATCTTGTCCTACTAATGCAATCAGCTTTGGTAATGTAAACGATAAAGAAAGTGAAGTGTCAAAAGCAAGAGCGGATAAAAATCGTAATTTTTATGTACTAGAGCAATTGCATGTATTACCTAACGTTAGTTATTTGGCGAAAGTTAGAAATACAGACAGACACGTAGGCGCTGTGGAAGAAGAACAAAAAGAAGCAGAAGCACACGGTTAAGACATTTAAATTAATAATAAGACTAACAGCTAATAGCTAAAAGCGAAAAAGAATATGTCATTACTCAAATACGAATCACAACAAAGGGAGCCGCTAGTAGGTGGTAATAAAAATTATCATCAGGTAACGGAAGATATTATTAGTCCCATTGAAATGAAGCCAAGTAAACTTTGGTACATTGGTTTTTATATCAGTGTAGGGTTATTGCTTTTTGGTGCATATAGCGTTTACAGAGAGGTTACTTACGGTATAGGACAATGGAATGTAAATAAAACAATTGGCTGGGGCTGGGATATCACCAACTTCGTTTGGTGGGTAGGTATCGGTCACGCAGGTACGCTAATTTCTGCGATTTTATTATTATTTCGTCAGGGATGGAGAACAGGTGTAAACAGAGCTGCGGAAGCGATGACCATTTTTGCGGTAATGTGTGCAGGACAATTTCCTATATGGCACATGGGTCGTGTATGGATGGCGTTCTTTGTATTGCCTTATCCAAATTCGCGTGGTCCATTATGGGTAAATTTTAACTCACCACTATTATGGGACGTATTTGCGATATCAACTTATTTTACAGTATCATTATTATTCTGGTATTCAGGTTTACTACCTGATTTAGCAACTGTGAGAGATAGGGCTAAAACAAAATTGCGTAAATTATTATATGGTGTTGCATCATTTGGTTGGACAGGTAGCACAAAACATTGGCAACGTCACGAATCATTATCATTGGTGTTGGCCGGATTAAGCACACCGCTGGTTCTTTCTGTACACACGATTGTATCATTTGACTTCGCTACATCAATTGTACCAGGTTGGCATACAACGATTTTTCCACCATACTTTGTGGCCGGAGCGATATTTAGCGGATTTGCAATGGTGCAAACCTTATTAATTGTTGTAAGAAAAGTGATGGGCTTAGAGGATTATATTACCCTTGGACATATTGAGGCGATGAATAAGGTAATTGTACTAACGGGTAGCATTGTGGGCTGTGCATATTTAACCGAATTATTCATTGCTTGGTATGGACAAAATCCATATGAGTGGTATGCCTTTTCTCAAAACAGGGCAAATTTATTTAGTCCATATGGATGGTCTTATTGGTTGATGATGTTCTGTAACGTAGTTTCTCCTCAGTTATTCTGGAGTCGTAAATTAAGAAGAAACATCACGGTAACATTCTTTATGAGTATTGTAGTAAATATTGGTATGTGGTATGAGCGCTTTGTAATTATTGTTACTTCAATTTATCGTGATTTCTTACCATCAAGCTGGAGTACGTATTATAGTCCAAGTATTTGGGAAATCGGTTTTTACCTAGGTACGTTTGGATTGTTCTTTACTTGTTTCTTTTTGTTTGCCAAGTATTTCCCGGTAATTGCCGTTGCGGAAATCAAGTCAATATTAAAAACAACTGGAGAAACGTATAAGGCTAAAATGACGGAGGTAGAAAAAAAGGATGCAGACAAGTTTTATATAGAAGAAGTGGAGCACGCGCACTAATAGGGCAGTGTTAAACAGAAAAAAATAGTTTAAAAGCAATACATAATATCAACTATATGGCTGGAGGAATAAAAAAATTTGTAGTAGGCTCATTTGATGATGAAGCTGTTTTGTTTCCGGCGGTAAAAAATGTACGCAAGCAAGGATATAAAATCCATGACGTATATACGCCCTTCCCTATTCATGGATTAGATCATGCATTGGGATTAAGAGAAACAAGTATACACACAGCGGGTTTTATCTATGCTATTACCGGTACAACAACTGCATTAAGTTTTATGAGTTGGGTATTTACAAAGGATTGGCCACTTAATATTGGTGGCAAACCCCATTTTGCATTACCTGCTTGGATTCCAATAACTTTTGAATTAACGGTTTTGTTTTCAGCGGTGGGAATGGTGCTTACCTTTTGTTATCTATGTCAATTGTCTCCATTTGTTAAGAAGCATCATTTTCATGCAAGGGCTACAGATGATTTATTTGTAATGGCTATTGAGTGTACCGATAAAACAAACGATGAAGAAGTGCAAAGCTTTTTACAAAAAGCCGGTGCAAAAGAAATCAATATTCAGCATGCAGAAACAGGATGGTGGATTGGAAGGTATGACAGAGAACAAAAATTATATAAAGAAGAAAAAGGGTATTAATCAATCAAGTCCCATAGTGGGATGATATATAAATAGAAGTATGAAAAAAATTGCAACATTATCAGTGGTTATTTTAGCAATGTGTATTTCGTTTGTAAGTTGCGACAGCAAGCGTGAGCCAGGAAAAATATACATGCCAGATATGGCGTATAGCCGAGCATACGAAACCTATGCAGAAAAAGATTCTTCTGTATTTACAACTGATCAATCAAAGAAAGGCGGCGGAAAAATTTATTATGATAATAACCCAGCTGTAGGAACAATAAAAAGAGGAGAATTATTTCCATACACTTTACCAAATGACAGCACAGGATATAAAATGAGTGCGACAGTTAAAAATCCAATCGATAGTATTAGTGTAGCAGACTTAAAGGAGGCGGGCCGTTTGTTTAATATTAATTGTGCCATTTGTCATGGAGAAAAAGGAGCCGGAAATGGACCTATTTCAACTTCTGGTAAAATTGGAGGAATTGCAAATCTAACATTGGACAATTATGTGAAGATGGCAGACGGAACGATGTTCCATTCAATCACCTATGGCAAAAATAATATGGGAAGCTACGCTTCACAGTTAGATAGAAAACAACGCTGGATGGTTATCAAGTATATCAGGACATTACAACCAAAGCCTGTTGAAAAAACAGCACCAGAAACTGTAAAAACAAAATAATAAAAATCAGCATCGAAAGAATAGCTGATGACTTATAAAAAATAAAGTTTATTTAGATGAATCAACAATTTGAATTACCAGGAGGCTACAAAAAATGGACATGGGGTCTGATTGCTGCAGGAATTATAGCATTACTATATGGCTTTATTGTGCTACATCCCTTTGCGCCAGTATCACATGAAAGCGGAGTACACAATACCGGCACTCGATTTTGGGCTGTATTGCTACAAAATAGCGTGTATTGGTTACTGGTAGTAAATGCATCAATGTTCTTTATTTGTGTTACCACAATGGCAATGGGCGGATGGCAAGTAGCTTTGAGAAGAGTTCCAGAAGCATTGTCTAGTGTTGTTCCAACTTTGGGAATAATTACATTTTTAGTATTAATGGCTATAGTATGGGGTGGACGCACAGACATTTATATATGGTTAGACAAATCAGTAGTTGCTAAAGATCATATTCTTAATGGCAAAAGTGGTTTTTTAAATCCTGTATTTTTTACAATTTGGTCTGCTGTTGCAATCATTATGTGGTGGTTATTAGGACGTAAAATGCGCAGCATGAGTTTAGAGTCGGATAAAAACGGCACCATGGATTAT
>Ga0114966_10004725_pt1 | contig 11659 bp, 11 predicted proteins | sample M_130207_XF_Meta_FD_87029 | JGI IMG/M metagenome (GOLD analysis project Ga0114966, IMG submission 87029) | Freshwater microbial communities from Lake Montjoie, Canada to study carbon cycling - M_130207_XF_MetaG | ecosystem: Environmental > Aquatic > Freshwater > Lake | place: Lake Montjoie...
CGCGCATAGCGCCACTCCACTATCGTGGTTTGGCAGTGGACTGAGTTTCAGGCCAGTTTCCGAAGAATCAAGCACTTCAGGTAGTAAGTTTCCGGGACCCCCAGCAGGACCGGTGGTCGCGCCGGCAGATTGGTGAACTGACCAGGGCACGCGAGGTTAGCGCCTGTGCTAAACAGTAGTGCTCGCTCTTGTTGAAGCTCTCCACTTGAACTGCCAGCTACCAACTCTTCAAATATCAACTGTCCCGTGAACACCCACTGGCTCAACTTCCACATCCCCTACGCCTGTCAGCACAGTGGCGCCTGCTGTGCGTCGGGCTGGCCCATTCCGGTTGAACGTGACCGCGTCATCCCGATTCGGACCTTAGCCGGCGGCACGGATGAGTCGTGGCTGGTCCCTGCTGCCGAGGCGCCGGCTGACGTGGCCGGCACCCTCGCAGTGCAGGCCAATGGACACTGCGTGTTTCACGGCCTGGGCGGCTGCGGTGTCTACGCGGCGCGGCCGGCGAGCTGCGCGCACTTCCCGTACGTGTGCCTGGTCGATCCGCGGGGCGTGCACGTGACCCTCTCGCATTACTGCCCGACGGCGGCGGCGCTCTTGTTCGAGGACCATGGCCCGATCGCCATCGTCGAAGGGCCGTCGCCCGTGGCTGGATTCGCGATTCCCGAAGGACTCGATGCGCGTGAGTCCCTGCCGCCCCTCGAATCGCCGAATCGCCTGATGAGCTGGGAAGCCCTCTCGGACTGGGAGCGCGCGGAAGTGGGGAAGGAACCCACTCACTTGTCTTTAGCCGACGCGGCCGCTCTCTTCGAGCACGCGCGCGTCGCCGTGCCGGCGCCTTGGGCGTGGGCCTCCGTGCCAACCGACCTCGAGCGTCATTGGGCGGCGCTGGTCGCACCGGCGTGGGCCTCGCTTGCCGGCGTCGTGCAGCGATACCGGGCGGCAAAGGTATTCGCCTCGTGGTCCGCGCATGACGAAGATGGAGTGGCCGCGGTGCTGCGGGTCGCGGCGATCGCTGACGCCGTGCTTCGAGTCGAGACGGTGCGCCAGTGCGTGACGGCCGGGCGCGTGCTGGATGCAGCCTTGCTCAAGCAAGCCATTCGCCAAAGCGACCTGCTGATCGTCCACTATGCCGACGCCCGGGTGCTATCATCCGGCACCACGCCATGACATCGATCCGCATCGCGGCTGCGTGCCTCATCAGCCTGTCGATTGGCCACGTTCAAGCCCAATCGCCACGCTTCGACGTCGTCATCCGCCACGGCACCGTCATCGACGGCAGCGGCAACCCTCGCTACGACGCCGATATCGGTATCCGCAACGGCTTCGTCGCCGCGATCGGCGACCTTGCCGCCGCGGCGGCGGCAACGGAAATCAATGCGCGCGGGTTGTTCGTCACCCCCGGCTTCATCAACATCCACAGCCACGCCTCGCCGGACGCGCTGCCGACGGCGGTGAACATGCTGACGCAGGGCGTCACGTCTGAGATCTTCAACGCCGACGGCAACGGCCCACTCGATATCGCGCAGCAGATGGCGACGCTGGCCGCTCCCGGCCTGGCGGTGAACATCGGCGGCTACATCGGGTTCAACTCGGCGTGGCAGTCGGTGAACGGCAATGCCGACAAGCGCCCGACACCCGCCGAGATCGATCAAATGCGGTTGCTGATCAGCAAGGGGCTGGATCAGGGCGCGTGGGGAGTCTCCGCAGGCCTTGACTACAAGCCGGGCTACTTTGCCCGCACCGAGGAAGTCATCAAGGTGGTCGACGTGGCGCGGTCGGCGCGCACCAACTTCACCAACCACGATCGCATCACGCCTGAATCGAACTACAGCTCGAAGGCTGGCGTCGCCGAGACGGTCGCCATTGGACAGAAGTCCGGACTCGTTCCGGTCGTAACCCACATGAAAGCCCAGGGCCTCGAGCAGGGCACCGCAGGCACGCTGCTCGCGTCGATGGATCAGGCCACGCGGCAGGGCGCCTACACCGCGGCCGATGCCTATCCGTACCTCGCCGGGCAGTCGGGTCTTGGCTCGCTGATTATTCCGGGCTGGGCGCAAGAGGGTGGGCGCGATGCCATGCTCACGCGCTTCGCCGCTCCGGCGCAGCGCGCGCGCATCATCGCCGAGTCGGAGCAGGCCATGGCCGCACGCTTCGGGGGGCCGCAAGGCGTCTACCTGCCCCGCACGCAGCAAGAGCTGACCGCGGTGATGAAGGAGATGAACGTCGGCGCGGGCGAAGCCATCGTGCGAATGCTGGAGACCGCCGGCGACCCCGGCGCCATCCTGCGATTTGGCAGCGAAGCCGACCTCGTGAAGATCCTGCAGCATCCGACCACGTCGATGGCCTGCGACTGCGGCGCTTCGCTCGCCACGCGCGTGCATCCGCGATTCTATGGCTCGTTCCCCCGCGTGCTCGGCCGCTACGTGCGCGAGCAGCAGATCATGTCGTGGGAAGAGGCGATTCGAAAATCGTCGGCGCTCCCGGCCGCGACCATCGGCATGAGCGACCGTGGGTTAGTGGCTGTCGGCATGGCGGCCGACCTGGTCGTACTCAATCCCGCGACCGTAATCGATCGCGCCACCTACGAGGAGCCGGCCTTGATGTCGACCGGCATTCAATACGTCGTCGTGAATGGCAAGGTGGCATTGTCCGAGGGAGCACCCACGGGTGCCCAGGGCGGGCGCGCGTTGCGGCGAGGGCCGAACATGCCGAGCCGGCCGATGAACACTGGCGCGCGAAGCGTGTCTGCCGCCCTCAAGGTTGAGAACAAGGCCACGGTCATTGACATCGAGGTCACGCAGCGCAGCGGTGCGCGCAGCGCCAGTGGACGGTTGATCCTGGGCCCGGGGGACGGGCGTCGCTCGATCACCGCTACCCAACTGGGTGTCCTTCAGACAGGCGACGGCTGGGCCAGCGTCACGGGAGTCGGCATTGTCGGTGACGGCACCGAGCACGCGTTTGTTGCCACCATCGATCAACATGACGCGCCGCGCGGCATGGCGATGTTGACGATGGCTGTTGACGGTGAGCAGCCCTGGCGCGGACCGATAACCCTCAACCGGATCACAGCCCAATGAACACACTCACCAGTGTCCTGCTCCTCGGAGTGCTCGCGGCCTGCAATGCCGCGCCCCAGCCTGCCGCCTCGTCGCCGGCGGCGCCGGCGACACTCAAGTCGCTCGATCCGGCCGACCTCGACGCGTTCATCGCCAAGACGGTAGCGGACCAGCACGCCATTGGCGTCAACATCGGCGTGATGCAGGAGGGGAAGGTCATTCTCGCCAAGGGCTACGGGCTGGCGAACACGAGTGCCGAGGCGCCGGTGACGCCCGACACGTTGTTTGCCATCGGCTCGGTCACCAAGCAGTTCACCTGCTCGGTGGCGCTGCAGTTGGAGGAAGAAGGCAAACTCTCCTTCAGCGACCGCGTGTCGAAATACCGCCTCGATTTCGTCGGCCACGCTGATCAGGTCACGCTGCGAGACCTGGGCAATCACGTCTCGGGCTACCGCGACTACTATCCGCTCGACTTTGTCGATCGGCCGATGGCGACCGATTGGCCCGAAGAGAAAGTGCTCGCCACCTATACCCAGAAGCCGCTCGATTTTCCACCTGGCAGCCGCTATTCGTATAGCAACACCGGCTACTTGCTGTTGGGTCACATCACGACGCTGGTCAGCGGCAAGCCGTTTGCCCAGTCGCTGCAGGAACGTCTGCTGGGCCCGCTCGGGCTGACGCATACGCGTTTCGAGCCCACGCGCGGAGAGCCCGGTCTGGCCGAGGGCTACACGCCCATCGGGCTGGGTCCTGCCGAGCCATCAATCCCCGAAGGCCTGGGCTGGATCGGTGCGGCCGGCGGCCTGTGGTCCACACCAGGCGACCTGATGAAGTGGGACCTGGCGTTAATCGACGGCCAGGTACTGAAGCCCGCCTCGTGGCAGTTCATGACCACCCCGCGGGCCCTCAGCGATGGCCGCTCGAGCGCCTATGGTTGCGGACAATCGATGCGCGATCGCGGACCGGTGCTGGTCCTGACCCACGGTGGCGGCGTGAGCGGATTCGGCGCGCGTAACGCGATGATCCCCGCAACCCGGTCCGCCGTGGTCGTGATGGCCAACGCCGATTGGGCCGCCGGTGTGCTCGACACCATCCAGGACGCGGTGCTGGCGAAGTTGCTGCCGGTGGCCGACGCCCCCAAGGTAAGCGGCGCGGCGGCCAAGGACGTAGCCCTGGACATGCTGCGGCAGATTCGTTCGGGTTCGGTCGATCGCGCGATGCTGTCCGACGAATACAGTGCCTTCCTCACCCCGGCGCGGCTGGCCGTGATGTCGAAGTCATTGGTTGACGCCGGCGACGTCAGCCAAGCCGAGGCCGGGCCGGTCAGCGAGCGCGGCGGCCTCGAGGTGTCGACGGTCCGCCTGCTCGTGGGGACGACGCCGATTCGCACGCTGATGTATCGATCGCCCGGCGGCAAGATCGAAGAGTTCCTGTTCAATCGCCGATGAGCGACGCCGGGCCAACGGAGGCCCAGGTGGCGTAAGTAGCGGCGCGTTGCAGAACTTGCCGCGCCACTCTGCCGCATCCATGTCGTTTTCTGCGATCACGCCGGCAACCAATCGCGCGATCTCGCCGGCACGGCGTTCGCACCATTAGGGCTTCATGCCCAGGTGTAGAATCGCCATATGGAGGGTAGCGACGCCATGTCCACGAGCGCCCGGCCTGACACTCGTCTCACCTACGACGACTTCCTGCAGTTCCCGGACGATGGGAAGCGGCACGAGCTCATTGATGGGGAGCACTACGTGACGCCCTCCCCCAACCTGCGGCACCAGAGGCTGTCTGGTCGCCTCCATCTGTCGCTCGCGGAGTACCTGCGCGCACACCCCTCGGTTGGCGAGGTCTACTACGCGCCACTTGATGTGGTCTTGTCACACTGGGATATCGTCGAGCCGGATTTACTGCTCGTGGCCGCCGATCAAGTGAACATCCTGACGGAGAAGAACGTCGTCGGCGCGCCGGCCCTGGTTGTGGAAATCCTGTCGCCATCGACCAGGAAGCGCGATCAGCAGCTCAAGCATCGCCTGTTTGAGAAGAAAGGCGTTCGAGAATACTGGATGATCGACCCGGAACAGAACACCGTGACGGTCGATCGACTGGACGATGGCGCAACGTTCACTCGGATCGGAGTGCTGGGGAGCGACGGCCTGCTCACCACTCCGCTCTTGTCGGGTTGGGCCCTCCCGCTCAGCCAGCTGTTCGCGTGATTCAACTCGCGATGTTCAAGGTCGTTAAATGACGCAGATCCCTTTATTCGTCTTCAATCGCCACGGACAGTTGGTGGGTCCGCTCTCCATTCCTCGCGTCGAGAAGAGCGATGCGGAGTGGCAGGACGTGCTCACGCCCGAGCAGTTCGCCGTTGCCCGTGCCCACGGCACGGAGCGGCCGTTCTGCGGCACGCTGCTCGACAACAAGCGCAGTGGCGTTTACTCGTGCATCTGTTGCGGGCTGCCGTTGTTCTCGTCGAACGAAAAATTCGAGTCGGGCACCGGATGGCCCAGCTTCTTTCAGCCCATCGCCGAAGAGAACGTCGCGACCATCTCGGATCGCAGCTACGGCATGTTGCGGGTGGAGATCCTGTGTGGGCGGTGTGACTGCCACCTGGGCCACGTGTTTCCTGACGGTCCGAAGCCGACCGGCCAGCGCCACTGCGTGAACTCGGAATCGCTGGCCTTCACCGACGCCGACCAGCTGGCGAGGCTCGCCGATCCCGCCGCCGAGGAATAAGCAAGCGGCGGGTCGCTGCCCGCCGCTCGCCTGAGTCCTTACTTGATGATCGCCGTCGCCTTCTTGCCCTTGTACTGCAGCGTGATGTGCGAGGCCTTGCAGAGGTCGAGTTCCGTCCACTCGATTTCGTTGTCGTGTTCGTCAACGATTTTCAAGTCCCAGTTGCAGGTCTTCTCCGTGCGCGAGAACGTGATGTCCACCGAATCGCCGTTCGGCAGCACGTCCTTGCCCATGATGTCGTCTTCCCAGTCATCCGAGTGGTTGGGTGTGACGTAGACCTCGGCAATAACGACGCCGGTGTCGTTCTTGAGGGTGAAGTCCAACTTGCTCTGCGCCACCATGGGGGACAGGCTGCCGACGAGGAGAACGAGCGTGAGCGCGAATGATTTCATGATCCAGTTAAGCCCTTTCCGCGATGACGGATGCTATTGACTTCTGAGCTTATCGCCATAACCGGGCGCAGCACAAGTAAACGTGGTCTAACGGAGCGGCGGTGTGGTCTCCGGTGCACGCCGATGGTGTGTGGCCTGCTCGTAGGCGTAGGCCAGCTTGATCAGCGTCGGCTCCGACCACGCGCGGCCGAAGAATGTGATGCCGGCCGGCAGCCGTCCGCCGCGGGTGTAACCCATTGGCACCTGGATCGACGGGAACCCGGTCGTCGGCGAGAAGAACTGGCTGTTGTCGCCACCCGGCGTATTGAGGTCGCCGATCAGCCGCGGCGGGTTGCTCCACGTCGGATATACCCACGCGTCCAGTTGCTGCGCATCCATCGTCTTGGTGACGGCATCGCGCACCTGCTGGCGATACCGCGCATCGGCCTTGCACTCCGGCGTGTCGGGGCCGTTCTCGGGTCCCAGCTCACCTTGTTCGAGTTGACGCCGAACCGTCGGGTGGAACTTGCCGGACTTGACGATCTCGGCGAGGCTCTTCATCGGGATGCGATCGCCGTGTGAGGCGAGATAGCGATTGATGTCGTACTTGAAGCCACCGCACGGCCCCGAGCTCTGCGGGCGTGTGATCTGGTCCAGTCCCTCAACCACGCCCGGGTCGATGATGGCGGCACCCTGCGCGCGCAGGTCGTCGACGGCGCGCATGAAGACGCGGACGATTTCTGGATCGGTGGAGTCGCGCTCGTACGCGAAGCGCAACACGCCGATGCGCGCGCCTTTGAGGCCATCGCGCACGAGCGCCGCAGAGTAGGTCTGGGGCAGGTGCGCCGCAGCGGCAGCAGTGACCGGGTCGGCCGGGTCGCTGCCAACCACGACCTGGAACACCTTCACCGCGTCTTCAACCGTCCGCGCCATCGGCCCCGCGACATCGGCGAGCAGGTTCAACGGCATCACCCCGCCCCGGCTCGTCAGCCCCATTGTCGAGCGAATGCCGACCAGCGCCTGGTGCGATGACGGCCCGCGAATGGAATTGCCGGTGTCGCTACCGAGGCCGACGGCGCCGAAGCTGGCCGCCACCGATGCGGCGGTGCCGCCGCTCGAGCCGGCGGTGACGCGATCGAGGGCATACGGATTCTTCGTGTAGCCGGGCAGAATCGAACTGAGCGTCTCGTTCGGCGTGAACGCCCACTCGGCCATGTTCGACTTGGCAATGACGATGCCGCCGGCTGCCTTGATGCGGGCCACCAGGAACGCATCCTTGTTCGACACGAAGCCGGCGAGCGCCAGCGAACCGTTCGAACTCTGCAACCCGATGGTCTCGAAGTTGTCCTTCACGATCGTCGGCACACAGTGCAGGGGACCGGTCAGGCCGCCCTGCGCGAAGCGGCGATCCAGGTCGTCCGCCTGCTTCAGCACGTCGGGGTTGGTCATGATGATGGCGTTGATCGCCGGGCCATTCTTGTCGAAGACATCGATGCGGCGCAGATATTGCTCGACCAGGGATCGACACGTGAGCTGCCTGGCCTGCATCGCCGCATGAATCTGCGCGATGGTAGCTTCATGCACGTCAAACGCCGATGGAGCTTGCGCCGACGACTGGACGGTCAGGACGGCGACGAGCAGGGCGACGAATCGGATGGTCACGGCGAAATCATACCGCCGCTTGGCCAGGATGTCGTCATGCGATCCGGACTACGGATGGTGTTAGAAGTGGGTGTCTATGCGGCCGGCCAGAAAGGGGATAATCGAGATCTCGTGGACACGTTGATCGCCTCGATCTTTCTCGGTATCATCGGCTCGGGTTACTTCATGTACGGCAAGAAGGCCCACCGCCCTGTGCCGCTGGTGTCGGGCGTGCTCCTGTGTGTGTTTCCCTATTTCATCGACGGCTTCCTCTGGACGATGGTGATTGGTGCGGCGCTGTTGGCGGCACCATTCGTCATCACGCTGTAACACATGGCCCTGACTGCAACTGTTTACAACCTCGACACGGAACTGGCGGACATCGACCGTGGTGTCTACGAGACACTGGCGATTCGCATGGCGCGCCAGCCCTCGGAAACTGCGGAGTACATGCTGGCGCGCTACCTGGCGTATTGCCTCGAGTACACCGAAGGCATCGCGTTCACCGAGGGCGTTGCCGCCGGCGGCGATTTGCCCGCCGTCATGATTAGTGACCTCACCGGCCAGGTGACCGGCTGGATCGAGGTCGGCATGCCGGCGGCCGATCGCGTGCATCGCGGCATGAAGAAGGCTGGCCGAGTTGCCATTTACACCCACCGGGCCGTGTCGCAGGTGCTGGCCCAACTCAACGGCCAGAACATCCATCGCGCCGCCGAGATTCCCGTCTATGATTTCGGCGCTGGATTTATCGAAGAGGTCGCGGCGACCATCGACCGTCGCGCGAAGGTGTCTGTCTCGGTCACCGAACGCCAGCTGTATCTGGATGTCGACGGCCGCACTTTTCCGACGACCATCAACGAGCATCATTTCAGCTGAGCCCCTATGCGAACTGCTGTCCTCGCGGTACTTGCCACGCTGGCAATCACCTCTGGCCCCGCGGCCCAAGCGCCCGTTGCAGCCAAGCCGAAGTTAGTCGTGCTGATCTCGGTGGATCAGATGCGTGGCGACTACATCGATCGCTTCCAGCACCAGTGGACGAAGGGTTTGAAGCGCCTGGTGGCCGAAGGGGCGTGGTTCCGCCAGGCCGATTACCCGTACTACAACACCGTGACCTGCGCCGGCCACGCCAGCATCAGCACGGGCACCGTGCCTGCGGTGCATGGCATGGTGCTCAACCAGTGGTGGGAACGCGACAACACCCGGCTGGTGGGCTGCACCGATGACGACGATGAGCAGTTGATTACCTACGGAGCGCCGGTGGAGGGCGTCGGCAGCAGCGCCAGGCACCTGATGATTACGACGTTGTCCGATGAAATGCGCATCCAGTCCTTGCTGCCGCGCGTGGTGAGCATCTCCCTGAAGGCGCGGTCGGCCATCAACCTGGGCGGTCATCATCCCGATGCGGTGATTTGGCTCGACGAAGACCACGGTGAGTGGGTCACGTCGACAGCGTTCGGCCAGACGACGACGCCGTATTTCGCCGACTACATCGCGAAGCATCCGCTCAGCCAGGAGATGGGCCGAGTGTGGGATCGGTCGCTGCCGAAGGATCGCTACATGTACGACAGCTCCCCACAAGGACGGCAGAAGACGGCGCTGGTCACCCAGGCATTCCCCCACATCGTCAAGGGCGATGGCAGCGAGGTCGGCGGCGCGTTCACTGACGCGTGGGAGTCGAGCCCTTATTCTGATGCGTACCTGGCGGGCCTGGCCGGCGCCGCACTCGACGCGCTGAAGTTGGGCCGCGGCCCTGGCATCGACTATCTGGGCATCAGCTTTTCGGCGCTCGACAAGATCGGCCACGACTTCGGCCAGGACTCGCACGAAGTACAGGATGTCTTGATTCATCTCGACCGCGAGCTGGGCCTGCTACTCGACAAGCTGGATCGTGACGTCGGCAAGGGCCACTACGTGCTGGGCCTGACCGCCGACCACGGCGTGGCGCCCGTGCCCGAACGCGTCAAGGCCCAGGGCTTCGACGCCGGCCGCATCAACATCGCGGCCATGGGCCGCCAGATCGATGAGGTGCTGGTCCGCGAGCTCGGCCCCGGGACGTTTCGCACGCGCGTGATCTACAACGATATCTACTTCAACACCGGTGTCTACGCGAAGCTCCTGCAGAATGCCACGGCGATGGCTGCCGTGCTCGAGACGGTCCTGAAGACGCAGGGCGTGGCGCGGGTCTACAAGAAGGGCGAGTTGTCGGCGGCGGAGCCGTTCACCCGAGCATCGTTCTTCAGCCACTATGACGGCCGCAGCGGCGACTTGAAGATGCTGGGCCGCCCCTACTGGATTACCTCATCGAGTACCACCACGCACGGCACCGGCCATCGCTACGACACCTGGGTGCCGGTGATTCTGTTTGGTGCTGGCGTGCGCAAGGGCGAATATCTGCAGCCCTCGATGCCGCTCGATCTGGCACCGACCCTCGGCTTTCTTTCCGGGGTGATGCTGCCCGATGCCATGGGCCGCGTGCTCATCGAAGCGTTGGTGCCTCGGCCATAAGGCGTTGCACCTCGGCGAGGGTCGGCACGCCATTGAGTGCACCGGCCCGGGTGCAGCTCAGCGCCGCAGCGGCATTCGCAAACCGCAGGATCGCGCGAGGGGCGGCGCCGCTGAGGAAGGCGGTGATGAACCCGGCGCGGAAGACGTCGCCGGCACCCGTCGTATCCACCGCACTGACCGGAAAGCCCGGCTCGATCACCAGGTCGTCACCGACCAGCATCATTGATCCGCGCGGCCCCAGCGTCAGGCAGAGCATGCCGGCGTGGGTCCGCCGTAACTTGATCAGCGCGCGTTCGTAGTCGCTCTCGCCGGTGATCGCCGGCAGCACGTGTTCCGCAAAAATCGGCATGCTCACCGCTGCGATCAGTTCGGGAGTGCGTTCGGTGACGCGGTCGAAATCGCTCGTTGACGGGACGCCGGCCTCGCGCGCCAGCGTCGCCGCGCGCAGGGCCGCCCCCTCATCCACATCGTCCACATGCACCAGCCGTGCTGACGCGATCAGATCGCCTGGCACTTCATCATCGGCAAGCAACAGGCGCTCGTCGCGATCCCACAACACGATGCGCTCGCCGGTGCGCTCGTCCACCGTGATGACGGCAAACTGGTTGGCCCCCTGGCGCGTCACAACGTGGGACAGGTCAATGCCGCGGCCGGCCAGTTCAGCGTGGATTCGGCGGCCGTTGTCGTCGGTGCCCATCGCGCCGATGTAGGCCGTGCGCAGTCCAAAGGCAGCGCAGGCTGATAGCGCTGTGGCCATTTGCCCGCCGCACGACACCGAGTAACTGGTGATGCGCATCTTGGCGGTTGGGCTGTCGGCAATGGGCGAGCCTGGCAGACGATAGACGAAGTCAACGGAGTTCGCGCCAACTCCGACCACATCGTAGGTCTTGGTATTTCCGGCGGACATTGGCGTCGAGTATAGCTAGGATGGCAGGTATGAACGTGCGGTACGCATCGTTGGTTGCCGGTGTGCTCGCCCTGGCTGCGTTATCGGGTGCGCGCGTCACGGCGAACCAGGCGCCGCAGGCGCCGCCCCAGCAGCCGATCTTCCGCGCCGGCACCGACCTGGTTCGCGTCGACGTCACGGTGACCAATGACGATGAGCCGGTCACCGATTTGCGGCTGGCTGACTTCGAGGTCACCGAGGACGGCGTGCCGCAGGTGGTGGAGAACGTGCAGTTGACGCGCGTCTCCGGCAACCGCGCCAGCGACCTGAACGAGCCGCTTGAGATCCGCTCGCGCGAGCATGCGCTGCTGGAAGCCGCGCGCGAAGACGTGCGGCTGTTCGGCATCTTCCTGGACGACTACCACATCGACAAGCGACCCGAGATCACACTGCCACTCCGTGAAGCGATC
>Ga0114966_10004726_pt1 | contig 11658 bp, 8 predicted proteins | sample M_130207_XF_Meta_FD_87029 | JGI IMG/M metagenome (GOLD analysis project Ga0114966, IMG submission 87029) | Freshwater microbial communities from Lake Montjoie, Canada to study carbon cycling - M_130207_XF_MetaG | ecosystem: Environmental > Aquatic > Freshwater > Lake | place: Lake Montjoie...
GAGTTGTCCAACGCCCTTTGTGAACTCGCGACCGATCCCGCGCTCAGGCTCCGTCTCGGCGCGACCGGCCGCGCCCGCTTCGGCGAACAGTTCCGCCACCAGTTCATGACGCAACGCATCCGCGAGGTCTATGCGGAGGTGCTTGGTTCGTCGGGTGGTCGCGGGTGAGTCCATTTGAATGGTACTCGAACGCGGCCTGTAGGATGGGCACTCTTGCCCGTCCGCTCTTCAACGCCAAAGCCGGACGGGCAAGAGTGCCCATCCTACGCCGCAGCCGTTCCGATCCACCGCAGTCACTTCAAGAACCGCACCCGCTCGGTGTCCGGCATGCGCAGGTGCATCTCGTGGTCGCCGATGCGCAGGCGACCGGGCTTCGACGGGAGATGGACCAGAAATGGTTTGCCCAAGAGCAGCGAACGATGGACGGGGGCTTCATCCCAGCGGCGGCTGTCGTGCGAGAGCGGGCTGTTGTCGCCGAGCATGAAGAAGTCGTCGTCACCTAACTGGTGCGGTCGGTTCACGCCATGCCGTGCTCGCGACGAGGTGTAGTACACGTCGCGATAGAGCTTGAGTTGATCGACGCGCACGTCGAGACCGCGTGCTCCGAACCGGACGGCACTGTGCGGCGCGGGCGTTCCGGCGGGAGTCTCGAACGGCAGCGGCTCCAGCACCGACTGACCGTTGACGGCGACGGAAACCTGTTTGTCGAACAGCGAGACCTCAATGGTCGCCCCCTTGTCGAGCGATGCGGGCCAGTCGCCCGTCCGTGCGGCCGCGTCACCGGCTCCGGTGAAGAGGCGGACTTCGCGGCGACTCGCATCGAACACGACGGTGAAGTCCTGCGAACCGTCTGTCATCTGCATCGCAAACTCGCCCGAGCCGCGTTCCCATTCCACATGTGCCGAGAGCATCACGTCTCGCACGGGATTGGGGACCGCCCCTCCTTCGTTCGGGTTGTAGCCATAGCCATCGATCAGCGGCGCGATGTGCGACGCGGCCTGAAGTTCTCCGAGTGCCTGGCGAAAGGGAACGTCTTCGGTGAGGTCCGCGATGCGCTGAGCCATCTCGACCGGAAGCACGCCGGTGAATCCGAGCGTCGCGGTCTGCGGGTCAAATCGCAGACCGATCGACGGGACTGAAGACGGCGGCAGATCGACAGGCCAGCGAGCCAAGGCAACGGAGGTCTCGTGCAAGCCTCCCGCGCGAATCCAGTGGAGGTATTCGACCCAGTGAAACGGTTCGCGATCGGGGCGGCGTTCGTTCCCTTCGCGCAGTTCGAAGCCGTTGTCGGCGATCCGCCAACCACGGGGATTGGCTGCGGCACTCACATCGACTGCCTCTTCGGCCACCAGTTGCCAGTGAGATCGAAAACCGGGATCACGATCCGGTTGATGGTCATGATCATGGACGAGGATGCGCATCGCTCGTTGGCGGTCCCAGTCCTTCCGCGCCAGCTGACCATCGATCAGGACATCTCCATCGCTGAGCTGTAGCTTCTCACCCGGCAGTCCGACGACTCGTTTGACGTACGCTTCCGTCGGCTTGGCCGGGTTGCGGAAGACGACGATCTCCCACCGCTGGGGTGAGCGATACAAATACGCCTGCTTGTTGACGAGTAACTGGTCGCCGTGGTTGCGCGGCACCTCACTCAAGTCGATCGCCCGCTGTCCGCAGTTGGGACAGATGGCTCGCGACCGGCCTCGCGCGAGCTCCTCGGACTTCGAGTCGTCATCGGTGTCGTAAGCGACTCCAAACGGAAACGTCTCACCGCACGTGGGGCATTCGACCCGCTTGTGGAATCCCAACAGACAGGGAGCCATTGAACCGGTCGAAATCATGTAGCCTTCGGCCGCGAACGTGCGGAAGAGCAGCACGGCCACGAACAACGAGATGAACGACTCGACCAACGACCGCACGGCACCGCGCCGATCAGAATCGAAACGCGGGCGGCGACTCGGACGCGACTCCGCCTCGCGGGTCGCCGATCCGATGTTCTTGGAAGCCGCTGTCGAAGCCATCTCACCCGCCATGGAATCTGTGACGCCGCCATCCTTGCCGCACACGAAGAGCTGCGACCGACTCCTCACACAGAGCCAGTCAACGCGGGCCGATTCTAGCGGAACGCGCCAAGCGGGGAATACCAGCGTCCGTCCTCACACTGGGCCATCGCCTTGCTAGGTCAGCGAGAGTTGTAGAGTGGTTTCAACGTGCTGTGAGTTCGACTGTATGACTTCCCATAGGGTGGACTGTGCCCACCACAATGGGTTGAAGAATGGTGCGCACTGCTCATCCTGCATTTGGCGGATGGCGAACTCAGACAGTCGAATTAGACTCCACGCGGTCTTCGCTGAGACGTTTTTCAATGGGGCTTGGTGGGCCGAGCGGCATAAACCTCTCGACTCTTCACCGCAACAGTCCGGCGTCTGACCACTCGCTCGTTCCGGAGTCAAACGCTCGTGCCCGAGCTTGGGGCGGACGGGCTTGAACTGGCGTGCCAACCGTGGGTTTGGCGGTTTTTCAGCCTAAATCCCGCAAAACTCAGCCGCGGCGCAAGGCGGAAGCCGTTTGGCGCAGGAGCTTTCCCGAATCCACAGGCGGGAACGGCCAAGGCGTAGTGTAAATCCGGCTGACGACAGGGAGACACGGGATCATTACAGCATGAATCCCGTACTGATCAGCAATCTCCTGTGCGTACCAGCATCAAACGAGAAACGTCCTAGAGGAATCCGGATTCCTTCTCGGGATTTTTGATTTCCCCCAGCGACAATGTACTCAGTTTTGGGGCCTCGCCCGGCTCACCAAGACCCGAACTGGAGAAACATTTCATCGACGACCGCGCGGGCCGCATCCTCTGACACGACCCGCAATCCGCTCCTACTTCACCAGCGATTGAACGTGAGTCCAAAGGGAGCCGGGGGCGAAGAACAGCCCGACAGTGACAGCCAAGCAGAGCAGGGCCGCCACCAGAGCGGGGACATCGGCCGGGCGGGTGTCTTCACTGCGATCGACCGGATCGCGGAGGTACATCACGCCGATCAACTTGAGGTAGTACCACGCTCCCAGCGCCGCGTTGACGCCCAATAGGCACGCCAACATCCGACTCGATTCAAACCCCTGCGACCACGCGGCAAGGAACAAGTTGAACTTGCCCAAAAAGCCGGCCGTCGGTGGCAACCCGGTCAGACTGAACAGGAACACGACCAGCATCAACGCGAGAGCGGGCTTCGTACGGCTCAGTCCCGCGAGATCGTCGAGCGATTCGATCCGCTTGTCGGAACGAGCGGCCGCGATCAACACCGCGAACGCACCCAGCGTCATCGCTCCGTAGATCGGCAGATAGAAGAGCAACGCCCCGATGCCGCTCACTTGGCCCGTGGACTGCATCCCGACGACCAAACCGATCAGCATGTAACCCGCGTGCGAGACCGATGAAAACGCGAGCAACCGCCGCACGTCGGTCTGCATCAACGCCATCAGGTTACCAACGAACATCGTTGCCACCGCGAGCCACCACAACAGCGGAGTCGCGGCGGGAGTCATCATCCAAGCGTGAACGGTGGCATCGCCTCCCGTCGCGGGAACGATTAGCCGCAGCAGGGCGATGAACCCCACCACCTTCGGAACGAATGACAGCATCGCAGCGGCCGAAGTCGGTGCCCCTTGGAAGACATCCGGAGCATAGAAGTGGAATGGCACGGCCGTCAGTCGGAAGCCGAGTCCCACGATGAGCATCACCGTCGCGACAGCCACCAACGGACTGTGCGGCAACTCGCGTCCCGCGGCAAATGCCTGATGAATGGCCATCAGGTTTGTCGTCCCCGTCGCGCCGTACAGATAGCTGAGGCCGAACAGCACGATGGCCGACGAGAAGATGCTGAGCAGGAAGTATTTGAGCGTCGCCTCTTGAGCCGGAGCGTCTCGCCGAGGCAGCAGCAGGAACAAGTACGTCGGGATGCTGACGAGTTCCAATGCCACGAACAGTCCTACGAGATCGTTGGCGGCCGCGACGAAGTTGACTCCAGCCAGGATCGCCAGCAATGACGCATGGCACTCGGCTGACCGCGAATCATCGGCCTGATTCCATTGGAGCAGTACGAGAATGAAGCCGGATGCGAGTGTCAGTCCGCGCACGTACCACGTCAGTCCGTCCATCACGAACGGCCCGGTCGAACGCGGTACCAGACCGCCGTGCCACCAGAGCCATCCCGCCAGAGCGAGCGCCACCAGCGACAGCCAACCCCAACGATGCCTTAGCCCCGTCGGTGCCTCGCCACGCTCGCTCACCAAAAACGGAGCGGCGAGGAACATCACACAGACCGTGGCCAACAGCACCAGCTCGGGCAAAATCAAATTCACGGCACCATTCAGATGCAGTACGGCTTCGTTCACGGACGGCCCTCCCCCGGCACGACTGGCTGGCTGGCATCTGCCGCCGCAGGCTCGTTCGCTTTGATGTTGAGTTGAGGATCGGCCGCTGGTTCAGCGTCGCCGGTCTCCACAGTTTTCACGGCAGACACTCTCGTTGTGTCAGTCTTGTGCGCGGCGTCGGCTGTCTTCGACAGTTTGATCGCCTTCACTTCGTCATACAGTTTCGTCACGGCTTCGACATCGGACCGGATCAGATCGAGCGCCGGTTGCGGGAACAGGCCGAGGTACACACACAGCACCAGCAACGGAGCGAGCGTCAGCACTTCGCGAGCATTCAAATCGGCGATCGGCTCGTGCGCCTCGCCGTGCGAGCCGTGACTCGCGTGATGCGGTTCGAGCAGTGTCCCGAAGAACGCCTTCTGCAACACACCGAGCAGATACCACGCACCGAGAACGACTCCCGCCGCACCAAGGATCGCAAGGATCGGGTCTCGTTTGAACATGCCCATCAAGGCCAGCACTTCACCCACGAAGCCATTCAGCCCCGGCAGGCCAATACTGGCGAACGAGGTGAAAACCATCGCCACACCGAGCAGCGGCAACTTGCTGGCGAGGCCACCCAGCTCCGAGAGCTGTCGCGTGTGATACCGCTCGTAAAACATCCCGACGAGGCAGAACAAGGCCCCCGTCGAGAGACCGTGATTGATCATCTGCAGCACGCCGCCGCTGATCCCTTCCGAGTTCAACGCGAAGATCCCCAACATGCAGAAGCCAAGGTGGGCCACCGAACTGTAGGCCACCAACTTCTTGATGTCGTTCTGCGCCAAGGCACACATCGAACCGTAGATGATCCCCACGACGGACAGCGCCCCGATGAGCGGCGTCCCCACGTTGAGACACGCATCCGGCAGCATCGGCAGACAGAGTCGCAAGAACCCGTATGAACCCAGCTTCAGTAGGACACCCGCCAGCATCACCGAACCGGCCGTCGGTGCCTCGACGTGTGCGAGTGGCAACCACGTGTGGAACGGGAACAGCGGCACCTTCACCATGAACCCGGCCGCGATCATCAGAAACAGCGTCGCCTGCAACTCCGGCGGCAGCGGGTGATCGGCTAGCAGTCGCGAGAGGTCCGGGATGGAGAACGGCGTCGTCAGCGGATGGGCCAAGGCCAAGCTGAGCTTGTAGGACTCGGTGACGAGCCAGATCAGCCCGAGCAGCGTGATGACACTTCCGGCCAACGTGTAGATGAAGAACTTACCCGCCGCATAGCGACGGAGCGGGCCACCCCAGATGCCAACCATGAAGAACAGCGGGATCAGCGTGAACTCGAAGAAGACATAGAACAGCAACAGATCGAAGGCACAGAAGACCCCGATCAGCCCCGTTTCGAGAATCAGCAGGCTCGCGTAGAACTCGGCCGAACGCTCTTGAATCGCCGTCCACGAGACCAGCACCGCCGAGATCGTCAGCACCGTCGTCAGCAGGATCATCGCCAGACTGATCCCGTCGAGACCGAGATAGAACTCCAGCTTGACCGCCGAACCGCTGGCTACTCCGTCAGCACTGGTCGTCCCAGGCACAACGTCGAGCCAGACCTGCCGTACTTCCATGCGAGGGTGTACGGGACCGCGCTCACTTGGGTGAGTTTCCGGCAGCGCGAGAAACTGCGCCGCCACACCGAGCGACACAACGCACGTCGCCAAAGTCGCGATCAGCGCCGTCCAGCGCGCCCGCACCGGCGGTGCCTTGGCGTCCAGCAACAGCAACAACGCCGCTGCCGCCGCCGGCATAAAGATCATCACCACAAACAAACTGGGCATGGAAACCGCCTACCTGCTTTCGATTCGTCTTTTCTTGTCTTCTCTTTGTCTTCGCCTTGTCCCCTCGCCCCGGCTCTGCGGGGAGAGGGGACAAGGGTCTTCTTGTCTTGTGAATACTCTCATCCAATCAACGCGTCGTATTCCGCATGGCTACCGATCCAAAACCAATGCACACCTTCCGGGACGGGCAGACCCAACGCTCGATAGTGAACACCAACTCGCACGCTCCGAAAGCGGCCATTACGAACTTGTTTGAACTGGAGTGAGGGATGTCCGGGATGAACTTTCAGCAACTTGTAGTTTTCAAGTGCCACGGTTTGAACTTGCAACGGGAGCGAGTTGAAGCAATTCCAAAACCGCTTGGAAGTGAAGTGCCTCACAGTTCCCGAGCCTTGCCTTCGCTGTACTCTTGAAGTGCTTCCGCCGCAAACGCATCCAGTTTGCCTGCCACTGCATCCGCTTCAATTTGAGCATCCCATGCGGCTTCATCGAACTTCACAAACCAGTCGCGAAACCTGGCCAGTTCGTTCGTTGGCAGTTGCTCAACTGCTCGCTCGATGGTCTCCACAACCGTCATCACTCATTCTCCATCTGCAAGCCCGAATCCAGTCCGACGACGGGTTCTGAAATCTACATCCCACCCGCCAGTGCCCTCAGCACCGACACGAGGCAGACCACCAAACCGACCACCATCACCATCGCATAGTTCTGCACGAACCCGTTGTGAATCGGCTTGAGGACCGCGCCGAACAGACTCGGCACGAAGCCGACGCAATCGACGATCACATCCAACACCCACTTGTCGAACACTTCCGCGATGCGGGCAAGCAGCCGCAACGGATTGACGATGAACCGCAGGTAGAGCCAGTCGAGTTGCAGGCCTTCATGCGAGAAGTTGTGCAGTGGCCCGGAAGCCTTCTTCAATCCTTGTGACACCGACGGCGAGACAACATACGCGAAGTAGGCCGCACCGATTCCGACGAGGGCCAGCACGACGCTGACCCCCATCATCAGCAGGTTCGGTTCGTGAGCATGAGCCTCGGGCAGGCCCGGTGTGTGTTCGAGGTAGTGGCCGTACAGATGTGTCGGCCCGGCGATCAGTCCCACGAACAACGCGGCCACGCCGAGGATCAGCAACGGTCCGGCCATTGCGGGCGGAGCGTCGTGGGGATGATGACCGGCTTCTTCGGGGAAGCGTTCCTTGCCCCAGAACGTCATGAAGTACGCGCGGAATGTGTAGAACGCCGTCATCAACGACGTGAGCAATGCGACGCCAAGGATCACCTTGTAGAAGTCGCCATGCTTCGCATCCTGACTCGCCGAGAACAGGACCGCCAGAATCTCATCCTTCGACCAGAAGCCCGACAACAGTGGGAAGCCCGCCAGCGCGAGTGATCCCGCTAAGAACGTGATGTGCGTGATCGGCAGTGCTTTTCGCAGGCCACCGAACCGCCGCATGTCGATCACGTTCCCCATCGAGTGCATCACCGAACCGGCCGACAGGAACAGCACCGCCTTGAAGAAGGCGTGCGTGAACATGTGAAACATCGCGAACGTGACCGCGTGCGTCGCGAGACTCACGTCCGCGCCGGCCGCTCCCAACGACATGAACATGTACCCAAGCTGGCTGACCGTCGAATACGCCAGCACGCGCTTGAGGTCGTACTGCGTGAGAGCCGTAATCGCCGCAATCAAAGCCGTCGCCGCACCGATCCCCGCGACGAACATCTGCGCCGTTGGAGCCAACACAAAAAACGGGGTGCAGCGTGCCACGAGGTACACGCCCGCCGTGACCATCGTCGCCGCGTGGATGAGTGCGGAAACCGGTGTCGGACCTTCCATCGCATCCGGCAACCAGACGTGCAGCGGGAACTGAGCCGACTTGCCGATCGCTCCCACAAACAGCAGAAAGCAGATCGTTGTGAAGATTGCTGGATCTTGAGTTGCGATCTCACGAATCAGGTCTGGGCTGCCGAACAGAGCTTCAAAATCGACGGTTCCAAACGTGGTCCAGATTAGGAACACACCGAGGATGAATCCGAAGTCGCCGATCCGGTTGACCACGAACGCCTTCTTGGCCGCCGCCGCCGCACTCGGTTTTTGGAACCAGAAGCCAATCAGCAAATAACTGCACAGCCCGACCGCCTCCCAAAACACGAACATCAACAAAAAGTTTCCGGCCAGCACCAACATGCACATCGAAAAGACGAACAACGCGATGGCCGCGAAGAACCGCGGATAACCGGGATCGCCGTGCATGTAGCCGCTGGCGAAGATTACGACTAGCAGACTGACCGATGTCACCATGACGAGCATCAGCGCCGTCATCGCATCGGCTCGCAACGTCACGGACACATCCAGTTGCCCGACACTGATCCACTGATAGAGGTGCTTGATAATCGCGTGTGAAGGAGACCCGTGTGCACCATGCTCACCCGCGTGACCGAACCCGCTCGGCACGACATGAATCAACAGACAGATTGCCGCCGCCAGCGACACCGCCAGCGCCAAGACCACGGGCCGGTGAGCATACTGCCGACGAACCACATGCCCCACGAGCACGATCCACAAACAGGCCAACAACGGCGCAGCCGGGATCACCCACAGAACGTCATTCGGTTGGAACCAGTCGAACACGGGATCAATCTCTTTCTTCTGTCAGTTTCCCAACTCTTGTCCCCTCGCCCCGGCCTTGCGTGGAGAGGGTTAGGGTGAGGGGGCTTCTTACTTCAACCGCGTATCACTCAAATGCCAAAATTCAAATCCAACTCCAACCGCCATCGCCTTCTTCATTCGTGAGATTCGTGGTTCAAACTCTTCTTCTCACGTCTTCGTCACCGGTGACTTCGGTGCCCGTCCGGCCGGAGTCAGATGCGGGAAGTCGGCATTCGGATCGACTACTTTCGTCGTTGGCTGAGTCGATGACGAACTCCCCGACAGCACCCGCAAGTCGTCCTCACCGAGGTTCCCCCAGAGGAAGACATCCAGCGATTTGCGGCGTTGGTACAGCGTCAGGATCAGCGACAGAGCCAACCCGGCTTCGCACGCGGCAACGGTCAGCACGAAGATCGTGAAGACCTGTCCCTGCGGGTTGCCGTGATAGCGGCCAAAGGCGGTCAGGTTGACCGACACTCCGTGCAGCATCAACTCGGCCGACAGCATGATGAGGATCAGATTGCGGCGCGTGAGGAATCCGATCATCCCGAGGGCAAACAGGATCGCGCCGACTATCAATTGGTTTTCAAGAGCGGTGGAAGTCATAGGTGTCCTTGAGACCTCCTCGGTGCGATCGCGATCGCGCCGATGGTCGCGACGAGCAGCACGGTGCCGGCCAACTCGACGGCATACAGATAATCGGTGAACAGCGATCGGCCGAGGACTCGCAGGGAACCGATCTCGCGCGGGTTGCTCTCGGGAGCCTGACTCAGCAAGTTGGCCTGCACGGTCGTCGGGACCGAGACGAACTGACCATGCCGAGCCTCATCCGCCGCCTTGCCATCGATCCCGCCCCACTCTTGCAATGAGAATAGCAACGTAGCCAGCAGCGCGAACGACAACAGGCTCGCCATTCCCGGTTGAAACGCCTCACGGTCGTAACCGCCGATGCCACCTTGTTGAGCCAGCATGATGACGAACAGGAACGTGACCACGATCGCTCCGGCATAGACGATGATCGTCGCCGCCGCGAGAAACGGTGCCGAGTTCAACAGGAACAGCCCGCATACGGCGAGCGTCGTCAGGGCGAACCACAACGCCGCGTAAACCGGATTCTTGTCGGTGATCATCAACCCGCCACACAGAATCGCCGCCGCCGCGAATGCGTAAAACATCACGTCGTGGACCAGATCACCCGCCGGCGGCAACACGGTTGCTTGCAGCACCAACAGTGCCGCCACGCCGATCAATCCGCCCAAGATGCGCCCGCGAGGCTTCTCACGCGGCAACAGCCACCACACCGCCAACCAGCCCAAGGCCAGCGGCAGCAGCAACATCCCATTTTCCGGAGACCAGTTCATTCGTCTTCCACACGTTGTTTGCGAGACACCAGCTCGCGTGAGTTGCCATCGATCATCAACCAAACAAACCCAACCCCATCGGGCTTGCCCCGGTGGAATCAGGTTTCTGCACTACTCGTTAACGAACCGACTCATTCACAAGTAGTGCAGAAACCTGCGAGCCACCGGGGCAAGCCCGGTGGGGTCGCTGCTGCCTCAACTAATTCGAAATCACCCCGGACGATACGGCCTTCGCCGAACGATCATCGGCTCGTACGGTCGTCGCCGGGCCCAGCGTATGCAAATCGGTGAAGTCGCTCGCGTGACCCAGCTTTCCTTTGTGAGTCCGGATCGGGTCGATCCCCGAATCCTTTGTCTGGTCAAACACGCTCAGCAATTTCTCTTTGTCGAACATCATTTCCTGGCGAGTCAGCCCGACCAGATCGTAGATGTGAGTCAGTTCGATCGAGTCAACCGGACAGGCTTCCTCACACATGCCGCAGTAAATGCACTTCAACTCGTCGATCACAAAGCTCTTCGGAAACTTGTCGCGATCGGCCCAGTGCGGGTCGTCCTTGGGAGCATCCTGCGCCACGATCTCGATGCAATGCGCCGGGCACGCCGTCGCACACATCATGCAGGCCACGCACTTCACGCGACCTTTGTCATCGCGGTTGAGCCGATGCACGCCGCGATAATGAGTCGGCAGCTTGGGCTGTTGCTCGGGGTATTGCTCGGTCACGGTACGATTGTTCGCGACGTGCGCCCCCGTCGTGAGCAGCCCATCGAAGACCGCCGGGAGATACGTCGCCTCCCAGAAGTTCATCGGAGTCTCTTCGACCCACTCGACATCTTTTGCGTTGATAGCCATGAAAACCTCAGCGTTTAGCTGTTAGCGATTAGCTCTTAGCCAGAGACGGATGTCGCCGACTCAATCTCTTTCAATTTGCAATTTGCAATTTGCAATTTGCAATCATCACTTAGCAATCTCTTCCCCGCCTTATCCCCTGGCCCCGGCCTTGCGGAGAGAGGGTTAGGATGAGAGTTCTTTTTCTTAGCTCTTTGTCTCGTCACTCAATGAGCATGCGCGTGTCCATGCCCGCCATGTCCCGGCGTCTCAATCGGCGCGGCCACTCGGCGTGCGAACGGCTTTGTCGATTGAGTCCCCATCAAACCGGCGGCCAAGAAAATCGCAGCCGATCCCGGCAGCAGCCACCATTCGTTCAATTCAAACTGCTTGACGACCATCACCATCACGATGTTGACCATCGCCAGCGGGATCAGGCACAACCACGCGAGACTCATCAGTTGATCGAAGCGGAATCGAGGGATCGTCCACCGCAGCATCTGAATCACCACGATGAAGACCGACACCTTAGCCAACAGCACTCCGACTTTCACCATCCACACGCCCGAGTAATTGCTCGTCGTCTCGGCAATGAACGGCAGGTGCCAGCCACCGAAGAACAGGA
>Ga0114966_10004727_pt1 | contig 11657 bp, 10 predicted proteins | sample M_130207_XF_Meta_FD_87029 | JGI IMG/M metagenome (GOLD analysis project Ga0114966, IMG submission 87029) | Freshwater microbial communities from Lake Montjoie, Canada to study carbon cycling - M_130207_XF_MetaG | ecosystem: Environmental > Aquatic > Freshwater > Lake | place: Lake Montjoie...
AAGTTGTACTTACAGTTGTAACCCATGTTTGAGACGCTTTTTTCAGTTCAGATATTGGTAAACCTAAAGTTAAACCATATTTGTAACTAGATCCGAAACCACCAACAGAATAGTTTTTTGACCATTCTTTTTTAAGAGGAATTTTTTGAGGTTGTAGATTAAAAACAGACCCATTGTAAGCGACTTGTCCACTTCTAACAGAAACATAATAAGGATCATAAGTAATATCGTAAGTTGGTTCTAATCCTAATGGAGCTGTTTCTAAAACGCCAAAATATGGAAATCCAGTATTTGCCATTGAAAGCAAATTATTAATTTCAAATATAGAAGATCCTGGTGTATCAATATCTCCAATGCCATAATTCAAAGCATCATATATATTGCCTATTGTTTTAGTTAATTCGAGAATAATCTCTTCTACTTTTGATGAAATTGCCATTTTATATATTTATACTCAACTCTGAAGATAGATAAGTCAAAAGTCTGCTTGGTAAAAGTTGATTAGAATTTTTCCAATAAGATTGAAAATCTGGCTCCCAAGTTGAACTTCCCACCCAATTTGATATAATTTCTTTTGTGAAATTTTTCTGCGTATTATATTGTTCTGAAATTAATCTATAATTTCTTATAATTGATCCAATAACTATTTTTGAAATATTCTCTTCTGTGTATCCAAAATAACCTCTTGGTAATCTTTCATCTATAAGTTTAAAAAATACTCTAGAATTTTTAATTGTTCCATCATAGTAGGAAATGTCTGCAATAAATTTATAAATTTCTAACTGATAAGTTTTATTCGTAGTGAAAGATAGTTCTTGAGATGTTCTTATAATTTCTTCAGCAGTACTTATATCTATATCTTTACTTATAATTAAAGGACTACCACTAGGGTCATTTTTCGGTCTTGCTAAAGAAAATGTAAGTGCTTCTCCCACTGTACTATCAGAAGTCAAGAATACTTTTCCAAATATGTATCCATCTGACATTACATCAATATTTCCTAATATTTGCTGTACTGTATACCCTTGCTCATTACCATTAGGAACTTCAATGTTTGAAGTTGACAAAGCTGTTTTTATAAGTCCTTTTCCAAAACTTAATACGTTTAAAACCATATTGTAATTTTGTGATTTTATAGCAGACAATCCATACAATAACTGCAAATTTCTTTCAACAGTATTAAATGACAGAGCATATTCTTGAGTTGCTAAAGCCATATTAACTGTAAGAGTTGTTTGATCTAAAGCAAGCACTAGGCTATTCATTGTGATTGCAGACGCATAGTTCATTGACATTATTTGCTCCTAATCACTAACTTGTCAGTTGGGGGGAAACCATAGTATTGATCATTAATTTCATCTAATGTTTTACCAACTACTAAATAAGTTAAGTTCTGTACTTTACTGCTATTTATAAGTACTGGACTAGCTGAGAAATCTTCGTAAAAAGAGCTGTTAATATCTTGCCAAGACGATGTGCCTGTTTTTCTCCATTCTAATTTTAGGTTATGAGCATTTTGATAATTATTAAATTGCATTTCCAAAGTTATTGGTTGAGAGCTTCCAGTTGCAACATATGAAGTGGTGAAAGAAGTTGAAGAAGTATTTTTCCAACTACTAATATAAGGTTTTTCTTCATTATTAATATATAATTTAACTCCACCATTTGTTGTAACTTTAAAATCAAAAGTAGTTCCTATGGAAGAAAGAGCAGTAAAATCACCAATTGCGTATCCATTGAAATAATTTGTTTGCCCTAATCCTGTAAAGTTATTAAAATTAATATTATGATTTGCTGAAGTTGTATCACACATATCATTTTTATCTAATTCAAAATAGTTCCAAGAAGATTTCTTATACCAATTAGTTATCCAAGTTGGTGATTTGTTAAGTTTTACATAAGTAGTTGTGAGTTGATTGTCAACAAAATATTTAACATATATATGTATGTCATGTGCTCTTTTGATAAATCTATTTTGGTTGTCTCCGAAATAGTAAGTATTTGCTGAACCAGATAAATTATTATTTAAATAAATTTTATAAATATTCGTTTCAGTGTCGTAAATCAAATTTGTGATTGCTGTTCCGCTAGATAAAATATTAGATGTTACAGCTGTGCCAACCATAACTATTGGATCAAAGTTTTCTTCAGCAATATATAGTAAATTTGTTCCACTGCTGCCTGTTGCTCCAATAGCTGAAACTCTTGATACAAATGATCTGGGGTATATATATAATTGTGATGGAGTGAATAAATTTTGATTATTTATTGTCCAAAATTCATCAACATAATAATCAGTATCATTTGCTCTTGTTTTATTTGGAGCTGGCATCAATAATGAAGAATTACTAAAATCTCTATTAAATCCAGCATAAATTTCATTATCTAATCCAAAAAATACAACATAAGGAGTGCCAGTAGATGATGCCCAAGAGTAACCATCAAAAAATGCGATATTGCTTGCAGATGGAGATGATTCTTGAATCTGTAATCTTAAGTCATATTTGATTACATAATTTTGATTAAAACTTGTTCCTGCGCTACCTGATAAAGTTATTGCTGAAGATGAACCAATAGAAGCAATTTCATACCAAGTTGAAATGTTACTATAAGTAGTACTACCAAACCCTATAGATGCATTTTTTTGATATTTATTAAAATCAGATACAGAATTATTAATTGGATTGTAAATACCAGAAACCGTTGTTCCGCTTACATTTACTAAGCCTAATGTTTTCTCATCATAATTTGGTGGATTTGTATTTGATTCAAAAACAATCCAGTAAGTTCTGTTTTTTGTAAATGAATAATTGACATAGAAATATATATCTTCAAAAATATTTTTTATGTCAGTGTAATAGACTTTAGATCCAGTAATTAGTTTTGTATTTGGCAAACTATTGTAATTGTCCCAAATACTACACTGAATGTAAGCATCAGGGTTATTGCACACAGCCAAACTTTGTAATCTAATTTTGATTGACTTAATATTTTGATAATCATTTGGAGTTACTTTAAGTGCAAACTTATTGTAATTTACACTTTTGTATCCTCCTATAATTGTTTGGTTAATATTTGTAGCATCTGAAATTACAATCTGTTGTTTATAAATATTTTCAAGACTATTGACTGAAGAATCTGAAGTTGAATACCCTGCAATAGAAATTACAAATGAATCTGATCTTAAGTCTAATAAGTTTTTAGCAGTGTAAATTTTATTTTCTTTACTCCCACCAACTACTTCTTCATAATTAGATATCCAATATTTACTTCTGTTAAATGCATAATTAGATACTGTCATACCTATCTCTTTAACGGTAGAGAAAGTGTTTAAAAATTGACTAGAGTCAGGTGTGTAAAATGATTTTGTTAATTCATAATCGTTAATTTTATCTTGAATATCATTTTGCGTAATATTTGGATTTGCAAGTTTCAAGGCATTGATAAAATCTGATTTTGTTTGCTTTGTTGAATCTATAGGTTGGACTTGTTTTGTCAGAATTGCTCTACTTTCTCCCATCTGCATATTTGGGATAATTGAAGCGCTACCGTACAATCTATAATCTTCTATAGAATTAAATGTTCCTGTAGAATTAGAATCTCTTTCTACTTGAGTTCCTTGTTTAAAATATCCTGAAGTAGATAATTTTTTATTTTGTCTATTTAAATATTCATCATCAGTAATAAAAAACTTCGATGAATTAAGCTTTATATTTTTTATAAACTTATCACTTTTTGAATTTAAAAACATTATTGCAAAAGAGTAATCTTTTGTGAGTTTTGTGCCTGTAGTTTCTTTATCTTGTATATCGGGAATATTAGATACTTCTTGATAAAATTCAAATTCTGTATCACTTTCAAAAGTTAAATTATTTAACTTCATTCCGTTTTCATCATATCTAAAAAGAATGGTTGTTGGTGGTTTTGTAAGCCAAGAAATCATTGCATTTGCACCTGTTTCTTGAGCTACTATATTTATTGGTTCTGTTTCTAAAGGACTGTTTTTGACACCATAAGATTGCTTATCTAATGTAGATTTATAATTTTCTTCTAAAGTCAAATATGTATCATTTATAATTGATAAAACTTGCCCATAAATGGTTTTGTTATCTGAGCTATAGAGATAATCGCCTTCAGTAATTTCTGACGTAAATTTAGTAGAGCTTCCAATTACTACATTACTACCAGAAGATATTGTAATTTTTCCAGAGCCTATTGTTGTTTGGTAATTAGATTTAAGAGCTGGAGCAATTGGATATTTTAACAAATTATGTAAAAGTTTAGTTTTCTTAAAACTATTATTTTTAACGTCTACATAACTGTTTGTCCCATATGATTTAAAGTTCGAAAAAGGAGCAATTAAATCTATAGCCAATTTGTCATAAATATTTTTATAATCTTCACTTCTTGTAAATGAAGTCATTGCAATAACTTCTTGTAAAGTGTTAGTTATAAGATCACTATCGCCAATAGGAGGTACTGCAAAATTATCAGCTTTTCTATCTATAAAAATTATTGAAGCATTATTTATGTTGTATGAGGTATTGGATTTGTTTTTTATTGTGCCAGATGTTTTGAATGATGGATATGACAAAATTATTTTTGCAACAACATCGTAATCATTATCTATTGATGGATAATTTGAAAAGTCAGACCAATTTACTGGAACAGATTCTGGTGGCATAGCTTTTCCAAAAAATAAATAAAAATCAATATCACCGTTTTCATATTTATTTCCTGGAATTAAATTTTTTGTTGCTAAAATGACAGGCAGATATTCAAAAGAATTCAATGAAACATAATTTGATAAAGAATTAGTGTCTCCAAAAGCACTAAATGTTTCAGGGTACAAATATCTAAAAGGTTCATTTATTTCAACAAAATCTCCATCAAAATATTGTTGATTTGTTTTATTTGCAGAAAATAAATAAATATTTGTATCATTGACTCCTGTTTTGTCAAATGAAATATAATTATTAACGTCTTTCTGTAGATATGTTTTTCTTGGATAAATATTCCAATTTGTACTTAAGTTATTTGAATTGAAAGTAAGAGCAGTGCCAGAAGTATAAGTTGGGTATGAAGATAAGAAATTGATATCATGAGTTTCCCAATAAAAAGCTAAATGATACCAATAATCTGCTGTCCAAGACGCTGGTGTCTTAACTTTAAAAAGATAATGATCCTTGATTCTATCAATTGTAGATCCAGTGGATGAAACTTCAGAAACATTATAAGCAAGATATGTAAGAGCTAATCCTGACATACTTCCGCTCAATGAAAATGTTGATCCTATACCTTGAGTCTTTAAATAAGAGTGAGAAGCAATACCTAAATCTTTTGGAGTATTAGAATAAGGGTTAATAAATTGAGCGCCTTCAAAATATGATTTAGGAATTACAATGTGCGCTTCATTATTTGAAACTGTCCCTGTGTTTTTTACAGAAATCCATCTTGAAGAATTAAACAAATTTACTCTCTGATATAAGCTTCCATTCCATCTTACAGGATAGTCATAATTCGTTCTTTCAGATCCATTGCCAGGTTCTGAATTTATATTGTAAATAATATAAGAAGTGTTAGCAATTCCAGTTGAATTGAAGGGTGGTATATAATACTGCCAAGCATTATAATCCAAAACTTCCCATCCTTCAGTTGTTGGAGGATTATAATACTGAGGAGTCCATCCACCAGTATTTGCAAAGCTAGAAATTTTAGAATCTACAGTGTATTTACCACCTTGAAATCCAAAAGCTATATTTTCAACTGTATCAAAAGTTTGGTAAGGCTTAGTAATTAATCCTTGTGGAGTTTTGCCAGATAAATCATAATCGTGAAAAATTGTTGATCCACGAAATTTTACTACAACTCTTTCATAGTCTAAGTAGTATCCATGATTTGTAGACAAATCACCAACCAAGTCTTTATAAGCATATTTAGCTTTTCCGATTTGGTTAATAATAAATTCAAGGCCTTTTTTGGATACTAGACTCATTGTTAATATGCAGTTGTTGGTACGTTATCTGGACCAAAGTAAATTTGTCTCACTAACTCTTTTGCAGAAATTGTGATATTGCCACTTCTGAACAATTGCTTTCCAGTAGCATCATCAGAAGATTTATTGTCATTGCAAATTACATCATAAAGCATTCTTATAGGTTCAACATTATCTGCTTGCATTCTTAAGATATTATTTTTTGCTTTTAAGGATAAATTTGCTACCGATGTTCCAACTCCAACATCGTTATACATTCTGATAAATGCTTCTGCTGCTTTTCCTGAATCTGGTAGGGCAGGAGCAGCTAAATTTGTAGGATGTGTTTCAGACCAAAGGGTGTTAAATTCGTTCGTAACTGTTGTTGTATACGAACTTAAAACATTATTATGATCTACAGTAAAGTGTGCTGGAGAAAGAGTAAATTTCTCACAAATTGGACAGGTATCAACTACCCAAATTCTTCTATGTTTTCTTAAAATTGACAGAATAATTCTAGTTGCTTCTTGGGTAACTCTTTCTGTAGTTTCAATATTGTCAGCGCCGACATTAACTTCTATGCTTACATTGTGTTCAAATTCTTGTAAACCAAAAGAAATGTCTTTAAGTGGAGAACTTGCTCCTTTGAAAACTATAGCAATTCCATTAGGTCTTACAGCAGCTTCACCAATATAAAATCCAGATACAGGACGATCAAAAATTACCGCTTCACCTTTTGCGTTTTTGGGCAGCTCATAAAATAAGATGCCTCTCAAGGTATCATAAACTCTTTCAAGCATTTATTTCACCTACTGACTTTGGCCTTTTGATCGTTTGCCTTCTGTTGGGTTGCTTACAACGCCTCTCAGTGTAGATCTAACAAATCTATCTCCACGAGTATTTCTTTGACCAAACAATCTAATTTCACCATTTTGAATTCTAACAATTTCATTTTGAGCAAAATCAAATCTGACTTTTTGTGCCTCAGAGTATTGCGGATCAGCTCCTTGAAGAGCTTGCATATAATACATTTGAGCTGAAAGAATTGCACAGATAACTGGCACTGGATGAGGATAAGAAACATCTCCACCCATATTTACTTGCTTCAACGGAACATCGTACATAGTTGCTAGATTAGCATCAATTTCAGCTGATGCTTGTTGAATAAAAAAATCTAAATTTATGTTTGATGCAGATTCAGGAGTTGGATTTCTGAAATTTGGAATTGGGTTATCGCCTTCTGTGACTACATTGGGTGGAAGGTATTGTTTGACATCATTTGTTGTGCAATAAGAACGTGGCATTATACTGCTCCTGTTTGTGGATTTAAATATTTTGGTGTAAATTCTACACCTTCCTCACCTTGTATTAATCCCATTTCTTGTGCTGTTTTTCTTTGCATCAATGAAAATACATTTGAATCATCTAAGTCATTTGCTGATGTTGCTCCAGAATTTACAAATCTTGGAAAATCAATATCAACATCTCTATAACCACCTGATTTTGCATTAAATATTTCAACACCATCAGGAGCAAACTTACTTCCCTGTAGTCTATTTAAGGTCAAAGCTAATTTTGAATTAACATTTGTGGCTAAAACAAATCCATTATTATCATGGGTTAAACCACAAGCTTTATCTATTGAAAGATTTCTTGGCAATGGTTTTAATAAATTGTAAATATACAATTCTTCTTTGCCTAAACAAATATATGTCTGACCAGCAACAACAACTATATCCATTTGTTGTTCAATTGCCATCTGTTTTGCACGTAAACCAACATTTGGAGTATCAGGAGACAATACACCAATTATGTCTAATCCATTAATAATCGCTGAAGTAAGAATTGATTTTATAGTTGAATTCAGATAGTCTTCATTTGAAAAAGCTTCTTCTTTATCTACGAAAACACACAAATCAACTCTCAAGACATTTTTTCTAATGGCTGTACATTCTTTTGCAGTGTGATACCAGGAGCGTTCCATAATAAAGAAAATACTAGATCAAGTATCTTTTTTCCTATCTTTTATTTCCACAATCAGGGCAAAACTTCTCCATTCCTGGGAAATTATATCCACACTCAGTACAGAATTTTGGCATTTGAGCTGTTCCACATTTCAAACAGAATTTAGCATCTTTTGGAAGATTATACATGCAATCCTGATTAAGACAATTCTTTAACCATTGATTTTCACTTTGCTTTCGTTCTGTCGTTCCGTCCATATCATCAAGCTCTGATATCAAAGCTGCAATATCCACACTATTAGGAGAAATTGGACTCTTTTCTAAATTTTGAACTTCTCTCTCTGGTTCTTCAAGTTCAGATTTCTTCAAAATAGGCTGATTTTCTGCCCATTTTTGAAATTCTGGGCTGTCAAAAAGACTTTGCTTTGGTTCGGCACTAATGTCCCCAGATTCATCGATTTTTAGATCTATTTCATGGTCAGACATTACCATCTCATCCCCAAGCACTGTATGGCCAAATTTATTGACTTTAGGCTTGGGGAGATCTTCACGGTGAGGGTTTGTAAATGAATGTCTTAAAACCTTGATTTGTTCGTCGTCCATAAACTGATTTTACAGTTTATTGTTTCTTTTTGTCGTCTCTTCTCTCATATTTAAAGCTAACTACTTCAAACGAATTTGACTCTGATTCATCTCCAGCAGCAAATTCCTTGGCAGTGTCTGAATGACTTTCAATTGATTGTAAAATTTTTGACATTAATTGGGTGTCAGGGATTGGTCCATTATGCTTTGCTTTGATTTCAACTGCAAAACTGTGAATTGTTCCATCATCTCCAACAACGCTTACACTTGGACGTGGCTTTGCAAATGTTTGGATATTTGGACTCATTCCAGTATCAATTGTTGAATCTTCAGTTTCTCTTGGTTCATTTTCTCCCATATCGAAAACTGCATCATTAATCTTGTTTCCCAATTCTGGGTTGACTTGTGCTACTCTTGTTTTGATGTCATCCAAAACCTTTATTACTCTATTCATTTTCTGTCCTCTTAGTTTTTCACTTTTTTACACCCATTAATAATGGGAATTAAGATTTAATATAATTAAGTATATTAAAGATCTTTAATTAAAGAAAATTTAAAGTATTTAAAATTCTTAATTAAATTGTTGTTACAATAGCAAAGAAACAAATTACCCACCAGTACCAATGTTCCATATATATCTGAAAAATCTACTTCTTCCTCCAGGCATATTAAATTCTGGTACAACAACTGATCTAATTCCAGGGTAGAAAGCAATAGGTAATTTTTCTAATAGTTTTTCAAATTCTTCTTTGTACATTGTTGCTGATTGCCTTATATCATCAGCTATTCTTGCATCAGGATCTTCTATAAGTAATCTTCTTTGTCTGCTTGTCAATGAAACCAGTAAACTTCTCAAGATGTAATATGCTGCTCCAAACACTAAAGCTGGGTCATAGAAGTATGGTGCATCACTTACTTTTCTGAACTTACTAGAACCAGGTTGTGAATTTATTGCTTGTAATGCCATATAGAGACTTGAGTTCATATGGTCGTTTGTAATCATTTTTATGCTGTAAGAAACTAAAACATTATCGTAGCTATGAATGTTAACTGCATCACCGTTAGCATCAATAAAGTAAATATTTCCCATAAAATCATATTTGACCATCAATCCATTTGGATAATTATTTCCATTGGTATACTGTGATTCATACCCATCTCTATTTTTAATGATGGGATCAAATGAAGTGTTGATTGTTGAATAAATTGGTACTGTTTCTGATAATTGAATTAATGGATCTCTATCTCCTTGATTAGATGGACCTGAAATTCTTATTTCTGGTTTAGGTATTGAATTCCAAAAAGGGAAAGCTACAGACCCTATGCTTCTACTTCTTCTAAAAATTACTTCTTCATCATAGATAGGAATGTTCAAAAGGTGCTCTAATTCATATCGTAAACTACTTTTTACGAGTAATTCATCTCCTAGTATTGGAGACGATGTATTAAGTACATTTCCGCTGATATCTACTTCTTGAATTCTGTAGTAATCTGAAGGAGAACCATTGGTATCTATTCCTTCATTTGCTGGAAATGACACTGTAGCAATAGTTGTATATGTGCCTTCAAAGTTAGAACTTTTTTGAATTTTATAAAAGGCAACATTTGCAGCACCACTTCTTTCCCATTCTATAAAAATTCCAGGATTTGATGGTTGAGTGTTGTAGTAAACTAATGTACTGTTATTGAATGATTGAGCCGAAAAATCGTTTGCCATATTTTCTCCAAAAAAATAAAGGCTATCCAACTGGATAGCCTTTATTCAGTCTAGATTAAATTTTCTAAACTCTTTTGATTGAGCCCTCTTCTCCGCCTGCAATATCTGCCTCTAAATCGATAGCGTCAGCAATTGCATCATAACCATCATCTTCTGGAGTATCAAGATAATTAAAGTCAGCACCAGCTACTCTTCTGTCTCTATTGTAATTTGTCATCTCGATTTCTCTAACACTTGAACCTCTAACTGCATCACTTGGTGGTTCTGCTACAAATGCTCTTCCTCTTGTTTCAACTCCTGAAACTGAACTATTTGCATCAAGGTTCTTCTGTTGTGCTAAAAGTTGATTGATAATTCCAGGATTTTTTTGTACTCTATCTGCAAATTCTTCTACTGTAAGATCGTCACCCTGTAGTTCTGCTTGGGTTTGTGCAATATCGAGTGCCATCGCATAAGAAAGTGAGTCATTTGCATAGCCAGCAGTAGTTACATTATTATCTTTGTTGGAATATGCTTTTTCTGCATCAATACTTTCTGCTTCAATTGTTTTACCATCTACATCTACAGTTCGAAGATTATTTTTGTTTTGCTGCTTAAGAAGTTCTTTCTTTCCTTTAATTGCAGCTTTTTCTTCAATAGAGTCAAATTGTTCAGGAGAAATTTTTCTTAACAATCCAAGACGAATTGAATTTCTTAAATCTTTAGAAGCCTTGACAACTTTTGGATCTTCCCAAGTTAGGTCAATAGCTTGTAAAGGTCCAAAGTTCAACCTGATATCACTAACATAATGAGGTCCAAGAGTGACATTTTGTACGATAAAAGATTCTGGCTCTTGATTTACACTTTCATTCATTTTTCTAATCCTTTTTATTCACTGGTAAAGATGTTATACCGTCCAAACCTTCTTTTCCCGTCCAATATTCATTTGATTTAGATTCTCTTGAATTTGGATCATACGATTTTTTTCTTACTGTTTTTTGATCTTTTACAAATTCAGTCATTTGCTTTCTCTTGACACTGGTGCCAAATTGTTTTTCTTTTGCTGTAAGACCTTGTTGAACAATAAAACTATTAAAAACTCGTTTTGCTTCACCTTTTCCGCAAGGACAAGGAATTATAGGTTTATAATCATTATAAGAAAGAGATATTGTGAATGATTTAGGTTCATTATCACATTCGCATAGGTATTCGTATTTAGGCATATTTAGCTTTTTTAAAAACAGAGTTTAAAGGTATTTGTACAATATCTTTTGAAAACTTATAAAAGGAGTACTCAAAAATGAGTTCAGAAATTACAGACGCAGGAACTACCCATCATATGTATTGTGTTAAGTGCAGAACTATGGTTATGGTTTCAGCTCCTAAGAAAATTGTCATGAAAAGTAGTAGACATGCACTTCAGGGTAAATGTCCACATTGC
>Ga0114966_10004728_pt1 | contig 11656 bp, 9 predicted proteins | sample M_130207_XF_Meta_FD_87029 | JGI IMG/M metagenome (GOLD analysis project Ga0114966, IMG submission 87029) | Freshwater microbial communities from Lake Montjoie, Canada to study carbon cycling - M_130207_XF_MetaG | ecosystem: Environmental > Aquatic > Freshwater > Lake | place: Lake Montjoie...
AACCTTGCCATCGCGGACGACGAACGCTATTTGCTTGGCCTTATCTATTTCAAAGAGATCACCAGTCGTTCGACCAGCGACTGGCTTGCATTGAGTGGTGTTCAGAAATGCGGCGGTCGTTGCGTCGGCTATCGATGTCGGCGAGAGTCCGGTCCACTTCTGAAAAGCCATCACTGCTTGTTTGGTTGACAATCCATATTGTCCATCAATTCCGGCATTCCAAAAACCAAGTTCGAGCAATCGCAGTTGAAGACGTTTTACAGCGTCAAGACCAGAGCCGGTGCGAATTGGTCCGACCGGCCAAGCAGCGACTCCAACGCAACCAGTTGTTATCGTTTGCAACACTTTGCCTCGAACGGAATAACTTGCCGCTTGCGGGCTACCGATATACCAGCCAGAAATGTCCGCGATGAGTTGCCCGCCGCCTTCAGTAAAGACATCAAATCCTCGCGATGACACCGGGATAATCGCATGGCTCGCGACGGTTTGATTGGAGTAAATCACGTTTGTCGTGCTCGTGCTGCGAGATGTTGATTCAGTTGGTGAACTCCCTGCTGGAGTGACCGATACATAGCCAGCCAAGAAAGCGTCAGTGATCGTCGTGTTCATGGCAACAGCGGAGATATTTGAATGTCCAAGTTGAGTTTGAACATCTACTTCAACCGAGCCAGTTCCGGCGATACGACCGGTGGCGCGCGTATCAAGGAAACGCGAAGGCGCGTCCAGCGGAACGAATAGACCATCTGTCGACTGTGGCGCATTGCTCCCAGTAAATGAACCGACAAGATCAACGATCACATGACCACCGCCCGATGAAAAAATATCTACTTGACCATTTTGATTCACACTTGTGATCACTTGATTTGCAGAAATCGCACCGATTGATGATGAGTTGAGATTTGATGAATCTGGCTTGCCGTTGCCGCTTGGGAAAACCTGCCAAAAGCCCTCGCCCAGACCAATCACAGTGACACTCAAGACAACTGCCAAGTTATCTATTGAATCTGGAACAGAAATAGTGCGCGCTTCACCAGCGATCATCACTGTCGAATTACGTGAATCGTAAATACGTATTGGTGCAGGGCGAGTCTGCAAACGACCTGAGGAAGATGAAGGAGAAGGCGTCGGCGAAGAGTTTGTGTTTGGCGTGTAGTAACCAACGAGGTCAACAACGACATGGCCGCCTGCGCTTGAGTACACACTGATGCCACCATTCACCACTGGCACCGTCACCAGATTGGGAACAGCCAATGCTCCCCCAAATGTTGCAATGTAATCGTCGACGTTTAACTGCGATGCGTTCGGTCGGGCTTGACCAGTTGGCCACAGCGTCCAGTAACCAGGCTTGGCTGGACCGACGACCGTGACGTTGACGACGGCAGCTGTTACCGACGCATTAAACAAAACACCGATTGGGCCAGTGAGCATGATTGTCCTCGTGCCAGCAGCCTCAACGATTGATTGACCAGGGTTACGAGTATCGAGCACCCGTTGTGTTTGCGGCAGAAGTACAAATGATGACGCATCAGCCGGGACATCGGCTGCCAACACAGAACTAGTTGACGCCGCGGCGTTGGCTCGCTGGCCGCCGTACCCCACCGAGAACAACACAAGAACGACCGCCAGAAAAACCTTGAAAATACACCTGACACGCGCACTGGTTTCAGTCACATAACGCAGGCTAACGAAACTGAAGCAAATGTGTTCTCCGCGCTTGTCACTGACCCACTGCTTAGGAATTGGTCACCAGGAATTAGACGGGGACGAGTTCTCAGCCGTCTGATGTGTGGACGTGGGTAACGCCTCTCAGACAACGCCTTGGTTTTCTGGTGGCAGAAATGCGGGCTTTTTCGTTACTTTCTGCCACCAGTTTTAGTCACCAGTATTTGTCATCAGTATTTGCCACCTGTTGGGATGCTCGTCGCTGGCTCGTGGTTGACTCACCGACGACGCCCACATACCCGATTTCTTTTTCGTGTTGGTGGTGTGGGCGCAGTCTGACGTCGAGTGACAACATCACATCAGCAACAAAGAAATCAGGGTCTCGTTCATCATGGGCACCCGACCTGGGGCAACCCTAATTACAGCCATATTCAAATGATCAAGAGTTTGCCTGAACGAAATCTCTCAATGATTCGCTTTGAGAGACTCACCGAATAAAGCAGCGTGGGCCTCCCATCGGGAGACCCACGCTGTAGCGAACAATCGAATTTTAATGATTCGGAGAACTGATTTGATGTTTTCAGTTTTGAATTGAGCGACGGCGCACGGCCACCACTCCAACTAAACCGAGACCTAAAATCAAAGCGACATTTCCGTATTGCATAGCATTATCAAGCAAACCTGCGCTAGCACCAGTTGCTGGCAGATTGGGTGTTCCACCCGAGCCAGCGCTGGGCGGGTAGTCAGCCGATGCTGCCAAAACGCCTGTGAGACTTGTGCCTGCGAAAACCGCCATACCTGTCAAAATCTTTTTCATTATGTCTCCAATTGAATTTGTCGCCTAAGAACAATTTCACTCTAACACGACCGATACACGAAAACGAGTTTCTATACTTAATCGGTATACCAATTTCAATTGCTGGGCCGAATTTCTAGGAAACCTAGCTTATCTGCCTCTCTCCCAGGTCAAAAGCAGGTCACTTCAAGACCCAATTGCCTGCTTCAGCAGAGTTTTTCAGTTGGGTTTTCTTTCCATCCTCGACCAATTCAATGGTTGTTGTCCAAGGTCGCACGGCTGCCGGATTTCGAGCCGTTAACGAATAGCCGTTGGAAAGATCTAACGACCCACCTAATTCAACCGAAAGAGTGACTGATCCATCAGGAGGAACATCCACGTACACGGACGAGACATTGTGGCCTTGCTCGGTTGAGAACCACCACGTCAAATTGTCGGTCAGATCGGTTGATCGGACGTAACCAAGTCGCGAGTGAATTGAAATCAACATTCGATTTGAGCCACGCGGAAGTCCGACCATGTTTCCGATGACGTAATCGGGCAACCCTGACGATGGTGCGGAATTCGAGGCTGTGATGTTGACTGTTCCTTCTACTTCTTTGGAATCTCGTGCAATCTCAACTGTGTAATTAACCTTCATGTCGAGGTAATAGTCAATTTTGCTGCCACTCGCATTGTCAACGGTGACTGCAAAACAATCCACCGTTTCATCGCAGGCCAATGTGCCTGACATTCCAAACCGAGTGAACAAATCTTGAACGTCGGGATCGGGCGAATACCCAGTAAGCCTTCCTTGGGCCACCATGGGCCCGAGGCGGTTGGCCACGACATTAGGTGGGGGAAGCTCACCAATCAGAATTTGGTCAAGTGCTTGTCGAGTGACCGACTCTAAAAGATCAATTCTGTCATCGACGGCAAATTCAACGTATTGATCATGAAGCAGAAACTCAACAGCGTTTTCGGATGTCAACGGCTCAACTCTCCCTGCAATAACCACCGGCCCAGCGAATTCGAGAAGCGCACTCACGGTCTCAACGTCCATTGCAAATACGCCATCTAACTTTGTCCCGCCGCTTTGTGGATACAACTCAGATATCACTTGTCCAGTTGATGGGAAATGTGGTGACATCGTGATGTTTTGCCATAGCTGTTCCCCTGCACTGCCGCCAGAGGCATTAGTGAATCCGAAGTCTCCATATCGTTTGACCCAATCTGCCGGGCCAGTGATTTTCCTTGGGCGACCGCCAGCCGCGTTCAGATCAGTTGCCCGCCCATAGTCGTCGACTTCAATATGGCCCTTGTCGATCGAGAGTTCAATCCAGTTGCCCATGAAGCCCCCATGGCCTCGGGCCTCAACCGGAGTCGTCAACGCCACGAAATACGTCATGGGGCGGTCACTCCCCAAAATCTGTGGTGCCAGATCTAATGCCAACTGAGCGTTCGCTCCCCGCTCAAGTTGTTGATCAAGGTCTCCAAGTAGGTCGGCAAATTCGTGTTGAATCCTTCCAATCAGCCATGGGTTTTGAACAGCGGACAGCTCACCTCGCAAGGTATTCATTACTGCAAGCATCTGCGCCAAAGGTTCTCGCAAGTTACTGATTGCAACTAAGTCAAGCCTCCCTCTGACGACGCGAAGTTTTTCCAGATCAAACTGTGCCAACCCGATTGATAACTGCTGAAGGGATTGAGAAAAACTTGAACTCAGATTGGCTGCTGCATCACGGTGCTGACCGACCACAGGAATCGCTCGAGACAAGAAAGTAAGCGGTGAATTGAGCCAACTCGACGCCGTGTCTAATTGCTTCTGAGCAGCGTCAAGGCGTTCTCGAGCAACAGTCAAATCTCCCTGGTTCAACGCGGCGATACCTTCTCGCGCCAGACGATTACCGCTCGTCAACGGTTCTTTGGCCATCAACAAAGCGAAACATAAACCAAGCAATGCTGCCACCAAAACCAAAAACGTCGCAATAACTTTTTTCCGCCTCAGCTTGAACATCATCGAGGTAGACCTGAAAACAATCAGACATAAAACTCCGCTGGCCGCAATACCCACGAAACTTGAAGCTCCGAAAAATTCAGTCCAATGGGAATGAAACATCAGATTGACCGAAGCCCCGACCACAGCCGCCTTCAACAGTTGCGACGATCCAGCACGTGACGAATAAAAGAGCGTCACTACATATAGAACTCCTCCGACCAAGACACCCACCGTCGAGAATGACATTGCCGCTGCTACCGCAATATGAAGGGCGATCGCCCACCATGGGGCACGCGATCCAATCAGAACAACAACGGTGACTGCCAAAACAACGTACAGAATATTGGCTATGAAGAATCCCGTTGGTTCGGCTCTCACCAGAAGTGCCAGCAAGCCAAAAACGATTCCGACAAATGAAGCCTGCCGATTAGGGGTCATCTTGTACTCAGGCCTGTGTTCAATAGTCAGCATTGATTTCCGTTTCTAAGAATTGAACGCTATAGATGCGCGGCAAATCATCGCGCCCCACTACGGGTCAGCACGGCTTTGATGGTACGGACAACAATGGCGATATCGCCCACCAATGACCACCGATCGACATAAGCGACGTCCAATGCATCGGCTTCGGCAAATGAAAGGTCGGCTCGGCCGCTCACTTGCCATAAGCCAGTCAATCCTGGCCGCGCTCGCAGTCGGCGATCTGTTTCAGGAAGATCGAGTATCTCGTAGGCAAGTCGCGGTCGCGGTCCAACCAGCGACATCTTGCCCGACAGAATATGGATCAACTGCGGTATCTCATCAATTGACCACCGTCTGAGGAATTTGCCTGTTTTAGTGAAGCTTTGACCACTTTCCATTTTGGTCCCCGACACCTGACGTTGATGTACGTCAAACACTAAATTGTCAAACGACGGATCGCCAACCATCGTTCGAAATTTGTACATGCGATACGTCTTGCCATTTCTGCCGACCCGCGATTGCGAGTGAAGAACCGGGAAACCATCAACAATCGCAATGACAATCGCCACCCCCACAAAAACCGGGACCAAGATCATCAAAAGCGACACTCCTACGACCAGATCAAAAATGCGCTTGATCAAACTCTGAAAAGCTGTCAAGTGCACTGTCCGGACGGTCATGACATCGGCAAAGCCAAACGGCACGAACGAAATTCTTCCCTGGGTCATGAGTGACGTCGCTGGTTCGAGCCACAAAGCTGTGCCATACCGTTCGGCTGCCCAACCGAGTTCGCGCAATTCATCGGCAGATAGCCCTGCGTCGGCGCTGATGTAAACTGCATCGATATTCCCCCGAATCACTGTTTCGAGAACTTCATTCAGGCCAGGATTCTGAAAAAATCTTTCAACCGTAATTCGTGGGTAACGCGAAGCGCTCCAGTCCATTGATTCAGTGGCTTCGCTATGACCAGCGACCGAGATAATTCGCCAGACCACCTCATCGCTACTCACGAACCGACGGATATTTTGTCGTATCCCCCATCGGAAAAGCAAGTGAATAGCCAGACCAACCGGGTAACCGAACAAGATGAATGGTCGTACAGCCCGAACATCAAAGACAAAACCAACGATGGCCAGGAATCCACTTGCGTAAAAGCCGGAACGAATGGCACGTTCGTAGTACTCAGTTCCTGCGATTGCGAGGTCGGCTCTCAGGGAGTCGTTGGCGACGAGTGCCACCATCCAAAACAAGCAAGCCATCACAATTGTCAAGGCAGCGCCCCGACCGATAAAGGGCATACTTTTGGGGTACCCAACCCATTTTGTCACTAAAACAGTGACCAGAATTGACAACAAAATGGCAGCCACATCGACCACACAAAGTCTGATCAAAATTCGTGAACTAATGGACTTTTTCATCACAATTTTTTGAAACCCGACTCTTCATCTCACTTCAAGATAACCCAATAGTGCCAAGATTTCTGCACTTCGACCGTTTTTGACGGTCATTATCGTCTTTGCTCATACTGTGTGAGCTAGTCAGCTCGTTTCGAGCCGGAAGTGATGGGAACGCCTGACCCATTCATAGGATGCAAACAGTTCCCAAGCTCTTGAAGCAGAGCAATTTTCGTCCACCCTTTGATATTCTCTGCTCGCATGCCCGGTAAAGAATTGACAAATCTCAAATATTTGCGCGAGGAAAACCTGCGCCTGCATTTGATGATTGCTTCTTATGAATCAAGCCGTTCCTGGCGAATGACCGCCCCGCTACGACATGCCGCGGCTTTTTTGCGCTCGCATCACGTTCTTCCCGAGATTTCTCAGAAGGTTTCGCGAGGCTTACTCCAAACTTACGACTGGCAAGACAACCACGATTCTGACGAGTTGGTCGATTCCCGTATTGCAGTGCTCGCCCACATCTATTATCCAGATCTCTCCGACGAAATGGCCGAGGCCATCCAGATATGCGGGCCCCTGACCACAGTCATCGTCACCTACGTCGACCCCGATGCCCTACCCGAAATCAAATCTTCGTTTGCCAATCATCGAGTCACCAATGTTGAGTTCCTTTTAGTCGAAAATCTTGGACGCGACATGTGGCCCTTTATTCAAGCCCTCAAGTCGGAATCGCTTGATCATGTTGACGCGATCCTGAAAATCCATACCAAACGGTCGCTCCACCTTGAACGAGGCAAGGGTGATGCTTGGCGCCGTTCCCTCGTCGGTGGTCTAATTCCAAGTCAAACAGCAGTCGCAAATTTGGCGATTGAGTTCACACAAAACCCCAAGTTGGCATGGGCTTGCCCAGCCGAGTGGGTAGCCGGCAACGAATCTTGGGGGCGCAATAAGCGGACTGTTGACAATTTGCTCGGCAAACTCAAACTCAAACGCCCACGAACGTTGGTCTTCCCAGCGGGTTCGATGTTTTGGATGAGTCCCGAATTCCGCGAATGTCTCTTGGCTCTGAACTTAAGTCGGGACGACTTCAGTTCAACAGCCTCTCTTGATGGTTCACTTGAACATGGCCTTGAACGCTTTGTCGGTTCCTGGTCGCTCGCAACACAGAAATGCATGTACCGAACCCAACAATACCCGACTAGAATTCTTTAGATTATTTCAAACGATTGGCCGAAAAACGCTTATGACCGCAATCAACTCAACCTCAACGGCGAATCAACTGCTGGGACCCCCACAAATGTTGTCTGACATTCGCGCTGGTTGGGCATTGCGAAATAGTTGGTGGTCGTTGTCTCGCCAGACAATTAAGATCAGCTATCGACGCACCACGCTTGGACCCTTTTGGATTTGTTTGCAACAAATCGCTTTTGTGGTCGGGATTAGTTTGTTGTATTCGCAGTTGTTCAAAGTTCGATCCTCGGACATGGTTCCGCTGGTTGCCTTTGGCATCACGTTTTGGGGACTTTTGACCAGTTACGTCACTGGAGCGGCATCCAACTTCATCCTGCAGTCCCAATCAATCAAGTCGTCCACTTTGCCCATCACCTTCTATATCTTCTCGTCGGTGTCACAGAATTTTTTGATATTCCTTCACAGCGCCGTCGTCCTCATTCCATTGGCTTTTGTCATCGATACCACGCCGCGCATTGTTTGCCTGATTACCGTGCCCCTCGCAATCACTTTTGCTGTGCTCAATGGTTTCTCAATCGCACTTTGGCTCGGACCACTGAGTGCCAGATATCGTGATGTCTCAGCTGCCATCCCGATCATTATCCAAATCGCCATGTTCTTGTCGCCAATATTTTGGTCGCCCACGTTACTTGGCGGTCGGGCGTGGATCGTCGACTACAACCCAATTGCTTGGATGATTGAAACTTTCCGTTCACCAATTCTTGGTGGTGACATGCGCATTGATTTATGGGTTCGACTAGCAGTTTTAACTTGCGTCAATTTGGCTCTTGGTGTCATTGTCTTACATCGTGTGCGCGACAAGATTACGTACTGGATTTAACATGGCGCATATTAATGTCAAGAACGTCACTGTTGACCTGCCAATCTATGGCGCACACAATATGAACCTGAAGGGTCGTGTTGCCAACATCTTGGCGCGTCGTGAAACAGAAGTCGAAATCATTAGAGCATTAAATGACATTTCTCTTTCGATCAATGACGGTGACCGTGTCGGCATAGTCGGGCCAAATGGATCAGGGAAAACGACTTTGTTGCGGGTCATGGCAGGCATTCTTAAGCCCACGGAAGGAAACGTTGAAATCCAGGGAACCGTTGTTTCAATGATTGACCAAGGTTTAGGGTTGGAAGCACAGTGCACCGGGATTGAGAACATCTTCCGCCGAGGAATCTTCCTGAATCAGAGCACTCAACAAATGCAGGATCGGCTTGACGACATTGTCGAATTCTCTGGACTCGGCGACCGCATCCGTCATCCTCTCTACACATACTCATCGGGAATGAGGGCCCGCCTTGCTTTCTCGATCGCTACCTCAGTGAAGCCCGAGATCTTGATCATCGATGAAGGAATTGGTGCCGCCGATGAAGAGTTCGCCGAACGAGCCGGCGGACGACTCGACTCATTTTTGCAAAATGCCGGAATCTTGCTACTTGCCAGTCACTCAAATCAACTCATTGAATCCTGGTGCAAGAAGAAGGTCCGCCTCGAATCGGGCCAATTGATGTCGCGCCAAAACTAGATTGGTTGCCCGCTTGCCATTCAACATCTTAGGAGTGCAGCACTGCAGCGTGTGTCTTAGCAACAAGTGTTAAAGTTGCAGAGTGAACAACACGTATACCGACTCAAATGTTGGGCAGTTGCTGCTGCATCTGGGTGCCACCGAACAGTTGAGATTCTGGTTCAAATCCCAACAATCTATTGAAAAGTCCTAATCTATGTCGCTGGAATTCGTTCACGTTCATGGCTTTAAATGCGCTGGAACTACATTCTCAGCTTCAATGGCAGCCAACTTCAAGGATGATTTCCGTTGCATAGAGCTAAACACCGACGAACCACTTGATTGGGACAAGGTACGTCAGGCATCACAGGATTTGGAACTTAGGGCAATTAGTTCACATTCTCTGAGGCTGCCTTCAGTTTTGAGTTCAGATATCCAATTTGTACATCTAATTCGAGGCCCGTCAGAACGTCTTATCTCTGCTTGGAGATTTCAAGTGTTGGTCCAACAAAATTTCGCAGGAAATTTCTCAACCTACCTACAGTCTGAGCAGCCCAAAAACTATCAATCTCTACCGCTGATTCCAGAAAATTTCAGCGATGTTCTTGAAGCGGGCGAAGAACAGAACATATATCGAGAGTGGTTTAGACACCGTCCTAATTTATTTTTAGGTGTAGTCGAGCGCTACGACGAAAGTATGACCATTTTGGAGTTAATACTGCGCCAACGGTCAATTGAGATTGATTTGAGTTATCCAGTTCCTCTCAATCAAAAAAACCAAAGCTCCGAAGAATTGGAACCCGACGTCGGAGTCCCAAAGGACTTCGTGAATATTGATACATTCCTATTTCAACTTGCAAACGTTCGGTTGGATTCTCATATTTCGCTTTTTCCCAATTTTTCAATATCATTAGATAACTTCAAAGCAAGATGCAGACAATTCAACGAACCACCTGAACTGTTCTCAAGTCGAATCCAAAACGAAAATTGGTTATTTATCGATTGAGTTCCTCGCAACCACTTCCTCTTAACTGCTGGGCAACCTAAAAAAGAGTCGCTGCATTCATTCTTGTGGCTGATTTTGGTGTGTTAAGCAAAACTCACAAAGTCTTATTTCCTACTTGTCTCGTCGGACAACCGGGAAAGACTCCTTAAACCCAACACTTTCAAAGTGGCGAATTGCACTCCTTGAGTCATCGCGAGACTGCATTTTCTCAACTTTCAGTTCAGGGTTGAGATCGAGATATGCCGCTGCATCAAAATCTTGAGGTGCCTGAATAAGCCCCAAAGAAGTCCGTACGACTGATGAGACTAATGCCCTAGAAAATTGTTCTTCAATAACCCGAAACTTTGGAGCGTGTAACGGGGAGCCCATGTTTACATGACCAGCAGACCGCATTATTCTTAGATAGCTATCGTGTGCTAACTCAAGTTGCTCACTAATCAATTCTGAAGCGGTTGACGATATGTCAATGAGTTTGTCACGATAGAGCAAGGGATCAAGCCAAATTGCGAGTTGGGAAAGTCTGCTGGCTTTAGTTCGACTACATTCAAATTCATATCTCGAAGAAAGATAAATAGATAGAGCGACTTGAGTGAGTTCAAAATTGGGCGAGGCACGGATTGTTGGCACCTTCAATTTTGGCTCAACATGAATACCTAATTGAGCAATTTCTTCCGTCACAGCCTCAATAAACTCTGGCCCAGAAGAACAAGGAATTATGTGGAATTGAGAGCTGCACTCAGCCCACGTGTTTATATCTTCCAACGTGGAGAGATGTTAAGAGAGAGTGCGCATCTGAAAACTCGGCAAACAGTTAGACAATAAATACTGAATCGCCGTAGAGCCAGCTTTCGGCATTCCGACGTGAATCCAAAGTTGTTTCAATTCTCGATCACTTTCCCTTACTGCACATCAGATTGTCTGAGACTTAACTATCTATTGTCAATGGGCGTCCGAGGCGTGACTCTTCCTTCACTCTCGCCCTTCTTTAAGTAGTGGGAGTAGGGATTAACTCCACTCTTTTCAATATCTGGGTACAACTCAAGGTATTCAGCAGAATGAAGTTGTAGCTCAAGAATTCTTCCGAGATAATTCAAATCAACCTCCCGAGTCGGAATCACGTCGTTTCTCAAGGAAATTTGATCAGAATTAAAAGTCAATAACTTGCGAACAAATATTTTGAATATACGAGATATTCGATAAGTCCGCTTTGATGTCAAACGTCTCAGATCTTCCAATAAATACAGAGAGACATCCTCGAGTATTACTCTCTCAGCATCAACTTTCTTCAATGCTTTTATTTCAAACTCTAAGCTCGTGTGATTAACCGCTAGTCGAGTTAGCTCCAAATCAGCAGTCCGGAGTTGTCGCTGAAGCAAATCAACTAGTAGGTCGCGATCAGTCAACAAACCTCGAGAAGCAGCCAACTCGGCAAACAGAAATTCAGCTTTAGTTTCGACCTCGGCGAGTTGGCCTTCTAAAACAGTGCGTTCTATATCTGTCTCGGACTGTACTCGCGACAATTCCAGATCACGATCACTCAACAAACCTCGAGAAGCAGCCAGCTCGTCAAACAGAAATTCAGCTTTAGCTTCGACCTCGGCGAGTTGGCCT
>Ga0114966_10004729_pt1 | contig 11656 bp, 12 predicted proteins | sample M_130207_XF_Meta_FD_87029 | JGI IMG/M metagenome (GOLD analysis project Ga0114966, IMG submission 87029) | Freshwater microbial communities from Lake Montjoie, Canada to study carbon cycling - M_130207_XF_MetaG | ecosystem: Environmental > Aquatic > Freshwater > Lake | place: Lake Montjoie...
AAAGAATTAATTTAATTTTTTTAACAATAAATAAAAATACCTTCGGGTACAATACAACAACATAATTAAAATTAAAAATGTCTATCGTTGAGGAAATTAATATGACACTGTTGAACAAGAAACTTGATCGTATGATTGATTTATTTGAAAAAACAATGGCAATATTAGAACGTCGTAAAACAAAAAAAGTTGAAGATACATCAAATAGTTGGTCTACTCAGGATTATAAAAATGGTGTACTTGTTCGTTTTTCTTTTAATCTTACATTTAAGGATTTTGTAAAAGAATTAGGTGGTAAGTGGATGGTTGCTAAAAAAGCATGGATATTTCCAAAATCAAATACAACATTTGTTCAAGAAATTAAAGATAAATTTCCTGAGTGGAACTACAAGGAAATCAATGAAAATGAAACAGCATCAACAACTGGATCAGATGATAATGAAGTTGAAATAGACTAAATGTAACAATTTTAACAATTAATTTCTTTTAAAAAAACCTTTGGGTTTCCCTTTTGGGTTTTTAAAAGAATTTAATAAAAATGTCTTCCATAACTGTTCTCTTTGATAATTTTATCTCTAAGAACGATCTTGATATTTCCATGGACGATCTTAATGGTTTATTCAATGAAGTACTGGTATTGATGGTTAAAAATAATAATAAAGTTAAAAACATTAAATTTATTTGTGAAGAAGAAAAAATTAATATAAATTTTAATAAATGTATTAAAGGGTATCATTTAATTAATTCATCTCCTATAAATGAAACAACGTGGGAAGATGTTAATTCTCAAATATTTTTATCATTAGGAATTGATATTTATTCTAAAAGTAACGGAAGTCATTTACCCGGTATGGACATTAATTGTTCATTAGGAAGAATTAGCAATAAATCAGCAAAATATTCTAAAAATAAAAAAAGCATTGATATTAGTTCTTATAGATTAACTAAGGTTTGTAGTGAAAAAAAAATTGGAACTCCAGAAAAAATAATTGAAGAAATTAATAAACGAAAAAATTTTGACTATTATTCGTTTATAATAAGAGATGAAACAGATAACAAACATATAAGTTATGATTGGTTATTAATACCAAGTGAATATTTAATTTTAAACCCTTCTTCCTATACTTGGGAACCTACAATTGGAAAACAAGGACAAAATAAAAATACACAAGTTGGATGGAATACAGATGAAATTAATGGTTGTAAAATGAAAATTACATTTTGTATGTCATCTCAATTATGGATACATATTGAAATGACAGAAGAAATAAAAAAATTTATTATAGCATCTGGTGTTGTAGAAAATAAACAAAAATACAGTTTTATTGAGTTACATAACAAATTAACTTTTTTATTTTAATCTTTCATTTGCTATATTAATATAATCACTATTAATTTCAAAACCAATAAAATTTACATTATTTTTTTTTGCAGAAACACACTCGGAACCTGAACCAACAAAAGGAACTACTAATAATGTAAATTTTGATTTATTTAAAGATGCTTTTATTAAAGTATCACATAAATTTAATGGTTTTTGGGTTGGATGATCCACACGTTCTTTTTTTCCTGCTCCACCTGATAATGCTGGAACTTTTATAACATCTCTTGGTAATGCACCTCCTTCATGAGCAGTATATGTTGTTTCTTTATCACCATTACTAAATCTACCTACTGTTGATTTTCTAACCTTTCCTGCTGCATTTTTTAAAAATGTTTCTGTATAAGGTTCACGAACATCATCACGATTAAATATTGGTTTTTCTTTATAACAACATAATATGCTTTCATGTGTTCTTTGCCAAAAATTTAGTGATGGAGTTACTTTATTAGTATAATGCCATATTAACCATCTCACATTACAAATTACACGTGTTCTTATAAAAGCAAGAATTTCACTAAATCCATATATATATAAAGTTCCTTGTGGTTTTAGTATTCTTAAACATTCAGCAATCCAATTATCACACCATAATAAATAATCATCCATCTTTTGTTTGTCGCTATCATTTCCAAAATCCTTTCCAATATTATATGGAGGGTCACAAATTATAATATCTACGCTTTCACTTTTAATCTTTTTCATTCCAATAACACAGTCTTCATTATGTATTTTATTTATTTCTATATCTTGTTCTATTATTATTTCATTTTTATTTTCATTTTTATTTTCATTTTTATTTTCATTTTTTATTTCTTCTTCATCAGGTTTATTTTCAAGTAAAGTAATTAATTCTTCTTTATTTTTTGATTTATATTTTTTCATTCCATTTTCTTTACATTTCACTAAAAGTTCATTTTTTGATAATTTGGATAAATCCATTTAATAAATCTTACTTATATAAATCTTACTTATTTTATATATTTCTTATTTTTAAATTCTTTTAAAAACTGTAGAATATTTATTTTCCTTTTACGGTTTTTAAAAGAATTTAAACATTTAAAGTTAACACTAGTTATAAAAAAAAATTTTTAACAATTAATAAAAGTACATTCGGGTACAATAAACGGATATATTAAATTACTTTTAAAAAATTAAAAATGGAAAACATAAAAAAAATACAAGAATATCTCTTTGAAAATAAAGAAAGTATTCCTAATAAATTATATGTTAATTTGATCAATAACCTGAAACCATATTTTGAGTACAACAATTCCAATTATAATTTTAATTTTAATAAATATGAAATTGAATATATTGTATATGCACCTGAACCTAATTACCACACTGATACAAATATATCTATAGATACATATTTTTTAGAACATAGAGGTATAATAAAAAAACATTCAATGATAATTAATTTTGATGAATTAGAATTTCCTGAATATTTTAAAAAACAATGTGAAAAAATACCGTTTTCTCCATTTAACACATCTGGTATTAAATCGTTACTAAAAAATACTAGCATGGAATTAGAACCAGATATAATAGATATAGATGAAACAGTTATCGTTTGTAATTGTGGTATACTTGTTTTAAATTGTAAAAGATTGTTTTAAAAACTTTTTTAAAAATCGTTCGCGGTTCTGCTAACGCAGTTTTAAAAGCATTTAAAAATATAAGCGTTTTTAAATAAAATGGATTCTTTATTATCAAGTTTGAGTAAATTTACAATATCAAATAATGTTAATGAATTTGAAATGGATCTTATGGAAATTATGGATAAAATGAAAAATCAAGAAATAGATGATTCAGAAGAAGAATGGGAAACTATAAAAGAAAATTATACAAAATTAAAATTTTTAGATACTCTTATAAAAGAACATATAAATATTTCTGATATAAAAGATTTCAATTTATATGAAAATGAATCATTTACTTTAGTTATAACAAAGTTCATGGAACAAGTTGATAAAGCAAATATAAGATACCTTCGTAGTATAAACTGGGAAGAAGCACTTAGATATGTTGGACATTCATATAAAATAGAAGAACTATTAAATAAATCTGTAAATGTAAGTAATCCATATGAAAAGATGTTATGTTGTCAAGAAGCATATAATTTATTTATTCCAGTTATAGAAGAATTTCGTGGAGAAACATATGAATATGATACTGTAAATGATTCTGAATTTTTAGAACAAGTAAATTCATTAAAAAGAAAAAGAAAATAAAAATAAATTGGTATTAAAATTTGTATTAAAATTGGTATTAAAATTAAAAATTAAAATAAAATAAAAATGACATTCTATGAAGATGTATCTGAACTACTTTTTGAAAATAGTTTTATATTAAAAGAATGTGTTTATATAAAACTTATGAATTTATTATATGAAAATTATAAAAATCGTTTTGATTTTTCATTTGTACACTTTATTTTAAAAAATAAACAAGACATTGATTATATAATATTAAAAAAATTGTTTTATTTATTAGAAAAGGAATTTAGTGAACTGAATGAATTATATAAACAAAAACAAAATAAAATTAAAAATGAAATTGAAATTGAAAACGAAATTGAAAATAAAAATGAAAATTATTTTGATTTAAAAATGTTATTTACAATAATTCCAATACCTATTGTTATTTTTTGTAGTTTTATTTACATTTTATAAAATGATTTAACAAATTGTTATTATTTAGTTGTAAAAATGAAAAAAAAATTACGATGCTGTGCTATAACAAAAAAAGGATCTGTTTGTAAAAAAAGAAAAGGAAATGATATTTATTGTAATCAACACACAAAAGAATGTACAATTTGTTTAGAACAATGTAAAACACCTAAAACATTAAATTGTTCTCATACATATTGTAATGAATGTATTTCAAAATGGATATATCTTGAAATAAATACAACATGTCCTAATTGTAGAACAGATGTAACTTATGAAGAAGAAAATGAAATGTTTCGTTATTGTTATGAGAATAATTTTTTATCAAAAGTTGTTATAAATGAATATATAATAGATGATGAAGAACTTATTGAATTTACAACAAATATTCTTCAAGAAAATTCTAATTATTCTGCTGATGAATGGGTACTTTTTAAAAGATATCTTATTTTAAATACTGATTTAGAAGAAAAATTTAATAATGTTAGAAATTATGTTTATACGTATTATAAAAAATTTAACCCAAATGAAGAACATGTAATTGAAGATGGAAAAAGTATTATTTATTTATATAAAATTAATATTGAATAAAGTTAATATTTTTGCAAAGCAAAGTTATTTATTTTTGCAAAGCAAATTTACTTAAAGTTTTTAATTTAATAAAAGAAAAAGAATGTTGTTTTCTTTTATGGAATTAACTAATCTTAACTATGATAATTTTTTAAGTGTGCTTTCTTGTATATTTATTTATTATACAATTTTAATTTTTTTATATAACGGATTTACTCTTTTTTGTTTTAAAAAACAAAAAAAGGTTTTATTTGAACATGAAGAACCTGAAAGTGAACCTGAAAGTGAACCAGAAAATGAACCAGAAAATGAAGAAATTATTATTAATAATGAAAGTGAAGAATATGAAAGTGAAAGTGAAGAATATGAAGAAATTGATCCAACGTATGTTTATACAAGCAAAAAATATTTATTGAGAAAAAGAAAAAGAAAAAACAATTAAACAGGAGTAATTACAATATTACCAAAATTAATAAGTCCTAATTCATCGTTATTACTATCTGGATAAACACCAGGTGAACCAGGCATACCTTCCCATAAACCATCTGCTAAATTAATATGTTCCATATACCTTGAAAGACTATCAACTGTAGGGAACATAGGAATTTGATCCCATACATCCAATACAGTTGGATCAATATAAAACGTAGCATTACCATTTTTGAAAGTTATATTTTTTGGTTTTTGTTGATATCCATCATAAAGAAATAAACTTTCAATGTACATTTTATATTTTTTTTTCTTTAACATGTACATTGATAGTTCTTTTATTGTTGGTCCTTGTTCTTGTGAATTACTTGTTTTTTGAAAACCAAAAGAAAAGGTTACTTTCCATAGATTTTTTTTCAAAGGTACTTTTTTAGTACCATTAGGTGCTTTACCGAAATGAAACCCTCTTCCAGAAAAATAAACCATTGTTTTTAATATTAATTATAATAATATTAATTATTTTTTTTAATTTAAAGTTTTGAATTTTATAATGTAAAAAATAAAAATGAAGAAAATAATTTCAATTGAGGGAAACATCGGTTCAGGTAAATCAACAATAATTGAACAATTAAAAAATGAAAGGTGTGATTTAATTTTTTTACCAGAACCTGTTGATATATGGAATGAAATTAAGGATTCTAATGGTGTAACAATTTTAGAAAAATACTATTCAGATAATAAACGTTATTCTTTTTCATTTCAAATGATGGCATATATAACACGTCTTTCACAATTAAGAAAAGAAATTAAAAACGCACCTGAAAATTCAATTATAATTACTGAACGTTGTTTATATACAGATCGTAATGTTTTTGCTAAAATGTTGTATGATTCAGGTGATATTGAAGATATAGAATACACTATTTATTTAAAATGGTTTGATGAATTTACTGATTTTAAAATGAGTGGATTTATTTATATACAAACAAACCCTGAAATTTGTTTTGATAGAATTAAAATACGTAATAGAAAAGGTGAAGAAAATGTACCTTTGGAATATCTTAGAAATTGCCATAAATACCATGAAGAATGGATTAATAATGTTTCAAATGTTGTAAATGTACGTGTTTTAAATGGAAATGGTAGTATTAATTTAAATTCTGTATTAGAACTTATAGGATCGTTTTAAAAACTGTTAATTCGTTCATTCATTTTAAAAAATAAATTAAATATAATTACAAAAACATTATGTCTTCTGCAAGTTGTGAAAAACTTGTTAAATACACAATTAAATCAATTTCTAAAAAATACGGTATTGATTATGAAGAATTAAAAACAGTTTTAAAGAAAGTTGTTAAAACTGCTAAAAATTATGATGAAAATATTTTAGGAATGATGGAAGAAATTATGGATATTGGAAATGTTGGAAGTATAGAAGAACTTGAAGATTTTAATATTGAAGTTCTTAAAGTTTATTGTAAAATAAAAGAAATTGATATTGATAATGTTTCTGAACGTCATATTATTTCACGTGTTTGGAAAAACATTGAATCTGAATTTGAACTTGATGAAGACTCCGATGAAGAAGATTCTGATGAAGAATCTGACGAAGAAGAAGAAGAAGAAGAAGAAGAAGAAGAACAAGAAATTGAAGAAAAACCAGTAAAAAAGAAAAAAGTTCCTAAAATTCAAGAAATTATTGAATAAATAACTTACCTTTGGTGAATAAATAACTTACCTTTGGTGAATAAAAGTTATCCAAATGTATTTTCAATACCAAATTTAAAATATAAAAAGTTGTCTTCTGCTTTATAAGAATAATACAATGATTCAATAGTTTCTGTGATAGGAACCATAATGTAGTTATCACCATTTTTAACAAATGTGAAGAGTGCTTGATTTTTAGTATTTTTCAGTTTTGTTTTAATAATAGATAAAAATGTACTTACTGGTATATTTTTAGGTAAAAGATATTTATAATTATCTAATATAATATCATTAGTTTTTTCTATAATGATAGGTATTCTATCAGGGAATTTATTTTGTAATTTTGAAAAATATATTTTTTTTTCATTTAAAGAAGTATGTTCCATTTTAATATTTACATTTATTTTTTTTATTGTAAAATTTCCTTTAAAAAAATAAATGCACCATGTAATATAATGTCTGTAAATATATATGACCTTAACGTCGCGAAATTAACTGTATCTGATGTATTTGTTATTGATGTTGATCCTATTAAAATAGGTGTTGATGCAGGATTAGTAAATCAAAGTAGTTATTCTATAGCAATAGGATATGAAGCAGCAGAATTTAACCAATCTACAAATAGTATTGCAATTGGTCATTTTGCAGGTATGTTTAATCAATCATCAAGCACAATTGCTATTGGATATCAAGCAGGTTCAACATTTCAAAGTACAAATAGTATTGCAATTGGTAACCAAGCAGGGACGTTCACACAAGGATTATCTTCAGTTGCTATTGGTGATAATGCAGGTAACTTCTTACAAAGTGATAATGCAGTTTCTCTTGGTAGTTCAGCAGGTGTATATCAACAAGGGGTTTCTTCAGTTGCTATTGGTGACCAAGCAGGTAATAATGTTCAAGGAAATTATAGTGTAAGTATTGGTTACCTTACAGGTAATAATGTTCAAGGGAATAAATCAATTGCATTGGGGTATCAATCTGGTATGTTTAATCAATCAAGTGAATCAGTCGCAATTGGTGATCAAGCAGGAAAATTTACACAAGGTAAATATTCAGTTTCTCTTGGATATCAAGCAGGGCATTTTAAACAAAGTGAAAACAGTGTTGCTATTGGTAATCAAACAGGGCAAACAAATCAATCAACGAATGCGGTTGCAATCGGTAATTATGCTGGAAATTACTTTCAACAAATTAATGCTGTAGCAATTGGTGATTTTGCCGGTCATAATTTTCAAAGACAAAATGCTGTAAGTATTGGTTATCTTGCGGGTCAATTCACACAAAGTGCTAATACAGTTGCAATAGGTAATCAAGCAGGTAACTTTAAACAAAGTGAAAACGGTGTTGCTATTGGTATTCAATCAGGGCAAACAAACCAAGGAACTAATTCAATTGCTATTGGTAATTCAGCAGGTACTATTCAACAAAATGAAAATAGTATTGCACTTGGTACTTCAGCAGGAACGTTTACACAAAAAAGTGGAGCAGTAAGTATTGGATATCAAGCAGGTTCAACAGTTCAGGGAACAAATAGTATAGCAATTGGTACTCAAGCAGGTGCTTTTACACAAAGTGGAAATGCTATAAGTATTGGGTATCAAGCAGGAAATTATTTTCAAGGAACGTCTTCAATTGCTATTGGTGCATTTTCAGGGCAATTTACACAAGGTACTAATAGTATTTCTCTTGGAACATTTTCAGGACAATTTACACAAGGTAACAACTCTGTTGCACTTGGTACATCAGCAGGGCAATATACACAAGGTAATCAATCAATTGCTATAGGATTATTTGCGGGTCAAACATTACAAAGTGGAAACAGTATAGCAATAGGTGTTTCTGCTGGTTCATTTACACAAGGAACTAGTGCAATTGCTATTGGAACGTTTTCAGGATATGGGTTTTTTAATGAAAATCCAATACCTGGTAGACCAGTAAATAATCCTCAAAATCAAAATGCAGTTGCTATGGGAAATATATCAGGGTATGCTGGACAAGGAACTAATGCAGTTGCTATGGGAAATTTTGCAGGATATGCTTTTCAAGGTCAATCGGGTGTTGCTGTTGGTGATCATGCAGGTGGTGGTAGTTTTACAACTGGGTATGAACTTCCTTCTTATAGTTCTGCACAACGTTCTGGTGGTGTTGCAGTGGGATTGTATGCAGGTAATAGTGCACAAGGAACAAATGCGGTTGCTATCGGTGTATATGCAGGACAATCTGGACAAGGTAAAAATAGTATTGCAATGGGTAATTTTGCAGGTCAAGTAGAACAAAGTACTAATAGCGTCGCTGTTGGTAATTTTGCAGGTAATGTAGAACAAAGTGCAAATAGTATTGCTGTTGGTAATTTTGCAGGTCAAAGTAGTCAATCTGTGAATGCAATTGCAATGGGTAATTATGCTGGAAATTTCATTCAAGATCCTAATGCTGTTGCTATTGGTAATTTTGCTGGTCAAACAAGGCAACAAGATAATGCAATTGCAATAGGTAATCAAGCAGGTAAATCAACACAAGGAACAAATAGTATTGCAATTGGAACATTTGCAGGTGGAATAGTTCAAGGTTCAGGTGCAATTGCTATTGGAAATGAAGCAGGGGAATATACACAAGGAAATAATGCAATAGCACTTGGACAATTTGCTGGTCAAAGTGGTCAAGGTTCTTTAGCAGTTGCTATAGGATTATTTGCAGGAAGTTTTATACAAAGTAATAATTCTGTTGCATTAGGTGCAGGTGCCGGTCAAAGTGGTCAAGGTGTTTCAGCAATCTCCATTGGATACGCATCTGGTGCACTTCTTCAAGGAAATGGTGCAGTTGCTATTGGAAATGAAGCAGGAAGTACTAAACAAGGTCTACAAGCAATAAGTATTGGTGATAGTGCAGGTACATTCACACAAGGAAATTATTCAATTGCTGTTGGATCTTTTGCTGGTGAAATTCTACAAGGTGATAGTTCCATTGCAATTGGTAGTCAAGCAGGTGCATCAGGACAAGGAAGTTTTGCAGTTGCCGTTGGTGACCATGCAGGTGCTGGGTATCAACCTAGTTCAGGTCCATTTGAACCTCAGGGATCATATACAACAGCAGTTGGGTATTATGCAGGTGTTGCAGCACAAGGACAAAATTCAGTTGCTATAGGTGCATTTGCAGGTTTAGCGAGTCAAGGAAGTTGTTCTGTTGCTATAGGGTATGGAGCAGGTGGTGGAACATATCTTGTATTTTCACCTTTAAATATTTCAAATAGTGCACAGGATGGATTTTCTGTTGCTATTGGAAATAAAGCAGGTAACTATTTACAACAAAGTCAAGCAATATCAATTGGTTCTTTTGCTGGTCAAACTCGTCAAAATATCGGTGCAATTTCATTGGGGTATCAGGCAGGTGCGTTTAATCAAGGTGAAAATGCAATTGCTATTGGTGAATATGCCGGTCAAACAAATCAAAATGTAAATAGTATTGTTTTGAATGCAACTGGTGCACCTTTAAATACAAATGATTCTGGTTTTTACATAGCACCATTAACACAAACTGCTAATCTAACTTCTGTAATGATGTACGACCCTGTTACAAATGAAGTTCAGTATAATCCAGATTTTGTAGGAGGTGGTGGAGGTGGTACTGGTGCAACTGGTGCAACTGGTGCAACGGGATCAACAGGTGCAAATGGTGCAGATGGTCAACCAGGTGCTAGTTCAGGATTGATTCTTTACCTTAATGAAAGTGAAACTTTTGGTATTTATGGTTTATTAAATTATCTTCAAACAAGTGCTTTAACAAATGATGTTACAACTAGTATAGATATAACAGGTATTTATAATTATGTTAATGGATTTGGAAATAATCTTTCAGCATTAAATATAAATACATTTATTCCATCCGGTGTGTGGAATCTAAATTTATTTGCAAGTTCACCAAGTGGAATAACATTTGATGTTATTTTTAGATTATATGGAAGAACTGCTGGTGGGACAGAAACACAAATTAGTTCTGATTCAAGTATAGTTAATGTAAATAGTTTAACAACAACTAATTACACCTTTACACTTTCATTAAATTATACAGTTGTTTCTAGTTATAGTTCAATTGTTGTAAAAATATTTGCATCACAGAACAGTGCAGAACCAGAAAATATTATAACAAATTATGAAGGTATTTATTATTCTTACCTTCAAACACCTTTTGGACTTTTGGGGGCAACTGGAGCAACCGGTCCAGCAGGTGCAACTGGAAGTACTGGAGCATCTGGTCCAACTGGTCCACAAGGTATAGCAGGTGGATCAACTGGTGTAACTGGAGCATCTGGAGCAACTGGAGCAACTGGTAGAACAGGTGCAACTGGGGCAATTGGTCCAACTGGTTCAACTGGTGCACAAGGTCCAACTGGGGTTATTGGTTTTACTGGAGCAACTGGTGTAACTGGTGTAACCGGGAATACTGGGTCAATTGGTGCAACTGGTAGAACTGGAGCAACTGGTGCACAAGGACCAACTGGGATAACTGGTTTTACAGGATCAACTGGAAATACCGGTTCAACTGGTTCAATTGGAGCAACTGGTGCACAAGGACCAACTGGTATAACTGGTTTTACTGGTTCAACTGGAAATACAGGTTCAACAGGTTCAATTGGAGCAACTGGTGCACAAGGTCCAACTGGGGTAACAGGTTTTACAGGTGCAACTGGAAATACAGGTTCAACTGGATCAATTGGTGCAACTGGTTCACAAGGTCCAACTGGGGTAACAGGTTTTACAGGTGCAACTGGAAATACCGGTTCAACTGGGTCAACTGGTGCAACTGGTAGTACTGGTGCACAAGGTTCAACTGGAAATACAGGATCAACAGGAGCAACTGGAAATACTGGAGCAACAGGTTCAACAGGAAGTACTGG
>Ga0114966_10004730_pt1 | contig 11655 bp, 2 predicted proteins | sample M_130207_XF_Meta_FD_87029 | JGI IMG/M metagenome (GOLD analysis project Ga0114966, IMG submission 87029) | Freshwater microbial communities from Lake Montjoie, Canada to study carbon cycling - M_130207_XF_MetaG | ecosystem: Environmental > Aquatic > Freshwater > Lake | place: Lake Montjoie...
AGGGTTGCAGGTGGGGAGGAATCGTTTGTTCTTGATTTTTTGTTTCTGGAGCCTGTCCTGAGCTTTTGCCGAAGGGTATCAAGACAAAAGAAAAACACACAGTTTTTGAACCATTTAATTTGCCGATTTATTTTAAAAACTTCACTAACCGAAAGAATTTTATTGTTAGGTAAAAAAATAATAGAAATACTAAAACCATAAACTTTTATTAAAAAAAATTGATGAAAACTTTAAATTCATACGGCCTTATTGGTTTTCCTCTCTCGCATTCTTTTTCAAAAAAATATTTCACGCAGAAATTTGAAAATGAAAATATTATAAATTGTGAATACAATCTTTTTCCAATGGAGGATATTAAGCATTTACCAAATTTAATAATTGAAACGCCTTCGTTACGTGGATTAAATGTAACGATACCCTATAAAGAAAAAGTAATACCTTATTTGGATGAATTGGACGAAACTGCTAAAGCAGTGAATGCTGTTAACTGCATAAAAATACTACCCATAAAAAACACAAGAGATTTTAATCCATTATTAATTAGCAAAATTGGAAAAGAAACAATAAGTAAAAAGTTGATAGGTTATAATACAGACATTTATGGCTTTAGGCAAGCTATAAAACCATTCTTAGAAATACAACACCAGCGAGCTTTAATACTAGGAACTGGCGGGGCATCCAAAGCTGTAGCGTATGTTTTAAAAGAAATTGGTATTGATTGTTTTTTTGTGAGTAGAAGTAAAAATGAAATGCCGGCTGGAAAGCAATTTTTATATGAAGAAATCAACGAATATATAATTTCTTCCTTTAAATTAATAATAAATACTAGTCCCTTAGGAATGTACCCCTTTATAAATGAGGCTGCTGCCCTGCCCTACCAATATTTACAAGCTTCACATCTTTTAGTAGATTTAATATACAACCCGGCAGAAACTGAATTTATAAAACGGGGGAAATCTATGGGAGCTTCCACTTTAAACGGCTTATCCATGTTACACCAGCAGGCTGAGGAAGCTTGGAGAATATGGAATCAATAAATTAATTGCCTGTTTTTTTATTTATTTTATTAATATTCATCTCTAGGACTTTCAATTGTTTTTTAATTTCTTCAATTTGTTTTTTTTGTTCTGCCAGCTGCCTCTGTTGCGATACAATAAATTTACTTTGGGATTCTTTTTCTGCATTTAACTCCTGAATAGCTTTTGTTAAAACAGAAGTTATTTGACCATAAGAAATCGTCATTTGTCCTTCTTTACCATAAACAATTTCAGGAAGTACATGCTTCAACTCCTGTGCCAAAAAACCGAAATCTTCCTGATCCGAATTTTTCCATATGTATCTTACTGGGCGCATTTGCATCACTTCTTTAAGACCATAATTAATATTGGTAATATTTCTTTTTTTAGTACTATCGGAAGTGCTTGCCCAATTTCCTGCCAATGTTAAGGTTGCGCCATTTCCATTACTTACGTTTGTCCCTACAGTTATTGCAAACGGTCCAGGAGCAGCTCCAAAACCCCAACCAACAACATTATTATCACCAAACACCATATTATTGCTCGCTGCAACTGCCGAATTAGCACCTATTGCTGTAGAATTATTAAAACTTGAACCGGCCTTAAAAGCTCTAAAACCCAAAGCTGTATTATTACTTCCTAGAGAATTGAAATAAAGAGCCTCATAGCCATTTCCTGTATTTTGGCTACCCGAAATATTATTAGTAAGCGCAAGTTTACCTGATGCGGTATTACTACTTCCTATTGTATTACCATTTAACGCTGAAACTCCTATTGCAGTATTATCCCTGCCAGAAGTATTATCTATTGCGTTGTTGCTATAAAGAGCATAGTATCCAATAGCAATATTGTCTGTATTTATACCACCGTTATTAATATCTTGCGAATACAAAGCATAGGGGCCTATCGCTATATTTCTATTTGCTGCTGTGTTATTGTATAGCGCTTCATTCCCAATAGCAATGTTATCCGTTCCATCTGTATTTAATTTAAGTGCACGATACCCAAATGAACTATTATTAACTCCGGTATTAATATTTCCTGCCATATAACCAAAAAAGGTATTTGCTTTTGAAGCGTCTACATCTATCCTTCCCGATTTTTGATTATTTACCCTTATATTTAGAGGTACATTATCTATTGTGCCAATAAAATTAGTGCCGTCAACAGCACCCGTATTACCTATTAGAGCCCAGGCATCTAAAATTGTACCTGCACTACCTGTTGGTCCTATCACTCCTGCACCAGTTGAACCAGTTACTCCAATTGCACCAGTATCCCCTGTGGAACCTATTTCTCCTGTTGTCCCCACGCTTCCTGTTGAACCTGTAGTTCCTGTAATTCCTATTAAACCTGTTGAGCCAATATTACCAGTTGAGCCAGTAGTACCTAAGCCAGTAATACCTGTTACGCCTATGCTGCCTGTTGAACCAGTAGTACCTGTTGAAGCGGCACTGCCTGTAGCGCCCGTAGCGCCTATTAAACCCGTAACACCTGTTGTGCCATCACTACCTGTTGTGCCCGTTGCTCCAACAGAACCTATTAACCCGGTTATTCCAGTACTGCCGGTTATTCCAATTAAGCCTGGCACTGCAACGCCACCATTACAATCATTCACGTTCCAAAAACCATCCAAATCAACATCTTCCGAAGGGTCATTCAGGCCATTTTGATTTGTATCCCAGCAACTAAAGCCTTGGATTCCTGTTGTTCCTGTGCTACCCGTTGAGCCAGTGCTACCCGTTGAGCCAATACTACCAGTTGATCCTGTACTTCCAGTTGACCCAGATGAACCTGTATTACCTATTAACCCTACCCCTCCTGAGCCATTGTTGCACAATGATTTCCATGCAAGGGCAAGCCCATCCCAATAAAAAAAACAAGCTGAATCGGTATCAAAAACCAATAAACTATTTGCCATACCAATCATTGCTATTCTTTCAACAGCAGTTAGTCTAGGAATTAATATCCCTTTATTATTTAAAGGACTTGCGTTAATATCAAGCAAGGCTGATCCGTGAGGGCTTAAAGTACCTATCCCAACACTTTGTGCGAGGATAAAAGAATATGAAGTATGCAAAATTAGCAGCGCAATAAAAATTGGAATATTTGCAAACCGTAATTTTATATTCAATTTTTTTTTATTTGTTTTCAGCATTAAAAATATTAATTTTTCAATTTTTAAAAAAACTCTGCAGTTTTGTAATTAAGGTATTGTTGTTAAACTTATAGTATTTGAATTAACGCTGGTATTACAACTATTAGCTGCTCTAACCCTATAACGATAGGTTGTATTTGGGGTTAATCCCGATACAGAGATGCTATACACATTTCCAACATTTTTATTATTATGTAAGGTAACAAAATTTGTAAATATACCATCTGTTGCAACATCTAAATAATAAGTTGTTGTGTTTGGAGCTGCATTCCAATTAGCTGTAAAGCTATTGCTAGCTATGCTTGAAGCAGCAGTGGCAACAGGAGCAACTGGTGCTGCAGTATTTACTGTAATGGTATTGGAACTTAAACTAGTACCACATCCATTACTTGAACGTACCCTATAGTAATAGGTTAATCCAGCAGTTAATGAGGTTACATTAAAGGAGGTTTGCCCCCCTGCATTAAAATCATTAAATACCCCAACAAACGTTCCGAAAGAAGAGGATGTTGAAACATCTAAGAAATAAGTGGTTGTACCTGCGCTTCCATTATTCCCCCATAAGGCCAAAAATGAGTTGCAACTAATTTCAGTAAGTGGAACATCTGTAACGGAAGGAATTCCTGGAATTGAAGTTGTAACAAATACATTGTTTGAATTTCCACTACTACCGCATGAATTAGCCGACCTTACCCTGTAATAATAATTATTACCTGAAAAAATATTGGTACTTACACTAAAACACTGAACATTTCCTAACGACAAATTATTGTATCCACTTACAAATGTAGTGAAAGAAGCATTTGTAGAAATATCTAAAAAATAGTTGGTGGCACCTGCCGATAAGCTCCAACAAGCCGAAAAGGATGCGGGGGAACAACTAATAGAACTAGAAGTTGGCACAGGGATAGTGGGAGCAGCTATTATAAAGGAGACTACGTTTGAATTTCCACTGGTACCGCAATTATTAATTGTGCGAACCCGGTAATAATATATAATTCCTGATGACAACCCGGTTACGTTTATACTTGTTACATTCCCTACATTAAGGTTGTTATAACCACTAATAAAAGTAGCAAAATTTGAAACATTCGACACATCTATGGCATAACTTGTAGCATTCGAAACGGCTGCCCATGAAGCAACGAAAGATGTACAAGTAAAGCCTGTAACCGTATTGGACGATGTAATTGCTGGAGCAGTAGTTATTGCTGTTACAATATTAGAATAACCACTTGTACTACAACCATTTCTTGCACGGATTCGGTAATAATAAATTGTACTGGCACTCAAACTAATTAAATTATAGGAAGTAGTATTGCCTACATTTAAATTATTATAAATACCAACAAATGATCCGAAAGCAGGGTCTGTAGATAAATCTACATTATATCCAATAGCACCAGATACTGCACTCCAATTGGCATTAAAATCGGAACAAGTAAGATTAGTAGCTGCACTTGCAGCAGGAGCGTTAGGAGCAAAAGTGCTAGCTGTTATGGTAATTGAATTTGTACTAGTAACGCAAGCATTCACTGCTCGAATTCGATAATAATAAAATGTATTGATTGTTAAACCTGTTATATTATAACTTAAGACATTCCCCACATTTAAAGGATACCCTGCCATTATAGTAGCAAAAGAGGAGCTTGTAGAAACATCAATTACATAAGCTATTGCACCAGCTGCTGCTTGCCAGTTAGCGTTCATATTTGTACAGGTTATGCTTGTAGCATCAGTGGCTACTGGAGCCACAAGTATAGAGGGGTCAGCCACAATAAAATTAGAATTGCCTCCTGAGGCACAACCACTTGCTGCGCGTACTCTGTAATACCTAACACTACCTGGCAAACCTGTTGCATTGTAGGTGGTTACATTGCCTACATCTAAATTGTTATACCCAGTAATAAATGTAGCAAAACTTGCAACAGTTGAAATATCCAAATAATAAGTTATAGCACCCGATACTGCACTCCAATTACAATTCATAGAAGTACAAGAAATATTTGTTTCTTCTAAAGCAATTGGGGCTGCGGGAGCGTTTGTACTTGCTGTTATGCTATTTGAATTTGTACTTGTAACGCATGCATTCTGCGATCGCACACGATAGTAATAAGTTGAATTTACTGTTAAGCCTGTTACATTATATGTTAATACATTACCAACAGAAATAGGAGAACCTGGAAGAAGTGTTGCGAAAGAGATACTTGTAGAAACATCTAAAAAGTAATTAACAGCACCTGTTACAGCAGCCCAGTTCGCATTAAATACCGTACATGCCACTCCGCTAGCGGCAAAGGCTACTGGTGCAGCTATTGCAGAAGGGTTAACCATGATAAAATTAGAGTTACTTCCAGAAGCGCAACCACTTGCTGCACGCACACGATAATAAACAGTGGTGCCTGGTAAGCCTGTTACATTATAGGTGGTTACATTGCCAACATTAAAATTACTGTATGCCCCAACAAAACTACCAAATGAAGCATCCGTTGAAACATCTAAAAAATAAGTTATCGCACCACTTACTGCTGACCAGTTAGTATTCATTGAAGTACAAGTAACATTGGTAGCGGCAGTTGCAACAGGTGCAGCAGGGGCATTTGTACTTGCTGTAATGCTGTTCGAATTTGGACTTGTAACACAAGCGTTCTGTGAACGTACGCGATAATAATAATTTGTATTTACAGTTAAGCCTGTTACATTATATGTTAATACATTCCCAACAGAAATAGGAGAACCAGGAAGAAGTGTTGCGAAAGATATACTTGTAGAAACATCTAAAAAGTAATTAACAGCACCGGTTACAGCAGCCCAGTTCGCATTAAATACCGTACATGCTACCCCGGAAGCAGCAAAAGCTACTGGTGCAGTTATGGCAGAAGGGTTAACCATTATAAAGTTAGAGTTATTGCCTGAGGCACACCCACTTGCTGCGCGAACTCTATAATAAACGGTGGTGCCAGGTAAGCCAGTTACATTATAGGTGGTTACATTACCAACATTCAAATTATTGTATCCCACAACAAAACTAGCAAATGAAGCATCTGTTGAAACATCTAAAAAATAATTTATCGCACCAGTTACTGCAGACCAGTTAGTATTCATTGAAGTACAAGTAACATTGGTAGCCGCAGTTGCAACAGGCGCAGCAGGGGCGTTTGTACTTGCTGTAATACTGTTCGAATTTGGACTTGTAACACAAGCGTTCTGTGAACGCACGCGATAATAATAATTTGTATTTACAGTTAACCCTGTTACATTATAGGTTAATACATTCCCAACTGAAATAGGAGAGCCAGGAAGAAGTGTTGCGAAAGAGATACTTGTAGAAACATCTAAAAAGTAATTTATAGCACCTGTTACAGCACCCCAGTTTGCGTTAAGCACCGTACACGCAACACCGGTAGCTGCAAATGCAACAGGAGCAGTAATGAGCGAAGGATTAACAGTTATGAAATTGGAATTTCCACCGGAAGCGCAACCACTGGCGGCACGTACCCTATAAAAAACGGTAATGCCGGTTAAACCAGTTACATTAAAGGTAGTTACGTTGCCTGCGTTAAAATTGTTATACCCTGTAACAAAAGTAGTGAATGTGGCATCGGTAGCAACATCCAAAAAGTAGGTTATTGCACCTGTGGATGCGGTCCAATTTGCATTCATAGATGTACAGGTAACATTGCTTGCAGCAGTTGCCACAGGAGCAGCAGGTGCATTAGTACTTGCTGTTATGGTAGTGGAATTCGAGCTCGTGGTACACCCACTCACTGCCCGTATGCGGTAATAATAAGTGGTGTTCACAGTTAAACCCGTTACATTATAAGTATTTACATTGCCTACATTCAAATTGTTATAGCCGGCAACAAATGTGGCGAACGAAGCACTCGTAGAAACATCTAAAGCGTAGGACACCGCGCCTGATACAGCACCCCAGTTGGCATTAAAAACGGTACAAGCAATATCCGTGGCTGCAAATGCTACAGGGGCGGTGATGGCTGAAGTTTGAACCGTTATAAAATTGGAATTAACGCTTGCACTGCAACCATTAGCAGCACGTACCCGGTAATAATAGGCAACTCCTGCAGTTAAGCCCGTTACATTATAGGTTGATACATCATTTACATTCAAATTATTGAAACCTGTTACAAAAGTAGTGAATGAAGCGTCAGTAGCAACATCTAAAAAATAAGTTATTGCTCCTATTGATACCGACCAGTTGGCATTTATGGATGTACAAACAACATTGGAAGGAGATAATGCTATCGGAGAACTTGGAGAAGCAATAGTAACATTAATAGTATTAGAATTTGAACTGACAGTACACGCATTACCTGCCCGCACACGGTAATAATAAGTGCTACCCTGAGTTAAACCTGTTATATTATAAGTTGTTGCATTGTTTACATTCAAGTTACTATAACCTGGTAAAAACGTAGAAAATAAAGGACCTGTAGAAACATCTAAGAAATACTGTGTTGCACCTATTACCGCGCCCCAATTAGCATTCATAGATGTACAGGTAAAATTATTAGGAGCAATTGCTATAGGAGCAAAAGGGCCGGAAGTAATAACCATAACCGTATTGGAATTTAAACTGGTACTGCAACCATTGCTTACGCGTAAACGATAATAATAAGTGGTGTTTACGGTTAAACCGATTACATTATAGGTGGTTACGTTACCTACATTCAGGTTATTATAACCTGTTACAAACGTAGTAAATGAGGCATCAGTAGCGACATCTAAAAAATAAGTGATTGCACCTGCTACTGCACCCCAGTTGGCATTCAAGGAAATACAGGCCAAGTTGGAAGCACTCACCGCTGTGGGAGAAATTGGAGCAGAAGTACTAACCGTGATGGTATTGGAATTTAAACTAGTGGCACAGCCATTCACAGCACGTATCCTATAATAGTAAGTAGTGTTTACTGTCAATCCCGTTATATTCAGGGTGGTTACATTGTTTACATTCAGGTTATTATAACCTGTTACAAACGTAGTGAATGCCGCGTCGGTAGCAACATCTAAAAAATATGCGGTAGCGCCTGCAACTGCACCCCAGTTGGTATTCATTGAGGTACAGGTAAAGTTGGAAGCTGACACTGCTGTAGGAGCAATTGGAGCAGAAGTAGTAACCGTTATGGTATTAGAATTTAAACTGGTGGCACAGCCATTCACTGCACGCACACGGTAAAAGTAAGTGGTGCCTGTTGTTAAACCAGTTACGTTAGTAGTGGTGGTATTACCAACACCCAGATTATTGTAACCAGTTATAAATGCAGTGAATGCGGCATCAGTAGCAACATCTAAAAAATAGGTAGTTGCACCTGCAACTCCAACCCAGTTGGCGTTTAGGGAAGCACAGGTAAAGTTGGAAGCACCTGTTGCTGTAGGGGCAATAGGCGCAGAAGTAATTACCGTTATGGTATTGGAATTTAAACTGGTATTACAGCCATTACTTGCACGTACCCGATAATAATAGATAGTGTTTATGGTTAATCCTGTTACATTATTGGTGGTTACATTACCTACATTCAGATTATTGTAACCCGTTACAAAAGTAGCGAATGTAGCGCTGGTTGAAATATCTAAAAAGTAAGTGGTAGCGCCTATAGAAACTCCCCAATTTGCGTTGATGGAAGTACAGGTAAAGTTAGAAGCGTCAATTGCCACAGGAGCAAGAGGTGAGGTAGTGGTAATGTTAATAGAATTGGAATTTAAACTGGTGCTACAACCGTTACTTGCACGTAATCTGAAATAATAAGTCGTATTTACAGTCAAACCCGTTACATTATAAGTGGTTACATTTCCTACATTCAGATTATTGTAACCCGTTAAAAGTGAAGCGAAAGAGGCATCAGTAGCGACATCCAGGAAGTAGGCGGTTGCACCTCCAGCTGCCGACCAATTCGCATTCAGAGATGTACAAGTAATGTTGGAAGCATCAACTGCCACAGGGGCGAGAGGAGCGGTAGTAATAACCGTAATCGTATTGGAATTTAAACTGGTACTACAGCCATTGCCGGAACGTATGCGGTAATAATAAGTGGTATTTATAATCAATCCCGTTACATTGTAGGTGGTTACATTGCTTACATTCAGATTGCTGTAACCTGTTACAAAGGTAGTGAAAGCGGCATCGGTAGCGACATCTAAAAAGAAGGAAGTAGCACCCGCAACCGCACCCCAATTGGCATTTAGTGAAGTACAGGTAAAGTTGGATGCTGCTACAGCTGTTGGAGCAATAGGGGCTGTTGTACCGGTAGTTATTGTATTGGAATTTAAACTGGTACTGCAACCATTGCTTGCTCGTATACGATAATAATAAGTAGTATTAGCTGTTAAACCGGTGATATTATAAGTAGTTACGCTGCCCACGTTCAAGTTGCTGTATCCGGTAACGAATGCAGTGAATGCAGCATCCGCAGCCACGTCTAAGAAATACTGTGATGCGCCTGAAACAGCACCCCAGTTGGCATTCATAGAAGTACAGGTAAAATTATCGGCAGCCGTGGCGGTTGGTGAAACCGGGGCTGTTGTACCAATAGTTATTGTATTGGAATTTAAACTGGTACTACAACCATTGCTTGCCCGTATGCGGTAATGGTAGGTAGTATTGGCTGTTAAACCGGTGATATTATAAGTAGTTACGCTGCCCACGTTCAAGTTGCTGTATCCGGTAACGAATGCAGTGAATGCAGCATCCGTAGCCACGTCTAAGAAATACTGTGTTGCGCCTGAAACAGCACCCCAGTTCGCATTCATGGAAGTACAAGTAAAGTTGGAGGCTGCTACCGCAGTTGGAGCAATAGGGGCAGTGGTACCAATGGTTATTGTATTGGAATTTAAACTGGTACTGCAGCCATTGCCGGCACGTATCCTATAATGGTAGGTAGTATTGGCTGTTAAACCGGTAATATTATAAGTTGTTACGCTGCCCACGTTCAAGTTGCTGTATCCGGTAACGAATGCAGTGAATGCGGCATCCGTAGCCACATCTAAGAAATACTGTATTGCACCTGAAACCGCACCCCAGTTGGCATTCATAGAAGTACAGGTAAAATTGGAGGCCGCTACCGCAGTTGGAGCAATTGGAGCCGTAGTACCAATTGTTATGGTATTGGAATTTAAACTGGTACTGCAACCATTGTCTGCACGTACACGGTAATGATACGTAGTATTTGCTGTTAAGCCGGTTACGTTATAAGTAGTTACGTTGCTTACGTTCAAGTTGCTATAACCAGGAACAAAAGTTGTAAATGCAGCATCAGTAGCTACATCTAAGAAATACTGAGTAGCACCTGAAACAGCACCCCAGTTGGCATTCAAAGAAGTACAGGTAAAGTTAGAAGCAGATGATGCTGCAGGAGCAACTGGAGCAGTAGTTCCAATAGTAATTGTATTGGAGTTCAAACTGGTAGAACAACCATTGTCAGCACGTACACGGTAATGATAAGTTGTATTAGCTGTTAAGCCCGTTACGTTATAAGTGGTTACGTTACCTACGTTTAAGTTGCTATAACCAGGAACAAAAGTTGTAAATGCAGCATCAGTAGCTACATCTAAGAAATACTGAGTAGCACCTGAAACGGCACCCCAGTTCGCATTCATGGAAGTACAGGTAAAGTTGGAGGCTGCTACTGCTGTTGGAGCAATTGGAGCAGTAGTTCCAATAGTAATTGTATTGGAATTTAAACTGGTAGAGCAACCATTGTCAGCACGTACACGGTAATGATAAGTGGTATTTGCTGTTAAGCCGGTTACGTTATAAGTGGTAACGTTACCTACGTTTAAGTTACTATAACCAGGAACAAATGTCGAAAATGTAGCACTTGTTGATACATCTAAGAAATACTGTGTGGCACCTGAAACGGCACCCCAGTTAGCATTCAAGGAAGTACAGGTAAAGTTAGATGCGGATACTGCTGTTGGAGCAATTGGAGCAGTAGTTCCAATAGTGATTGTATTGGAGTTCAAACTGGTAGAGCAACCATTGTCGGCACGTACACGATAATGATACGTAGTATTAGCAATTAAACCGGTTACGTTATAAGTGGTTACGTTACCTACGTTTAAGTTGTTATAACCAGGAACAAATGTCGAAAATGTAGCACTTGTTGATACATCTAAGAAATACTGAGTAGCACCTGAAACAGCACCCCAGTTCGCATTCATGGAAGTACAGGTAAAGTTGGAGGCTGCTACTGCTGTTGGAGCAATTGGAGCAGTAGTTCCAATAGTAATTGTATTGGAGTTCAAACTTGTAGAGCAACCATTGTCGGCACGTACACGATAATGATACGTAGTATTAGCAATTAAGCCGGTTACGTTATAAGTGGTTACGTTACCTACGTTTAAGTTACTATAACCAGGAACAAATGTCGAAAATGTAGCACTTGTTGATACATCTAAGAAATACTGAGTGGTACCTGAAACAGCACCCCAATTAGCATTCAAGGAAGTACAGGTAAAGTTGGAGGC
>Ga0114966_10004732_pt1 | contig 11648 bp, 9 predicted proteins | sample M_130207_XF_Meta_FD_87029 | JGI IMG/M metagenome (GOLD analysis project Ga0114966, IMG submission 87029) | Freshwater microbial communities from Lake Montjoie, Canada to study carbon cycling - M_130207_XF_MetaG | ecosystem: Environmental > Aquatic > Freshwater > Lake | place: Lake Montjoie...
CGCGATCAGATCCGCGCCGCCGAGGCCCGCATCCAGCGGGCCACTCCGGCGAACATTCCGCGCGACCGTCGGCGCGATGTGAGGCGGCCGCCGGGGCCCTCGCAGGCGGTCGCGCTGACCCGGCTGCTCAACCGAGGGCCGGCCACAGCGACCTTCTTCCTCAACCTCGAGCGCGATTATCAGCCCCTGGCGCACACACGGCTCGCCGGCCAGCACCTATACATCCTCAACGACCCCGAGGCGATCGTCGACGTGCTGCTGACCCACAGCCGCTCGACCATGAAGGGTCGTGGGCTGCAGGCTGCCAAGGCCCTGCTCGGAAACGGTCTGCTGACGTCCGAGGGCGACGACCACATGAGGCAGCGACGTCTCGTGCAGCCGGCCTTTCACCGCGACCGCATTGCCGGTTACTCGCTCGACATGGTGCAACGGGCAGCCCAGCACAGCAGCGGGTGGCGCGACGGTCAGCAGGTCGAGGTGGTGCGCGACATGAGTGCCCTCACCCTGGCCATCGTGGGCGACACCCTGTTTCGCGCTGACCTCTCCGGCGAGGCGGCCGAAGTGGGGGAGGCGCTGTCGGGGGTGCTCGAGGGTGCGGGCGGCCGGCTGCTGCTCGGTCCGGCGGCGATGCGGGTGCCCACCCCGGGTCGGCGACGCGCGCTGCAGTCGTCGGCCCGGCTCGAGGCCGTGGTAGCCCGACTGATTGCCGAGCATCGCAGCAGCGGCGACACCGGCGACATTCTGTCGATGTTGGTGGCGGCGCAGGAAGACGGCACGGGCATGAGCGATGAGCAGGTACGTGATGAGGTGATGACCCTCATGCTCGCCGGGCACGAGACCACGGCCATGACCCTGTCGTGGACCTGGCTGCTGCTGTCGGGCAACCCCAGTGTGGCCGACTGGTGGCGCCAGGAGCTCGACGCGCTTTTCGCCGATCGCGACCCCACGATGGCTGACATCGCCGCCATGCCGCGCACCCAGGCGATCGTGGCCGAGTCGATGCGACTGTTCCCACCGGCGTGGGTGATGGGCCGGCGCCTGCTGGGGGACATGGAGGTGGGCGGTCACACGCTCCCCAGCGGGGCAATCGTGCTTGCCAGCATGGTGGCGCTGCACCGCAGCGAGCGTTGGTGGACAAATCCGCATCAGTTCGTACCCACCCGTTGGCTAGGTGCCAACGGGTCGTTCGACGAAGCCGCGCCCGGGCAGCCCAAGGGCGCATGGTTTGGGTTCGGCTTCGGAAACCGCCGCTGCATCGGCGAACAGTTTGCCTGGACCGAGGCGATGCTGGTGATGGCCACACTCGGACGGCGCTGGACTCTTGAGCGAACCTCGACAACGCCGGTGGGGCTCAGGCCCAACATCACCCTGCGACCCACTGGCGATACCACCATGGTGCTCCGCCGCCGCTAAGCGACGAGTGGCCTTAGGGCCAGTAGGGAGCGGTGGTCGGGTCGGTCGAACTCGGGAAGTCGCTCGGCGACGATGTCATGGTGTCGGTGGGCGTTCCGGATTCGCTCGATGATGATGACGACGACGACGACGACGACGACGACGAGTCGCTCGGGCTGTCACTTGCCGACGATGAAGGATCCCCGGTGGTCGTGCCGGTGGGTGTGGAACTCGGGGAAGTCGACGGGTCGCCGGTGGGGGTAGCGGTGGGCGTCGGTGTGGGTGTCGGTGTGGGAACCAGGCTCGGCACGGGCGTCGGCACGACCACCTTGGGGTCACCGGCTCCGGGGTCGGGCTTCGGCGCGGGCTTGCCGCCACCGGTCGGAATGGGATGCGGGTCGGGCACCCGGTAGCCACCGGGAGCGATGACGCGCCGCACCACGAGGAAGGTCGCGTGGTCGCTACCCGTGCCCCAGAACGAGCTGACGTGGGCGACGTCACCACATGAGTTGGTGTGCAGCATGTAGCCGTTGCCGAGGTACAGCACCACGTGGCGGTAGGCGGCACCGCCGGTGTCGTACAGCACGAGGTCGCCGGGGCGGATGAACTGGGGGTCGACATAGGAGGCCCACCACGCGAGCGGCACGCCGTCCCACGGAACCATGTCGCGCGTTGAGGGTGCCCAGGTCGAGCCGGCCGTGTCGATGCCCGCACCGAGGTAGTACGCGCGCGAGACCAGCGACGAGCAGTCAAACTTGAAAGGGTCCTGGCGACCAATTCCGCCACACGCGTAGGGCGCCCCGAGCATCTGGAAGGCCGCCTGAATGGCGAGCGCCGCCTGAGGGGTCGCTGCCTCTTTGACCGCCTGCTGGCAGAGCTTCAGGATGCCTACCGAGTCGCTGCCGTCGCGCAGCGTGTTCGCGGGCGCGGCGCTCGGGCACGCGCGGCCATCGATAAGAGTCTGGGCGACTGTTTTGCCCTGCTTCAGCTCGGGCGGGGTGACCGGCACCTGCGCCTGTGCCTTGCCGAGAAGCGCGACCAGGGCCAGACGGATTGTCTCGGTGTCAGCGGCACGGTCCTGGGCCACATCGTTCAGCTTGATGGCCTCGGCGGCGGCCTGGGTGGCCTCGACGGCGCTGTCGTATGCGACCTGCACGTCGAAAAGGAACTCCTGCGAAAAGACGCTGGCATCGTCGGCCCCACGAAGGAAGTCCATCGGATCCTCGGAGGGGTTGTTGAAGATCGAGAGGAGGAGGCCGGAGTTGCCGCTCACCCGGTAGAGGTAGCTGGTCCACATCGCGAGTCGGTCGCGGGCGTCGGCAGCACGTCGCCCGGAGTCCATCGCGTGCTCGATGGCCTGCGAGGCTGCAGCATTCGCCGCGTCAACCGCCGCGGTAGCGGCCTTACGCTGTTCGGTAGCAAGCACCACTCGGCGTCGCACCTCGTCGCGGTACTGCGCGAGTGCAGTGGCCTCGGTGGGGATAACCTCAAGGCCGGCAGTGAGCAACGTGCCTGTTGGCGTCGGTGTTTCTGAGGGGGCAGACCCGATCGCCGTGACCGAGGGGGAGACGGTCGCGGACGTCGTGGACGTGACCGAGGGCATGACGGAGATGGAGGCCCAGGCCGGCAGCGTCAGCGCGGCGCTCGCCACGCTTGACAGCACGGCCGCGCCCACGACGGCATAGAGGGCCGAGCGGGGCACGGAACGCCACACGCCGCTCACCCCCTCACGTGCACTCCGTCGGATTCGTACCTGTGGCACCTGCTGGCCGAGTCTGAATCATCGGTCACCAAGATGACCGACACATGGTTTGGACGTGAACGGGGGGCATCTGGTGCCACACGTTCTGCACTATTCGCGGACACTTCACACCGAGCGGCAACTATCGGCACGCGAGGCGCACAGAGTGGGTTGGAGCATCGAGGGGAAGCGTCTTCTCACAGTGCTTCGACGCACTGGGGGGGCACCTTGAGCCTAGGAGGGTGACAAGTCCTTGACGGGTGACACGTCGGCCAGGCTGGCCGCTCCACGCAGAAGCTTGCCACCGATACGGCGCTGAATGGTGCGGCCCAGAGGGCCGGCGATTCCGACGTACCAAACACCCGCTGCAGAAAAGGCGCGGATCGACATCTCAACCTGATCGTCGGCGCGGTGGGTGAGAAGAAACGACTCCTCGCCGCACTCGGGGTGGCCGGGCAGCGTTCCGTAGGCCCAGCCGATGCTGCGCCCAGTGGCGATCACACGCGTGACTCGGCACGACCCTGCGACGGCGACAAAGGGTGCGACATGCACGGCCACGGCCACGGAGTCGCCCTCGCGCACCACGTTGAACTCGGGCTGCACGAACATGCCAGCCGCGCGGTGCACGTCCCAGTGCATGAGGCCGTACCCGATGTTGGCGAAGGCCTCAGCTCCGGTGCCGACAACTCGTGACTCGGCATACTCGCGAAAACCCTCGGGTGGGGCCACGGTGCCGAGGGACATGCCGACGGTGTCGTACGTGAGGGGCTTGTGCTTGGCGCGCCACAGCAGGTTGCGGGCGGCGCCTCCGTCGATGTGGTAGCGCGAGATCGTCACCGGTGAAGTCTCCCACGAGGGCCACCGATCGACGAACGGCCCCTACTTTCCCTTCGTGGCCACGAGCCTGCCGAGGTCTCCGTGCACCTCGAGGCCGCCGACCGTACCCACGTCGTCGAGCAGTACCGTGCCTGATCGGTCGACGAGCCTGATGCCGATCGTGGCGTCGAGGGTTTCCTCAACCCTCTTGTGCATCTCGGTTCGAATAGGGGCGTGCAGCAGCGTGCCGTGCACTCGATCGGCCACCAGGTGCAGCGTCATGCCGTTGCGTGAGCGCAGCGACCAGCGCACCTGCTCGTCGTCGATCTCGAACAGGGTGGTCGACGCGCCTGTATACGTGGCGAACGTGTGTAGCGTTCCACGGTGCCGCAGCCCCACGAGGAAACCGCGGAACTCTGAGCGCAGCCATGGAATCAGTGCCACTGAGCCCATCAGCGAGGTGGTGGGGTCGGTGAAGTGGTTGGAGTGCATCCACACGTAGCCGGCCGGAAACGCCTGGCCCCAATCCTTCTCGAGGTAGCCGCGACCCGAGTCGAGTACCTGTGGAACACCATCGAGGGTGAGTGTGCCCTCGAGTGAGTGCCCGAACGAGCACACCCCGTGGTAGCACTCCATAAAGGGCATCCACGCGTACCAGCCCATGACTCCGGGGGAGCGCACCGAGACCGGCCACGGGTCGAGGGCAGTGGTGAAGTCGACCCGCCCGGTGAGATTCGGCAGGTCGAGGGTGACTCCGGTGGCGTCGAAGTGGCTACCCCCCACGGTCACGTCGAAGCGGTCGGGGTCGGCGTGGAACTCCGACGGGTCGTAGCGGTGGTACCAGCTGCGTCCGCTGCTGCCGTCGAGCACCTGCACGAAGGCCTCGTCGAGGGCGGGCTCGTCGGGCGACCCGCCCTGGCCCATGAACACCCCGGGTATCACCGCAAGGCGCGCGGAGCGGTCGGCCGAGACGAGCTTCACGTACCACCCCTCGAAATACGGGGGAGCAGCGTGCTGGCCGTGAAAGCCGTCGGGGTGCAGCGTGCTGCGAAAGCGACTCACACCTGGAAGGGCGATCATGCACTCAGCGTAGGCCCCGTGGTCGAGTCAGGTTGGTGACGAACCAGTACCCGCCCCTAGCGGGGGGCGTCAGGTGCGGGCTCGCAGAAGACCACGCTGATGACCTTGATGAGGTGGGTCCAACCCTCGGGGTCAATGGGGCTCGGGGTGATGTCATTGATGACCGAGCCGAGGGTGTAGGCCTGAATGAACACGGCGAGGGCCCCTGCGTCGAGGTCGTCGCGAACCCAGCCCTTGCTCTGGGCCTCGCGAATCAGGTCAGTGAGCGCCGTGGTGAGCCGCTGCTGCTCCGAACCAAGAATCTCGCGAAAGGTGGACCGATTGGTGGCCTGGCCCAGCAGCCACACGCGGTTCGCCCGGTTGGTGGCCCGATCTGGTCCCTGAGTGTGGTCGGTCAGATTGTTGAGGGCAGCAAGGAACTCCTCCCGGCTTTTCGACGCGGTGGTGATCATGGTGAAGGCGGTGACCGACTCATCGACGTGCCGAGTGAACCGCTCGACCTGCGCGTGGTCGGTGACGTCCTTGAAGTCTCGGAAGTGGTGGTAGAGCGAACCGCGCGAGATGCCCGACTCGGCCAGCAGCATGTCGGCGGTGACATCGTCGGGCGGATAGGTGTCGAGGAGACGCACCATGGTGGCCTGAAGTGCGGCGCGAGTGGGATGGATCGTGGGCACGAACCACAGCCAACCGTGGGCTGGTTCAAATGTCCACTTTCGGCCGGGGCAGTCGCGGCGCAGATCTGTTCGGGGGCGGGGACTCGCCAAGGGCACCGCCACCGTGACACCATCATGTGATGGACGACAATGCGGTCGACTTCGCCCTCATCGCTTGGCGTGAGGAAGGCGTGTGGCAGGTCGAGGCGCTGACTCCCCGGTCGAGCGAGTCGCTCGACGCGATCCTCATGGCACTGCGACACCAGCCCGGCGACGGAGGCTCGCTCGCGCTCGTATCGGTAGCCGAGGAGTTCTTCCTGATCGTTCGCGCTCTGGGGGCCGAGCCGAAGGTGCTGCTCTCCGACGAACTCGCTGCGATCGACTGGCCGCTCGCGGCGCAGGCACTCATGCTGCTCGGCATCGAGCAGCCCGACGACGACGAGCAGGACGACGACGGAGAGCCAGCGGGTGACCTGTCGATCCTGGCCGACCTCGGGGTCAGCGCCGTCGAGCTCGAACTGCTCTGCGAGGACCTCGAGCTCTATCCCGACGAGGCCCTCGCCACCATCGCCACGCGCATCGGTTTTGGCGATAAGTACAGCGTTGCCACCGCCACCTTCGACTGAGGCGGGTCGCATGAAGAGCCCCGACCCCGATGTCGCGTCAATGCGCGAGGCGCTGCGCGAGGCCGTGGCGGCGCTTGCCACCGACGACGTGCCGATTGGCGCCGTGGTGGTCGATTCAGCCGGAGTAGTGCTCGGTCGGGGGCGCAACAGGCGTGAGGCCGACGCCGACCCCACCGCCCATGCCGAGGTGCTCGCGCTTCGAGAGGCGGCCGCGGCGCGAGGGGAGTGGCGACTCGACGGCTGCACTCTGGTGGTCACCCTCGAGCCCTGCACGATGTGCGCCGGCGCGGCGGTGCTGGCCCGCGTCGATCGACTCGTGTTCGGCGCCCACGACCCCAAGGCCGGAGCTGTCGGCTCGCTCTGGGACGTCGTGCGCGACCGTCGGCTCAACCACCGACCCGAGGTGGTGGGCGGCGTGCTTGAGGACGAGTGCGGAGACCTGCTTCGGCAGTTCTTCGCCGGCCACCGGACCGAGTAGGGGCTCAGTGCGCTGATCGGGTAGCCTCGTGCGCGGTGGCGTGTCCGAGCGGCCGAAGGAGCACGCCTCGAAAGCGTGTGAGGTGCAAGCCTCCGTGGGTTCAAATCCCACCGCCACCGCCAAGGGGTCCTGACGAAACTCAGGGCCTTGAAGTGACGAAACTCCCCCGAGGGCTGCCGGAAGGCGGTTATCGGGGGAGTTTCGTGTTCTCAGGTGGCATCGGTCACGAACTGTGGTGTGATCCGACACCGATGCATGTTGGATCACACCACAGAACGGCGGCGTCAAGGGTGCGCGCGAGAGCCGGGCTTGTGGTGAATTGTTACCTCTCCTTGGCGGTGGGGGTGGTGATGGTTCACCATGGGAGCGACGCCGAGAGGAGGATCATGAACACCGTACGAGCGCTCGTAGTGGAGAACGACCCCTTCACGCTCGCCAGCCTGGTGAGCGCGCTGGAGTATCAGCGCGTGTCGGTCGTTGCTCGCGCCACCACAGCGCGCGAGGGCCTCGAGCTTCAACGCGAGCATGAGCCCGATGTGGCCCTGCTCGACCTCGATCTCGGCGTGGGCCCCACCGGATTTGATCTCGCTCACGCCCTACGCAGGCGGCAGCCCGGGATTGGTCTGGTGATTCTGTCGTCGTACCGCGACCCCCGCCTGATGGCCCCCGGAATGATCGAGCCGCCACGCGGAACGTGCTACCTGAGCAAGGCCGACATCACTGATTTCTCCACCGTGGTGGCCACCGTGCTCGCTGCCGTGCGCAACCCTCTGCTGGCCCGTAAGCCGGTGCGCAACGGCCTGCCTCCCCTGACGGAGGCCCAACTCGAGGTGCTGCGGCTGGTCGCGCAGGGGTCGAGCACCCAGGCAATTGCCCAGGAGCGAGAGGTGAGCGTCAAGGCGGTCGAGCAGATGATCAAGCGACTGACCGAGATTCTCGATCTGCCGCGTGACGGGTCAACCAATCAGCATGTGCAACTAGCGCGCGCTTACCTCGAGCTAGCCGGCAAGCTCGCTGACCCGGAGCCCTGATGCTCGACCGTCGCTTCGTCGGGCTTCTGGGCAACGCTCGTACGGTCGGGCTCACCGCCTTCCTGCTGAGCATTCCCATGGGCGTTGTGGCGGCCTTCACGGCCACTCACGACGCCTTTGCCTCTCTCGAAGAACTACTGGCGTGGCTGGCGATCGGGGTGCTGGGCCAGCTGGCGATGGGAGTGGCACTGCTCGTCGGCAACCTCGTTCTGGTGCGTCGCGACTTCGGCAAGCAGGGCACGCGTGTGGCCACCATCGTGGTCGCCGTCGGAGGTGGGGCAGCGCGAGGAATCGCGATCGCACTTCTGCCAGCGATTTGGAACCTTTCCACCGTTACCTCGATCCCCGTTCGCATCATGTCGTCGGCGATCATCTTTGGGCTGTGGCTGGTCATGATCGGAGCCGCACTGGGCGCGAACGACCGTTATCACGACGAGCTCGACGTGCTCGTCGACGAACTGGCACTGCACGAGCTGCAATTGCGCATGGCCGATGCCGAGCAGACGACGCTTCAGCGAAGCAGGGCGGCCGCGCGCATTGCCGAGTCGACCGCACCCATCGCGCGTGCACTTGAGGGCGCGGGCGGTTCCCCCGATCACGCCCGAATGGCTCGAATGGTGCAGAACGCGATCGAGGAGCGATTGCGTCCCCTGAGTCATCAATTCTGGTTCGACCCGGCACCGGTCATCGAGACACCTCGCAGTGCGACCGAGTTTGCGGGCCGCGTGCTCAGCACGCCCATTCCGTGGAGGCGCGCGCTGCCGCTCATGACCGCTCTTCTTGTTGGCAACTCGGTGGTGCGGTGGGGAATGCCCACGGGGTTCGCCGCTGGTGTCGTGGGCAGTGCCTCCGTGGTGCTCATCGTGCTCACGTTCACCCGACTCGGCCGCTTTCACCGACTCCCGTGGAACGGCGCGATGTACGTGCTACTGCTGCTTGTTCCAGCACCGGCCGGAGTGGCGACTGTGGAGGCGTTGTCAGGGCAGGAACAGGTGGCGTCGGTGAACGTCCTGCTGGCAGTGGGAGTGCCCATCGCCCTCCTGATTGGCGCGGCGGCCAACACCCTGGTCGTCGATCGGCAAGCCACTCTCCGCGGCTTGCGTGAGCGAATCGCCGAACCCGTCTGGGATGCACACCTCGGCGAGCTACACCGGCGGCGGGTTGAGTCCGACGCTGCGTCCTTCCTGCACAACTCCGTGCAGTCGCGTCTCGCGGCCGCGTCGTTGCAACTCGAACTGGCTTCGAGACAGGGCGATGAGGCGCGTGCCGCCGACGCGGTACATCAGGCGCGCGCCACGCTGGAGATGGCAGCAGCCGCACACTCCACAGCTATCGGCTCGCCACCCCGTGAGCGACTCGACGAACTCGCGGTTGCGTGGCAAGGAATAGCCGAGGTCACGATCGAGTCGCCCGATGTACTCGAGCCCGAGTCGGCCTGGCGGATGGCTGCTGAGGCGGTGGAGGAGTGCGTGGCCAATGCTGTGCGCCACGGTCACGCCAGCCGGGTGTCGGTGATGTGCCGACAGAATGACACATCCATCGAGATTGATGTCGACGATGACGGGTTCGGGCTCACAGGTGCCGAGGGCGCAGGGCTCGGCAGCGTATGGATGCGTCAGGTCACCCAGGGCCAGTGGAGTCGCACGGGTTCAGGGATCGGCTCGAGAGTGGCACTGAGCATCCCCATCGCTGCCGCTGTCGGGTACCACGATGGCTGACCTAGGGTTTTCCCTACCCGTCAGTTGTGGCAGTGCTTCTCCCCCGAAACAGTGGGCCTCATCGGAAGGAGGCACATGACCGGAGTACGAGCGCTTGTGGTGGAGAATGACCCCTTCACCCTCACCAGCGTGGTGGGCGCGCTCGAGTACCAGCGAGTGTCGGTGGTGGCCAGTGCCACCGCCGCCTACGAAGCCCTCGAACTTCAGCGTGAGTACATGCCCGATGTGGCCCTGCTCGACCTCGACCTCGGCATCGGCCCGACCGGGGTCGACCTTGCCCACGCCCTACGCATCCGGCAGCCCGAGATCGGCCTCGTCATCTTGTCGACCTACCGCGACCCGCGGCTCGTCGCGCCCGGAATGGTCGCTCCTCCACGGGGAACCACCTATCTGAGCAAGGCGGACATCAAGGACTTCTCCCTGATCGTGGCGAGCGTGATCTCGGCGGCGCGGAACCCGCTGTCCTCCCGTACCCCTGTGTCTCACTCGCTGCCGCCTCTGAGCGAGGCACAGTTCGACGTACTGCGCCTCGTGGCAGATGGCATGAGCACTCTGGCGATCGCACACGAGCGGCAGGCGAGCGTGAAGGCTGTCGAGCAGACGATCAGCCGCCTGAGCGAGCTCCTCGAGGTCCCGCGCGACAGCTCCACCAACCAGCGCGTGCAATTGGCTCGCGCCTACCTCGAGCTCGCCGGCAAGATCCCCGAACCGGGTCGCTGATGGTCAATTCCCGCTTTGTCGACCTGCTCGGAAACCCCCGCACCATCGGGCTTGTGGCCTTCCTCCTCAGCATCCCGATCGGACTAATCGCCGCGCTCACTGCCACTCACGACCCCCTTGCGTCCTCGCGCGAGGTGCTCGCATGGATCGCCATCGGGGTGCTCGCCCAACTGGCAGTGGGTGCTGCTCTTCTGATCGGCAACCTCCTGCTGGTGTGGCTCGACGTCACCGGGCACGGCACGCGGGTGGTGACGATCCTGGTTGCCTTCGGCGCTGGAGCTGTCAGGGGCGTGTGCGTCGGGCTGCTGCCCCAGGCTTCGAACTTGCCCACCACCACCACGACCCCGATCCGCATCCTGTCGTCAGCGATCATCTTCGGGCTGTGGCTGCTGATTCTGGGGGCCGCGCTGGGCGCCAACGACCGCTACCGGGCTGACGTGGGGGCTCTGGTCGAAGAACTGGCCACGCACGAGTTGCAGCTGCGCATAGTCGATGCCCAGCAGGTTGCGATTCACTCGAGCCGAGCGTTCGACCGCATCGTGGAGTCGACCTCGTCCCTGCAGATCGCGCTGGGCCCCGAGAGGGGCGTCCCCGACTATGCGCGCACTGCCCGACTGGTGCAGGACGCCATCGAGGAGCGTCTGCGCCCCCTGAGCCACCAGTTCTGGTTCGAGCGCAAGCCGCAGATCGAAACCCCATCGACCTCCGGCAGCCTGGTGCGACGTGTGGTGGGCACGCCCATCCCGTGGCGGCGCGCCATTCCTGTGATGAGCCTGCTACTCGTCGGCAACTCCCTCGTGCGCTGGGGCTGGCCCGCGGGCTTCTTCAGCGGCCTGGTGGCCAGTGCACTGGTGGCGATCATTGTGATCACCTTCACGAGTCTGGGCAGCTCACATCGACAGCGCTGGAACTCCGTCATGTACGTGGTGCTCTTCCTTGTTCCCGCCCCTGCAGCGGTGCTCGTGATCGAACAGTTCACCGACCAGCCGCAGCGCGCATCGGTGAACTTCGTTCTGGCACTCGGCGTCCCGATCGCCTTCCTGGTGGGAGCGGCGGCCACTGTCGTCATCGTTGACCGACGGGCGACAATTCACGATCTTCGCTCACGCATTGCCGAGCCCACGTGGGACGCGCACCTCGGTGAACTGCACCGTCGGCACGTCGAGTCTGAGGCGGCATCGTTCCTACACAACACCGTGCAGTCGAGACTGGTCGCTGCCTCGCTGCAACTGGAGCAGGCCGCGGCCGAGGGCGACCAAGAGCGTGCCGATGGCGCGCTGCAGGAGGTGCGGGAAGTGCTGGAGTTGGCCTCGACGACCACGGGCTTTCCTCTGGGCCCTCCCCCGAGTGAGCGCCTGAGTCGGCTGCCTCAGGCGTGGAGGGGAATCGCGAC
>Ga0114966_10004733_pt1 | contig 11647 bp, 9 predicted proteins | sample M_130207_XF_Meta_FD_87029 | JGI IMG/M metagenome (GOLD analysis project Ga0114966, IMG submission 87029) | Freshwater microbial communities from Lake Montjoie, Canada to study carbon cycling - M_130207_XF_MetaG | ecosystem: Environmental > Aquatic > Freshwater > Lake | place: Lake Montjoie...
AAAAACTATTTACCGAGTTCAGAGATTCAGTAAATAATATACCTAGAGAAAATGGCTACGGTCAAATAGCAGATGACTTAGAAACATTTGCAAATAATAAAGAGTATATTGAATCTAATACACAAGCTGAAGAATGGTTGGTTCAATTGGGTGGTATGCTAACTGCATCAGGTATCAAATCTGATTCTCTAAATAAAAAATCAAAAACATTATTAACTAAGTTAAAGGATTTAATAAACCAATTTGCTGAAAGAATATTAGGCGAGCCTGTGTTCTTAGCAAACGCAACTCCTGAAGATGTATTAGATTTTATGGTTGCTATCTCTGATAGAATGTCTAGGGGAGAAAGCATAGCTGACTTCTTTGAAAAGCAAGAGTTTAAGAAACCTACTAATGAGTTTAAGAAACCTACCAATGAGTTCGGTAAAATAAATAAACAAATCATCAGTGCTAATGCTAACCTATCTGCTGTAGTTAGAAAGTATTTAGAAAAAGCACAAGCTATGGAGAAAGATGGTACAAGTGAAACTGATATTAAGATTGCTACAGGATGGGAGAGAGGTGCAGATAATAAATGGAGATATGAAATACCTGATGGAGAAATTAAGGATATTGATTTAGAAGATTTAAAAGATAATTACTATGATGCTACATCACGTAAAAATTTACCTTCAGCTAAATTATCTGATATATATGTAGCACCTGATTTATACCAAGCATACCCTGAAGCAGCAAATATATTAGTTGTATTTAAAGATTTGCAACCAAGTAACTATGGTTCTTTTAATCCTTATTTTAAACGAATAACAATTAATAAAGAAAAGTTTATTAATGATAAACAAAAAATGCAACTTACTCTTATACATGAAATTCAACATTATGTACAGGAAATGGATGGTCTTGAACAAGGAAGCAGTTCAGGTATAATTAAGGGGGAAGTTAAAAAAAGACTTGATAATTTACGTGGTTCTATAAAAGCATTAAAAATAAATTATGATGCTGCTAAAAAACTAAATCCTGATGATAAAAAGTTTCTTAAAGAAACTAAAGATTTAATAGATAGAGCAACAAACGCATATAAAGAATTTAAAAAAACAACTGAATTTGAATCAGGTAAAATAATATATGATAAAGGTAGAATTTCAGAATATGAAAAGGTTTATGATTTATATATAAGAACTGCAGGAGAGGTTGAAGCACGCAATGCTGCATTAAGAAGTCAAATTCCATATAAGGATAGACGTTTTGATTTAATAAAAAATACTCAAGAGGTAGCATCAGAAGACCAAATATTCTTTAAGGATAAAGAAGAAGTTCAGAATCTTAAAGCTAAGTTGCAGAGAAATACAGACCTTACAGAAAAAGATATTATTAAAGTTGGCTTAGCTAATGGGTTCTCTGATGAAGCTATCAGAACTGTATTACAGAGTCGTGGATTTACTGAAGAGCAAATCAACGCTGCATTCGGTACTACAAAAGAGGCTGCTAAAAAAGTAGAGGTAACTCCTGAGTTTGCTAAAGGATATAAAGAACTTAAAGCAAAGTTAGAGAAGGAGTTTAATAGTTACATAAAGTTGATTGATGATAAAGATAAGGGTCTTAAATTTATCATGACACAACTAAAGAAAAGCGATGTATACAGGAATGCAACTGATGTGCAGAAAGAGAAAATGGTTCGTGACATCAGGGCTATTGCAGGAAAGAAAGAAAAGCCTGCTCCTAGTGTAAATAAATTGTTTGGTAATATTAAAGATGTTACCAAAATAACAATGACTGAGAAGCAAGCTTTTGCTCAGCAGATGAAGAGTGAGAATAGAGGTGGCAAGGATGCCAAGAAACTTTGGATGCAAAAAAGTGCACAGTTAACTAAGGATATAAAAGAGTTAGCTGATTCAGGAAAGATAACAGCTAAGCAAGCTGCTGCTGTACTACGTAAGTTTAGTGGTGTAAATTTATTTGATGATGCATCAATAGATAGATTCATTGAATATATGTCTAAGGTATTTGAAAAGGCAGAGTATGCTGAAAGTATTAGCAAAGCATTTGCAAAATTACCTACTGCTAAAAGGAATGCTAAAACAAAATTAGGTATTGCAGAAAGCTTAATGCCTTCTTTGAATAGATTACTAAGTATTAAACCAACACTAATACCTGATGCTGTACTAGATTCATATCTTGATATTATAGATATGATTGGTGCTAAAGCTGAGGTGTTAACTCTTGAGGAAATAAACTCGTTGACTAAAAGAGTTGATGAAATATTAGATGCTGTCAATACGGAAGTTTCTTTGGCAGATGAGTTGTCTGAAAGATTCAATGATTACCAAGACAAGGTATTTGACGAGGATGGTAAATTAGATTATGCTGCTACAATCAAAGCAATGCTTAAAGATAATACAATATCTGAAGATGAAGCTGAGATTATGCGTAAGTATAAATCATCTATAGTTCCTCCTGTAGAAAGAGTAAAGAAGACAGAAGCAGAGTTAGCTGTAGAAAAAGAACAACTTATTAAAGCAGTTCAATCTTTAGATGTAGATGCAGAGAATCTACCCACTAGAGATGAGCGTGGTTTAGCCACAGAGTTATCTGAACTTATTAAGACTGATGCAATAAAAGAGTTGACAAATAACCAATTAAAAAATCTATTTAAGACAATAGATAATATTAATAATGGTTACTTGCCACACTATGCACAGCTAATGGTTGAAAGACTCAATGCTATTAATAATGCTAAGCAGTTAGCTAGTGGTGTACAGAAAGCATCACTACTACCATTCAGTAAACTGTATGCTAATTTAAAAGCAGCTATACTTAATATAGGTAAGAAGAGAACTAGTGGTGTTCTTGAAATGATTAGAAGAAACCCATTGTCTGCTATAGACCAATTGCTTGGTAACTATAAAGATAACACTGTGTTCAAGGCTATGTTTGAAAAGTCTGCAGAAGCAGAACAGAAATACAAATCAGCAGTGAGCAATGTTTTGAAGAAGCTTACAGACGCACAAGAGAAGGTATCTAAATCATTTAACAATGATGGTAATAAAACATTACTATCTAGTTTTAAGATGATGACATACATGGTACAACTTGAGCATGATTCTAATATTGGAAGCAAGCAAGTTAATCAAGCAGCAGATTATTTAAAAGCTACAATCAAGCATATTGATGAAGGTAAGTCTGAGTTTGGCGAGAGAGATGCTACTATACTTCAAAGTATTTTAGATGATTATACCAATGAAGAAGGTCAGATTGATATAGATAAATTATACAAGTCATTCAATAATGCAGAGAAGGATGCTATTAAAACAGTTAGAGAAATAAATGAATCTCTTACAGATAAAGCTGTATACACTGCATCTATTATTCGTGGTGATAAAATAAACCCACTAAATAACTATGTGCATTTGAATGTACTAACTGATGTATCCCCTACTGATAACTTAGCAGGAGTTAGTTCGATGGAACAGTACAACCAATCAATCATGCCATCAAGCAAAGCTAAGTCTTTGATTGAACGTACCGGTAAAGTATCTCCATTAAACTTTGATGTGTTTACTTCTGCTATGCGTGGTGCTAATTATGTATTGATGGATTACAATCTTACAGAGCCTATAAGAACAGCACGTAAGACAATCAATGAAGCTAAAGCATTGATGGAGAAGGATGGTAGAATGCCAAAGAAAGATAGAGATTTATTGAATGCTATCAGTAATGCATACGAAGAAGTAGTATCTAATATTCTTACAAATAATTTTATCGAATCATCTATTGCAGAAGAGGTTCTGAACTTTATAACTAAGCAGGGGTATCGTGCAATACTAGCTAGTGCTCCTAGATTTATAGCAGAATTATCTTCTAACGTATCTTATGCATTAATTGCAGAGCCTAAAGCATTTTCAGTTGGTGTAGGATTAAGAAATTTTATTCTATCTCCTAGTTCAGTTGATGTAATGAATAATGTAGGTAGTAAGGAAACAACAAGGGTATACCCTGAAGGTACACTATCGGGTAGATTAGTTGACACATCTTTAATCAATCAAGTAAGTGGTATCAAAGGTGGTAAATCTAAATCGGATGTTGCAAATAAAGCAAAACAGATATACAACAACTCATTAAAGAAATATAAAAACTTTGTTGAGTTAACTGCAGATGCTTTAATATCTACTCCCGATAAGATGGTTATGAGACCTATATGGTTCGGGTCATTCGTTAATGAATTTGAAAATATCACAGGAAAGAAACCTGACCTTGATAAGATAGCAGCGAATGATGAGGCTTACATGAATGAGAATAAAGAAGCTTTGGATAAGGCTAGAGATGTAGCAGATGATAAGGCTGTTCGTGCAGGTGCTACAGATAACGCATTCATGGGGATATTAAAAGGTACTGTGAAGCCAAATCAAAACGGATGGGTTCGAGGATTTAATACCTTTAATAGTTTTATGACTAAGTTCATGATGTATGAATATGTTACAGCACGTACAGGGATTAACGCTGCTATGGGTAACGGTTCTATATCAAGAAAACAAGGAGTAGCTTTGATAGCAGGTGTTACATCTAGGATGTTAGTATATGGTATCATGACTCAGATGTTAGGTTCTTTAATGACAAGTTTAATTCTAGGTGATGATGATGAGGAAGATGATAAAACATTCTTACAAAAAGTTGGTCAATATTTTGTGTCAACAGTAACAGGTTTAATCTTTGGTCGTGACTTTGGTAACGCTACAAGAAGTGTAGTAAACTTTGGGTTAGAAAAAGTAAACGAGAAATATTTGGATGCATTAAGAGAGGGAGACTATGACCCATATCAGGATGCAATACAATATAGTATTCTACCAAATGACCCTAAGAAAAATAATACAGATTTAGGTGATATTATAATGAAGCTTGGTGGTTCAACAGGTCCTGCTATGAAAACTGCAAACTTGATTATCAAGAAAGCTACAGAAGAACCTAAGAAAGAAGCTGAAGCTATTGAAAGAAGTGATAGAGAAATATATCAGAGAATACCTTTGGAAGTATTAGGCAATGCAGGATTCATCCCACTATACAAAGATGTCCGTAAAGTTTTATTAGCTGATATGTATAAAGGTTTGAGGCAATCTAAAGGTCCTACTAAGAAAGATGCAGAAAAAGAATTGCTACAGGGATATGATAATCGTACAGATATGAAACGATACGACCCTGCATTATACGAGCAGACTTTCGGAAAGGGTTCTCCTACTTATGAAGTTGATAAGATGATTAAGGATATGGAGAAACAACAGAAGGAGATGGAACAGCAGATAAAGGATATGACCTACGGATATACAGGTGAGACTAAAAAGAAAAAGTAGTGTCTTTAAAGACACTACTAGTTCTAGTCTACTACATGAAAGATTTAATTGTTTATCGTTTTTGAATTGTTATTCTTAGTGCGTACCGAATTTCTTTTAACTCGGCTTCCTTTTGTTTTTTTAATTTCATTAAGGCATCAATCTTTTTTTGCCTGCATATTTCTTCTGCTAGTGCTTCCAATACTCTCATTGTTTTAATTTAAAATGTGTGTGTTATTCTTGCTACCTGACCATGTATCTTATGGTGGATGAAACCTTCAATAGCACGAGGGGAATGCTGATAGCCATTGCGATGATGCCAACTGTCAGCCTCGCTAGGAGAACGCATACCCTCTAGTGTTACATTCATAATATCCTTCGACCATTTGTGGTGTTTGTGGTGTATGTATATATACTTGTGCTTTGTTTCAGACCATCCCTTAGATGCTTCGTTAGCCATCAATAAAGGCAAATCATTTTCTTTAGCCCCATCCCCATGCGTAGTACCAATTAAGTTGTTGTGGTATTGGTAATACTTTCTGTGGCTTATTGATACGTCAAAGGTAACATCCTCAGCGTTTCTAAACCAAGCAGATATAGCGTCAGCTAAGAAGAACCCATTGGTGTAATCGTGGTTAGATGGATTGAACACTACGTGTACAGGTGCAACCTGCATAAGAAGTTCAATACAATCTACGTACAACTGCTTAGCTAATAAGAAGTTTGTGTACCACATCCCATCTGTATCCTGTGGTGTACCACTTGTTGTCATTCTCTTTGGCGTGTCGATATGTAGAATATCATTACCAATAACAAACATTATCTTATCTACATCAAATCCTTTAGACTTGTTTAATATACCATGCACCCCATCTAGTACACGCTGTACTGCAATTTGAGAATTATAATCCTCTCCTACCTCAAATGAAGAAGCTAGTTTCCCTATGTGAATATCAGCAGGGTCGACAACTAATAAGTGAGAGTCATCGAATGCTTCATACTTTACTTTAGGATACTTAGGAGAATACTTACCCATCTGTGAGATGAGTTCGTCCCTAATATCTTCGTAAGATTTTTGATTAATATCATTTACTACATTAAGACTGAAGTGTTTTGACTTAGTCCAATAATGTTTTACATTTTCGATAGGGACACCTTTAGTATCACATTCTTCTGCTAATGCCCGATGTCTATCTCGATATTGTTGGATGAGTTCAAACTCATCGTCTTTTAATCGAAGTCTATATGTCATCTTCTAATGAGTCAAGTAATTGTTTGAGTTGCTTGATTTGATTATTTATCTCCAACTTTAACTCCTCGTATTCTCTATCAACGAGGCGTTCATAAATTTCGTTTGAAGAATCGTGTATGTCATCCATAATCCTATTGATATAGTTGAGTCTTTCTAGTTCAAGTGAAGATAAATTTTTCATGCTATTGATGAAGTGTGTTTAATATCTGATTAACTTTTCTTTCTACCATATATAGATAACTATCCTTGCATCTTGTACTTATCATCTGATAAATGTATTCATACTTTGAATGTTTCTTAGCATCTATATCATATTTATTACTTAGTTCATCATAGCTATCTGCTAAGTCTCTTAATTCTAATCTTAGCTTTATAATTTCCTTCTTCAGTTGGTACTCAGACAAGTCTGATAGCGTATCTAATTCAGTAATTCCTAGTGCTTGATGAAACCTACTAAGACAAATGTAATACTTTTGTTTAATATTTTTATCATGCTCGATAAAAAATTCAGTATTGTTCAAACAATTTATAATTGTTGAATGGTCTTTGTTCAATGATTGTCCAATAAAAACTAGCGTAAAGCCTTTATCTTTGAGGATTTTTGAATAAACTCCTCTTGCGTCTACAACTTTTCTAATTCTACGTGTATCTAAGATGTCCACATCGAATACCTCACTAACGATTTGTTTTAATATAATTGTCTGCGTTTCTTTGTTGATTAAATTCTTCATCCTTTATAAATTTCTACGTTAAAACCTTTGTCTTTTAATTCCTTGTGTCTAAACTCTTGAAGCTTTGATACCTTTCCTGTTGGTGTCTTAACTTCAGAGAATAATACATTTGCGTTTGGTGGTATGGCAAGCAAGTCAGGTATCCCATTCTTGTTTGTCTTGATTAGTTTGATTACATAGTAACCATCATCTTCAAGTTCCTTAATCCTTTTGGATTGTATTTGCTGTTCAGTCATTACTCCCAAATCTTTTAATTTATAAATCCTTGATAAGTGTTTATGAATATTGGAGTATACTCTCCAACATAAACACCGAAACAATTATGTTCTAAAAATTCTAAAGCATCCTCTTCATTTAAGTTGGTACTATCGGATTCCATTAATAGTTTAATCATCCATTCTTTTGAATATACAAGCTGACCACTATCAGCAATTCCAACTATTGCTTTATCATACCAATCAGGGTCGCCATTAAAACCTATTGGCTTTAGTGACTCATAATCTTTTGCTATCTCATTGACGATAGTCAAATCTACCTCATGTAAATTAATTTGTTCCATAACTTATTCCGTTTCGTTTATTTCGTTTATATCATAATAGAAAGAATCGCCATTCGCACTAACCCATCTATCACTCTTAGATTCCACGCATTCAAGTGTAGTGTCTACCTTAAAGTCTTTTGGGTTCACAGGGAAATTATTGGTTATAAAATTAGAGTCCTTCCAATATATTCTATTGTTAGGTTGGCACAGTAAGTAACCATCGTCAGCTAATAGTATGTGACCACACTTGTAATCACTAGGTTCATCTGAGTATGGGTTATTAAACCAATCCACTGTAAACAAATATGTAGCCCAAACAAAAGATTTGTCTTTTAGAATAACCTGACATCTCTTCTCTGCTAAGTATAGGTACTCAATCACACTGACATTCTCACTGAAGCAATCCCATAATTGTTTGTAGTCAGCAGGTATATCCTTCGTAGGAGCAATATCAAATAACTCTGAGATAGGTACTCTGCTTCTTAGCATCCCATAGTCTGTCATAATATGAAATGTCAATATCTTACCTGCTATACTCTGTATAGCAAAGGCGTAGCAATCATCGAAGATAAGTTTATCATCTTCATTCTTAGTTAACCAACTCCGTCTTACTTTTATTTTCAGGTTTGGTATGTTCGTGTTCAACACGTTTGATTCCATTGTTATCATAAGCTAAATAAATCTTTTTTAAAGTGACTAATTGTGTAATCTTTTTTCTTACTTACTGCTTGGTATATCTTATCCTCTATTCCGTCCTTAGTAAATACCCAATATACTTTGTTGTGCATCCTGTCCTTAGTTGTCATACGGTCTCGTGACTGCCAATAACTTGTAGCACTGAAGTCTATGTTGTAATACACTAGAAAGTCTGCCATGCGTAAGCTAATGCCTTCCCTCCCCGATACAATCTGCAAAGCTATAGACTTGTCTGTGTCTTCAAAGACACTAAGTTCTGTTGTAAGTTCATCACCGAACACCTGCTTGAGTGCATCTAGTTCTGCCTTAAACTTATAGAAGATACCAATCTTATTGCCTGCAAATCTCGCCTTGATAAACTCTGCCTTTGTTAAATCTAAAACCTTGCTGTTACCACTCTCAAACTTTATAGTTCCTGAGTATAACTGATGAAGCTTCATCATTAATTTGACTGACGTATCTGCAAGTATGGTCTCTTCCTTTCCTTCGATAACTAAATCACGTTGTAGTTTCTTAGTTAGTGAATGAGTCAGTTCACTCATCGGTACATAAAGAATCTCCTCGTCAATCGTAGACGTAAAGCCTGCCTCCTTTTGAGTGTACGTAATCATGTACGGTTTCATCTTCTCTAAGATACTATCTTTACCATTTGAGTAATCCCTAATTGTCAAACCATTTATACGTTTCTCTTTAACATCCACATATTCATCACAAAATCTATAGAAATTTTTGTATCCTGAGAATGGGTTGTTAGGTATCATATAAACCTGATGGTACATCTGAGAGTAAGATTCAGGCGTTGGTGTCCCCGATAATAGTATCACTTCGCATCTGCTACGTTGTACAATATTACGTACAACAAGAGACCTATTACTTGGCTTGGGGAATGCACCCATACTGTGTGCCTCATCGCATATAACTAAATCCCAAACCTCAGAATCATCTAGCGTATGCAGGCTCTCATAGTTTATCACATTGATAAAGAACGTCGGGTCTAGTGCATTATAATCTTTCATGATGCTGCTAATAGCTTTCTTCTTGGTAACAAACAGCACGTTGTTGATGTCTGCCCTATTGTTTGCTATCCCTAGACTAGTCAAAGTCTTACCTGTCCGAACCTCCATCGCTAAGTAAAGGAATTTATTTTTCTTTAGCAAATCTTTTCCTCTATTAATGATGTCTATTTGGTAGTCTCTAAATTCTATTTCATTATCCATTTGATTCTCGGTGTTTGAATAATACTCAATGCTCCTTAGTATAACCTCCATAGTCGGCTCATCCTTCGGATACTTTCGTATCATTTCTGTTCTTAAATTCTTACCACTACCTTTAGTAACGCTCTTGCTAGACTCAAGTATACTCATCAAGCTATTGCAATACTTTAGCATAGCTTCATTATTGTACCCTGATTTTCTTTCTATAATATTACTCATCAGGGAATGACCTTAAAATACAATCAAGCTTTACACATCTCTCATACTCCTCAATCTCCACAAAGTAATCTATGAGACTTGATACGTCATACTTCTCTAGTGGTCTGTCAAAGTCATGGGCAAATAATCCAATGCCATTCTGCTCAACTATAATACCTTCAGGCGATAAGTTATTTACGATAACATCGTATGAATTTATCATAGCTACGTGAAGCTTTTCTATGTCGGTCATTTGTTCTATTGAAACTCTCATTATAAATCGTTTAATTCATCTATAGATTCTTGTTCTAATCTGCCTTTAAATATAATCCATCTGCCATGTACATCTCGTCCATCTTCTGCAGGTGTACCATTCTTAAACATTGAATAGTAATGCAACCATTTGTAGAATTTAGTTCTTGATATAGTCATCTTGGCTTTAGGTGCGTAGTCAGGAAACTCATTAATGAAATCCAAATATAAATCATCTTTGTATAACCTCATACCTATTTGCAACACAGGGTTCGGATGCAATCCATCTAGCAATCCACACCATTCGATAAAATCGTGGCAAGTTTCTGCTGATAACTGACGTACCTTTAAGTTCACAAACTTGGACCTTACTAAACCTGTGTTCATATAACCTTGCAGGCAACTAATCATATAGTTATCAAACTGACACCAATCATCATCGTCCCAATCGCTGAACATTAACTTACCAAATTCATCTAGTGGTGTAAAGTTCTTGGTATAATGCTGATGAAGTTCTAGTTCCCACTTGCGTCGTGCGAATGAATTACCTGCACCCTTGATAGCATAGTTCGTAGTGATGGCAATCTTCGGAGACTTAGAGAAAGGAATCTTAATAGCATCCTTGTTCTTCTTCTCTAATGTCAAACCTTCAGTAACAACACTGAAGAGTCGCTCGAAGTCAAAGTATTTTTTCACATCATCAAAGCATAGTATCTGCGTGTCTGCTGACACCAACTGATACGCAAAGCTTCTCTCGAATGCAAAAGACTTACCATCAATTACCACTAGCTTCTTCATATTGGATAATGCATTCATTAGCAATCCCTTTCCTGTTCCACCCTCAGGGTTATCGCTGATAACCTCATCGTTCAGGATAACTGCAGGGCAGTATGATAAGTTCTTATGTGCGTGCATTAGGAATCCTAACGTGCTGTCCATAGACCTTACTCTGCTTTCATCTTTACCACATATATTAAATATAAATCTCTTGAAGTAAAAATCATTCTCCACATTACACAATATAAAGTTCCTATCTATCACGTGGTCCTTCCAAACGTAACCACCCAAATCTAAATAGTCAATCGGGATGATGTCATTGTTTGTTATCTTAACTGCACAGTTCCGATAGTATAAGTACGCTGTGTTCCTTGTATCCTCGATAAAGTATATGTCAATCGTGGATAGCAATGTAAGAAACTCTTCTCTGAAGTAACGTGTGTTATCTGCAAAGTAATTGTAGATTGACGTGTCATCTAGTTCAAGAAGATAGTCCAACACATAATCCTTAATCTCCTTCTCTGATGTATGGTCAATCAAGTTGTTCGTTACACGAACGAAGATGTAGTTGCGACTACCTTCGGGACAAAACTTATAGAAGCCATTGTCCTCTAGGAATTGCTTGAATAAAACGTGGATGATTTTAATAGCACCCTTCTCGCTCT
>Ga0114966_10004735_pt1 | contig 11644 bp, 9 predicted proteins | sample M_130207_XF_Meta_FD_87029 | JGI IMG/M metagenome (GOLD analysis project Ga0114966, IMG submission 87029) | Freshwater microbial communities from Lake Montjoie, Canada to study carbon cycling - M_130207_XF_MetaG | ecosystem: Environmental > Aquatic > Freshwater > Lake | place: Lake Montjoie...
CGTCGGCGATGATATTTTCGAGGAAAGGGATGTTCGTCTTCACGCCGCGGATGCGGAACTCGCGCAGGGCGCGATCCATGCGCTGGCACGCCATCGGGAAATCGCGGCCCATGGTGGTCAGTTTCACGAGCATGGAATCGTAGAACGGCGTGATGACCGAACCAGCATCGCCCGAGGCGGCGTCGAGGCGGACTCCGAAGCCGGCGGCGGAGCGGTAATTGAGGATGCGGCCGTAGTCCGGTGCAAAATTTTTCTCTGGATCCTCGGTGGTGATGCGGCATTGGATCGCGAAACCATTGCACGGGATTTCACTCTGCTCTGGGATGGCGATTTCCTGATCGAATAGCGCGTGGCCTTGCGCGACGAGGATCTGCGAGCGGACGAGGTCGATGCCGGTTACGCATTCCGTTACGGTGTGCTCGACCTGGATGCGCGGGTTCATCTCGATGAAGAACCAGTCGTTCTGATCCATGTCGTATAGGAACTCGACGGTGCCGGCGTTGTCGTAGCCGATGCCCGCCGCGAGTTTCACCGCCGCGTCGCAAAGCTCTTTCCGCACGACCGGATCGAGGTGCATCGCGGGTGCGACTTCGACCACTTTCTGGTAGCGGCGCTGGACGGAACAATCGCGCTCGTAAAGGTGGACGACGTTGCCGTGTTGGTCGCCGAGGATCTGCACCTCGATGTGCTTGGCGCGCTTGATGTAGCGCTCCAGGAAAACGGCTGAGTTACCGAAGGCGTTCTCCGCTTCGGCGCGGGCTTCCGCGAGCAAGCCGGGGAGTTGGGACGGTTTTTCCACCACCCGCATGCCACGACCGCCGCCGCCGAAAGCCGCCTTGATGATGAGCGGATAGCCGATTTCGTTGGCGACCGTCTGGGCTTCGTCGGGATCGGTGATCGGTTCCTCGGTGCCGGGCAGGGTGGGAACATTGAATTTATGGGCAAGCGCGCGGGCAGCGGTTTTGTCGCCCATGTTTTCCAGAAGTTCTGGCGATGGGCCGATGAAAATGATGCCCTCACGCGCGCAAGCACGGGCGAATGCGGGGTTTTCCGAGAGGAAACCATAGCCGGGATGTATCATCGTCACGCCCTTGGACTTCGCGAGTTTCACGATGCCCTCGTAATCGAGATACGCGCCGACCGGGCCTTTCGTTGAATCGAGCTGGTAGGCTTCGTCGGCCTTGAAGCGGTGGATGGAAAAGCGGTCTTCCTCCGCGAAGATGGAAACGGTGCGGAGGCCGAGCTCGGTGGCGGCGCGGAAAATGCGAATTGCGATTTCACCACGGTTTGCGGCCATGATTTTTCCAGGTATCGACGGTTTAAGTAGCATGGTTTCGGGAAGTTTTTTGCCCGTATGGGCGGATGAGCACAAGGACGAATCAAGTGATCTTAACCAATGATGGAAGAAATTCTGCCAAGGCTGGTTAATCTTAGGAAAACGGTGAGAAAAAATCCGCAGATCATTCATAGCTGTGTTTGGATTGACGTTTCGCGCTTCCTCGGCTTGGGTTGCGTCCCGCCGTTGGCGGAAATCCATGGATTACTCATCGAAAATCGCGAAGCATGTGGCATCAATCCCGAGATCGGGCATCCGGGATTTCTTTGATCTCGTCGTCGGGCGCGACGATGTGATCTCGCTGGGTGTCGGCGAGCCGGATTTTGTAACGCCATGGCACATCCGCGAGGCGGCTATTTACTCGCTTGAAAAAGGCCAGACGACCTACACCGCCAACCTCGGCTTGCTGAGCCTGAGGAAATCGATTTCCAAATACGTCAGCGGATTCTTCGAGGTGGATTACGATCCTGCGAAGGAAATCCTCGTGACTGTCGGCGTTTCCGAGGCGATCGACATCGCTTTACGCGCCCTGCTGAACCCCGGCGACGAGGTAATTTACCACGAGCCGTGCTACGTTTCCTACTCGCCGAGCATTGTGATGGCGCATGGCGTGGCGGTCGGAGTTGAGACCACGAAGGCCGATGGCTTTTCCCTGAAACCCGAAGCACTAGAAAAGGCAATCACTCCGAAAAGCCGGGTGCTGATGCTGAATTTCCCCACAAACCCAACCGGAGCCGTAGCCTCGTATGAGGATCTGGTGGGGATTGCGAAACTCGCGGTGAAACACGACCTAATCGTGCTGGCCGACGAGATCTATTGCGAACTGCGCTACGACGGCATCAAGCACGTGACCATCGCCTCGCTGCCGGGGATGAAGGAGCGCACGATTCTGATGCACGGCTTTTCGAAGGCTTTCGCGATGACAGGATTCCGCCTCGGATACGCCTGCGCTCCGCAGCCAATCATCGAGGCGATGATGAAGATTCACCAATATTCCATGCTCTGCGCCCCGATCATGAGCCAGAACGCGGCGATCGAGGCTCTGGAAAACGGCGCTCCGCAGGTAGTTATGATGCGCGACGAATACCATCAACGCCGCGATTTTCTGGTGAAACGCCTCAACGCCATGGGGCTCGACTGCCACACTCCTGGCGGTGCGTTTTACGTGTTCCCCGACGTGCGGGAAACTGGGCTTTCCTCCAAGGATTTCGCGATGCGCCTGCTTGAGCAGGAAAGTGTCGCCGCTGTGCCGGGCGGTGCCTTCGGGCCCAGCGGTGAGGGTTTCCTTCGCTGCTGCTACGCTACCGGCATGGAGGATCTCAGGACGGCGATGGATCGTATGGAGCGCTTTGTCGGGAAACTCTAATTTCCAAACTTTAAAATTCAAGGAAGAGGGGAAATGGGAACGGATGTGAATAACCCGGATCGGCTCACCAAGGCGCATCTCGTGCCCTTCGCGGTGTTCATGGTTTTCCTGCTCCTGCTCCAGCTTTGTGATAGCCTATTCGGCTGGCATCACCCGTCCGCCCCATGGTGGAAAAGGGATGTTTCGCATTTGATATATCCGATTCAAACGATTGCTTGTATCGGATGCTTTGCTTATTTTTGGAGAAGTTACCGCTTCAATTGGAGTTTAAAATGGAGCTTGGTGGCGGTAGTTTTCGGGGTGTTGGGGATTGGTTTTTGGTTACTGCCGACGACTCTTTACGATGCTTGGAAGCTTACCGGAGAGACGGAGGGTTGGATGAAATGGCTGGGGATTGCGAAGCGCGACGAGGGTTTTGATCCTGGAATTTTTGAGAATCCGGCAGCCTACTGGGCCACGCTTACGATGCGTTTCATTCGGGCGGTGGTGGTGGTTGCGCTGGTGGAGGAAATTTTCTGGCGAGGTTTCGTGATGCGCTTTTGTATGGATCGGGAAGGCGATTACTGGAAACAGCCCTTCGGCCGGGCGCATTGGAAGAGTTTCCTGATCGTGACCGGCCTGTTCATGTCCGCACACGCTCCAATCGACTGGGCGGGAGCTTTTGTTTATGGATCGCTGACCTACGTCCTTTGCGTGTGGAGCAAAAATCTCGGCGCCTGCGTGGTGATGCACGCGGTGGCGAATCTACTTATGGGAATCTACGCGATGGCTTATGGAAAATACGGGCTGTGGTAGGGTCGTTTTGACAAAACGACCCACCCTGTGCGTGCAGCCTCATCTGAAATCCGTGTCTCACCCTATCGTGGCGTTGATGCGGAGCTTTCCTGCCATCACCTTATAAATACACGCTGCGTGGGTCATTTTGGCAAAATGACCCTACCATTTCGCGTGCCACTCGCGGTAAACCTTTGGGGAAATCTCCGAGGGCTTGATCTCGGAGCGGCCGCCCCAGAAGACGTTGGTGTAGGAGAGGGGGATGCCGACGGATTCCAGATGCTTGTCGATAGCAGCCTTGTGGGCGAGGACGCGGTCTTTTTCGGTGCCGTGGACGACGCCCATGATGTTCACATTGCCGAACTGCGGGCCGCCCTCGCGCCAGTAGCAGTGGGTCATGCAGAAATGACGGCCAACTTCGCCCCCGGCTTCGATTTCGCGGCCTTTGGGGATTGCCCAATGGAAAAGGCCGTTGAAGCGGGTGACGCGCTCGCCAGTTTCCGCTGAGGGCTTCACGTGCTCCAGGAAAGTGGAGAAACGGCCGATGACTTTTTTCGCGTTGAGCGCTTCGGCGACCTCGCAAAAGCGGTCGAGTGAAACGCCCGCTTGAGCGGCACGTTTTATCCAAGGGTTTTCGTTGATTTCATCGAGTGTGAGTTCCTCTTTCAGGATGAGAAGGATGTCCCATTCCTCTTCGCTGAGATCGGCGGGAACGGTGGTCATCATCACGGCGGGTTCTTCGGATTTCTCACCGGGTTCCATGGTTTTGCGGCGCACGTGGCCAACGCCGAGGGCGAAGACTCCATTGGCGGGCATGAGCAGGTATTCGGTTGCTCCGGTGAGCGCCAAAAGCTTGGTGGCGTGGAAATCCAGCGACTCGCCGACGGGGACTTTCAGGGTTGTCCAGAGCCGATAACCGGAGCCGGACACTTCGGTATCGGTCGAGCGGATGACGACGTGGCCGGAAAAAGGATCTTCTTTGGCCATGAACTCGAAGGCGTCGTTGAGTTTCTCCTCTGGCACCTTCCATGCGACCAGCGCTCCGTGGGCGAGTTTCGTGGCAAGCATCGTCTGGCGCACGCGGCGGATGATGCCTGCTTCTTGCATCGCGCGGATGCGCTCAAGCACGGTATCGAGAGGGACCCCGGATTTCTCGGCGATGACCTGGAACGGATGGCGTTGGAAGCCAGATACGAGATCTTCGGAAACGGCGAGGATCTGCGAGTTGACGGGATCCGAGATGGAGGTGGGGATGGATGAGGTCATTGAGTTGATGCTAAGTGGATAAAGTAGAACGTCCAAGCAGGATTGATTCTTGCGGAGAAAATGGGAGGAAGTGAGAAGTGCCGAGTGAGAAGTGATCAGTGATCAGTGATCAGTGGAAGACTGTCCAGATATGCCAATGCCTCCTCGCGGGTGCTGAGGCGGTTTTCGAGTTGTTCGGTTTGGATTTCCTCGAGGATTTCTTTGAAGCGGGGGCCGGGCTTGAGGCCGCGGGCGATGAGGTCTTTGCCGGTGACGAGCGGCGGTGGGATGAGGGGTTCGCTGGCGAATTCCTCGGTCTTCGCGTGGAGGAAATCGTAGTTGTCGGTGAAACCGTTCGAGGAGGCACAATCGACGCGGTGGAGTTCCATTTCCTGCGGGAAGGTTGGCTCCGACATGAAACGCTTGAGTTTTGCTTTCCGCATCTGCTGGACGTTCATGAACTGCATGTGGCGTGAAACCATCTGCGCAGCGTCCCTGATGACGGCGTTCGGGTAGCGGAGACGGGTGAGGATTTCCGTGGCCATTTCCGCACCGAGGGCGTCGTGGCCATTGAAGCGGATTCGCCCGTTGGGGTCGATGGTGCGGGTGGGGGGCTTGGCGATGTCGTGGAGGAGGGTGGCGAGGCAGAGTTCGAGCGGCGCGTCGGGCGCGAGCATTTCAAGCATGATGCGGGTGTGGATATAGACGTCGCCCTCGGGATGCCACTCGGGCGGCTGGTCGCAGCCGATCAGGGGCAAGACTTCGGGGAGGAAATGGGCGATGAGTCCGGAATCGACTAGTAGCTCAAGTCCGCTGCGGCGGTTCGGTGAGGATATGATTTTCGAAAACTCGTCGCGAATCCGCTCAGGAGAAATTTTTTCCAGTAAGTGGGCGTTTTCCTGAATGGCGGAGAATGTTTTTGGCTCGATAGGAAGGCCAAGGGTTGTCGAGAAACGGATTGCGCGGAGCAGGCGAAGCGCGTCTTCTTGAAAGCGGTGAGAAGGTGTGCCGATCGCACGGATGATCTTTGCCTCAAGATCGCGGACACCGCCGACGTGGTCGATAATCTCGCCGGATTCCGGGTCTTCGAAAAGCCCATTGATCGTGAAATCGCGGCGGTGAGCGTCTTCCTCCGGAGTGGAGAAAGTGACGGTGTCTGGCCTGCGCCTATCGCCGTAGGAACCGTCGGTGCGGAACGTGGCGATCTCGATGTAATGGCCTTCGTATTTCGCGATGACCACCCCGAAATGAGCTCCTACCTCGTTGGCTCCGGGAAAAAGTGCGATGACTGCGGAAGGCGGCGCGGAGGTGGCGATATCGTAATCCTTTGGTTCAAGCCCGAGGAGTTTGTCGCGCACGCAACCTCCTGCAAAGTAGGCCGTGTGGCCTGCCTTTTTAAGCTGGAGCGCGAGGCTCGTTGCGGATGCGCGGGTGGTCATGTTCCGCGCGGAGAGTCATGGGGCGCAGCGGCCTTGTCAAAAGGCAAACCGCGTCTGCTTCTCAGCCCTTGTCCTTGCTGTCGTCAATCTTGGCTAGGACTTCGACTTTCACAGGGACGACTCCATATTGCACGAAGCCAAGTTTCTCGGCGGTGCCGATTGTCACATCGATTACCCGTCCCTTGGTGAAAGGTCCACGGTCATTGATGGTGACGATTTCGGATTTCTCGTTTGCGAGGTTGGTCACACGAACCTTGGTGCCCATGGGTAGGGTCTTGTGGGCGGCGGTGGGGGCGTTGTTAGAAAGGCGCTGGCCGCTCGCGGTTCTGGTGCCGGAGTTCGACTTGACGGAATACCAGGAAGCTTTGCCCTGCTGGGTGGTTTTGACTTTGTAACCGGCCTTGCGGAGCTCGCAAAGAGCGACTGAGTCGTGTTCGCTGGCGCAGCTGGGGATGAGGGTGAGAGCCGCCAAGGCTAGGATCGTGAGTTTCAGGTTCCGTGTCATTTTTTTCATACGTTGGGATTTTTTCCGTTGGGGGTAACGGCGGTAAAATTATGTTAAGAGGCTGGCAAGGGAAAAATCAAATCAAAATATCAATGAGAATTTCAGATGATTTCCTGGTGATTTTATCTCTTGGAAATAGCATCAAATCTGGAGCTTTCTGAGGTATTTCGAAGGCATAATTTTCATGATATTTTTTGTTTGGTCTGCTGCATTTTTCAGACTGTATGAATTGGTTTGCCTGCTACAAATGCGGCGATGTTATCGGCGGTAATGGCCATGAGGCGCTGGCGAGCTTCGCTGGCGGCCCAGGCGATGTGGGGGGTGAGGGTGAGTTTTTTGGCTCGGAGAAGGGGATTAGAGGGGAGGATGGGTTCGGCGGAGGCGACATCGCAAGCGGCACCGGCGATGCGGTCGGTGTTGAGGGCATCGGCGAGGGCTTGCTCGTCGATGAGCGGGCCGCGGGCGGTGTTCACGAGAAAGGCGGAGGGCTTCATTTTCGCAAGCGAGGCAGCGGAAATCAGGCCTTGGGTTTCCGGGGTGAGCGGGCAGTGGAGGGAAATGAAATCGGATTTCTCCAGAATCTCATCGATGGACGCCCATGCGAAGGGGAAGGTGGTCTCAGCGGAACATGAGCGGGAATGTGCGAGGATGTTCATCCGGAAGGCGGCACCCAGTTCGCCGACGCGTTGTCCGATGCGCCCGAAGCCGATCACTCCGAGGGTTTTCCCGGCGAGTTCAGTGAAGTTCGGATTTTTCCAGAAACAGAAATCCGGGCTATTTTCCCATGCGCCTTGCTTGGTGAGTACGCTGTGGAGGGCGGGGCGTTTTGTGAAATCCAAGATAAGTGAGAAAACGAACTCGGCGACGGCGTCGGTGCTGTAGACTGGGACGTTGGAGACGGGGATGCCGCGCGCGGCAGCGCAGGCTGTGTCGATGATGTTGTAGCCGGTGGCGAGGACAGAGATGAATTTTAGGTTAGGGAGCTGCTGCAGGGTTTCGGCGGAGAGCGGACATTTATTGGTCAGGATGATGTCAGCGTCCTTCGCCCGCGCGACAATCTGATCGGCGGGCGTCCTTTCGTAAACGGTGAGCTCGCCGAGGGCTTCGATGGGAGTCCATGGGTTGTCGCCGGGATTGAGAGTGTGGCCATCGAGCACTGTGATTTTCATGCGGGAGCTTTGGCTTTCCCGGCGGACAGCTCAAGCGGGATCGCGGCTCATCTGTCCCCGCCACTCATCTAGCTGTCATGGGCTCACGTTAGTGAAATGGTTAGAACGTATCCAGCGGGTAACTCTGCAACGGGGATGAGGATTACACTTAGCAGAAGGAATTGATCTTCCTTGAAATTTGAAATTTGAAATTTGAAATTTCCATCTAGTCTCATCCCGTGGTTGAGAAAAGTGACCTTCGTGCCGTGCTCCAGTATATCCCCCAGTTCCGGGGAAAAGTTTTTTGCGTCCTCATCGAAGCAGGGCTGCTGCCCGAGCCTGCGGTTGCCGAAACGCTACTCGATCTCGCCGTCCTCGAAGACCTCGGAGTGAAGCTCGTCCTCGGCGTTCTCGGCGGCGATCTCAAGGATCTCTATGACTGGACCTTGGAGTGCGAGATCATGGCCGCGCGCGTAACGCGTCCCATTTCCGACGAACTCGCCGCGCAGGAGGTGAAGGAAATTCTCGGGCGCGGCCAATCGGCGATCATCGATGCCTCCGGCAGCGGCCCGCTGGATGCGGCGGTGGTCGATTTCGCAAAGCTCATCGGAGTCTCCAAAGTCATTGCACTTCTGGAGGAAAGCATTCTCGTCAACGGTCAGCCCGCCCACGCGATCCGGGCTGCGGATGTGCCAGCTGTTTTGGAAAAGGAAAATGTGGAAGGTCGCGATCTCTTGCTCGCTGCCGCAGAGGCCTGCCGCCGCGGCATTCCCCGCGTGCATGTCCTCAACGGCCGCCAGCAGGGCGTGCTTGTCGATGAGCTTTTCTCCAACGAAGGCGTCGGCACGATGATTCACGCGGATAGCTATCGCGTGATCCGTGAGCTGCGCGAGGAAGACATCCCGGAACTTCTCGGCATGATCGGCCGCGTCGTGCGTCGCACGAAACTCGTTGCCCGCAACTACGAGGACATCCAAACGAAGATCGCCGATTATCGCGTGATGGCCATTGACGATAACGTCGTCGGCTGTGTCGCTCTCCATGAATATGCTGATGAAAACTGCGCCGAGGTGGCGTGCCTTTACGTGAAGCAGGCGCACGAGGGTCGTGGCTACGGGATTGAGCTCGCAGCCCATGCCGAGAAAATTGCTTGTGAAAAAAACATCCCCCGGGTGTTTGCTCTCACGAACCGTGCCGCGAATTTCTTCAATCGAGCGGGCTACACCCAAACCGATGTCTCCGCTCTCCCCGCGAAGCGCCGCGCCCAGTTTGAGGCCAGCGGTAGGGACTCGTTGGTGTTTGAGAAACGCTTTTTTGAGACAGCCCTGTAGTCCGCGGCGGAGGATTGGGAGGTGATCGCGCCGCATGATGCCAATGCCGTCCAGCTCGCAGCAGGGCTGCATTGCTGAAAGCGGCAGCAGGCTTGCCGCAGTCCAAGGCCTTCGGCTCACTGAGATTTCTTGCGACCTCTTCCGGCACCTGCTTCCCTATTCCCATGTCCATCGCTTTCAAAGAATGGCAGGTAATCTGCGATGCTCTCGCTACCGGTCGGCAATCGATCCTGCTGCGTAAAGGGGGCATTCATGAGGGGCGGGAGGGTTTCAGCTTCGCGCACCGCTCGTTCCACCTTTTTCCCACCAAATTCCACGCTCAGACCGATCACGTTCGCGAGGGGCAATTCATCCCAGAAAAAGAATGGCAGGTCGGGGACAGGTTCGCGATCACCCACCATGCGGAAGCAATATTTGCCGGCACTCTAAGCGATTGGGCGCAGGTAGCGGCGCTTCAGCCTTACCACATTTATACAGAGGAAACCTTGCGTGAGCGTTTTGACTGGGAGGGGAAAGGCATGGCCTCGGGCAGCATCCACCTAGCCCTTGTCCGCGTATCGGCGCTTAAGCCGCCGCTTGAACTCACCTACGACACCCGCTTCGGCGGCTGCCGGTCATGGGTGGAGATTCCCGATGACGACGCAGCGAGGCTGGAGAACGCCGAGAATATTCTCGGCCAGGATGTGTTTTCGACCCTTTTTGAGCGAATTTCCGAAATTATGGGAGTGCTGTGACGCTCTTATTATAATCAAACGAGAAGATATGTTTCGGATTTATTAACCATTTTGGTCTTTTTTGGGTTGCCGGGGCTTTAGGAGATACCTAGGAATGCAGCCGTCCGTTGAAAAAAATTCCCGCCACGAGCCTGTCCGCAGGAGCCTAAACCGTTTCAAAAACACGATAAAACACATGAGATTGACTTATCTTTTCACCCTTGCAGTTGCGCTTCCTTTTTTCGCAAGTTGCGGATCTGCACTGAAAATTGTTTCAGGAAACGGCTACTCGGGAGGGCGCAGCGCCCAAGACTTTAAAGTCACTCCACCCTCATCAGCACTTATCGCCGCTGCATCTGCTAAGCCGAAAGACAAGCATTCGATGCCGGTTTACTCCTTCAGTGAGCGTCACCGCGTCGTCCGCACCACTGCCTATACTTGCTCGGAAGATGATCATATCGTTTACGGCAGCAAAAACGCCACTGGCACCGCTCTCCGCTATTCCAATCGTGTTCGCAGTGCCGCCGCCGATTGGTCGTTCTATCCTGTCGGTACCGTTTTCCGCGTGAAAGGCATGCCGGAACTCTATGTAGTTGATGATTACGGCTCAGCTCTAACGGGCACGGGCACGATCGACATGTATCAGCCCAGCAAGGAGCTGATGAACAGGTGGGGTCGCCGCAACGTCGAGATCAGCGTGGTGCAGTGGGGCTCCTTCAATCGCAGTGTTGAGATTCTCAGTGCCCGCACGAAACACCAGCATTGCCGCCAGATGCTCGCGAACATTACCCGCCAGCGTCCGGATCTCGCCAAAGTCGCCACCCGCTAAGGAAAACCGCTTCACTGGACGGGAGCAAGCAATCTAGCCGCACGGCATACTGCTCGGAATAAGAACGGTTTTTGGGTGAATTCCTCGACTTTCACTTCGGTGGAGTTCGCGAAATCCGTTTCCAGCATGTCGCTCACTTCGCCGATAAATTTTTCATCGGAAACGAACGCCGTGATCTCGAAATTTAGGCGGAATGAACGGTTGTCGAGGTTCGCCGTCCCGATCGTTGCCATCCGGCTGTCGATCAGCATCACTTTTTGATGAAGGAAACCGCGCTTGTAGCGGAGCAACCTCACGCCATAGGGAATTGATTGATCATAGTAGCTGAAAGAGGACAGCCAAACGAGGATGTGATCCGCCCGATCCGGAAGGAGGATTCGGACATCTACACCGCGCAGCGCAGCGAGTTGGAGGGCGGTCATTACCCCCTCGTCGGGTACGAAGTAGGGGCTGGCAATCCACAGCCTTTTTCGTGCTGTATTCGCCGCTTCCGCTACCAGAAGCTGCCAGGAATCGACAGGATCCGCTGGCCCGGTGGGGATGATCGCCGCCGTCTGATTCGCGGGCAAAGCCTCCTGCCGCCAGAAAAGATGCGGCACTTTTTCGCAGGCCCAATACCAATCTTCCATGAAAACGAGCTGCACCGCCTCGACAGCAGGACCTTTCAGTAGCAGATGCGTGTCCCGCCAGTCGCCGAATTTCTTGTTCCTGCCTAGATACTCGTCGCCGACATTCAGGCCGCCGATAAAGGCCATCGCGCCATCGATCACCACGATCTTGCGGTGATTTCTGAAATTCATCTGAAGTCGGGACCACCAGTGTCGGTTCGCGCCGAATGATTCGCACTCCACGCCGGCGTTCCGCATTTCGCCCAGGAAATTTGAGGAAAGCTTGTGCGATCCGATTTCATCAAAAAGGAAATAGACTCGCACGCCCTGCCTCGCCTTTTCGATGAGAG
>Ga0114966_10004737_pt1 | contig 11642 bp, 14 predicted proteins | sample M_130207_XF_Meta_FD_87029 | JGI IMG/M metagenome (GOLD analysis project Ga0114966, IMG submission 87029) | Freshwater microbial communities from Lake Montjoie, Canada to study carbon cycling - M_130207_XF_MetaG | ecosystem: Environmental > Aquatic > Freshwater > Lake | place: Lake Montjoie...
AGTATTCACGGAATCCACCATCAGCAACAATTTTAGAAGTTTTTTGATCCATAGACTCCATTTCGTCTTTAATATCTAAACATTCTTTTACAAGTTGAGCCATTGAGTAACCAACACCAGTATTCATAGCGGTTAAACAACCACCACCAAAACCAATACCAACTCTAATAAAGTCAGCACCTGCTTCGGATAAAACTCGATAAGTTTCAGGGTTAGCAATATTACCAACCATAATTTTTACTTTTGTTCTACTACGAAGTTCTTTAACTAAATCAACCATATGTTTCATATGACCATTAGCAATATCAATTAAAACATTGAATTCTAAATCTTCACTTTTATTATTTTCTAACCATTCACACAATTCTGATGTTTCATCTAAAGAGTAAGAAAAGAAAATAACACTACTATAAGCTGATAACAAACCAGCATCTTCTTCTTTGAATGATTCTGGTCTAATACCTCTTGGAAAACAAATAGGCATTCTATTATTCAAATATAATTGCCAGTTGTCTAAACCAATAACAGTATCCATCGGAGATACAATTACAGGCAACCAGTTAGAACTAGTTGAATGATAAGTGTTAATTTCACTTCTTGAACGGATACTTGAGGTTACGGCAGGCGTAATTAGAATATCATTAAAATCTGGATGTATCATAAATTTAGATTATTTTAATAGAAGATGTATTTATCTTCTTCCTTAATGCAATAGATTGATATAGGGTAAAGTCTTATTTCACCTTGAGTTTCATCAATCATAAAACGCATAGCACCGTCAATAACTTCTTCATTAGTTATTTTTGTTGTAGCACTATTTAGTCCTTTGAAAATTGTGTAGGCAACATCATCGATAGTCTCACTAACAGTTATGTAGTGATTTTTCCCAAGGATTTTTCCCATGTATCCTTCATCAAAATAAGCTTTTTGAATAATGGATTTAAGTGCTTCTGAGTTAGAAAATTCTACTCTAATTTCGTGTTTAATCATTTTGATTTATATTATGTTGAGTTTATTTACTTATGTTCTATAAATTAGATAGAAGAAAGTTTATAAATTTTATATATAACTAATGAACCGGGGGCTTAGTGCCCACTCTTTAGGACCGGTATTAGTTACGCTAATAGAAAACACCGAATTCGCTACTCGGTGTTTTTGCTTTTAAATAAATATATTTTAATATATAAACAAAATACAATAATCTCTTTTATGAAAATGGTTAAAACCTGGCAACAATTCAACGAGTCATATGAAGATTCTAAAGACCAAAAAGATTTAGAAGCAATACTTAATTATATTGCTCAAAATATTCCATCAAGTGAAATTTCAAATCTTAAAAAAGATTTAACTCCACTTCTAACCACAGAGTCATTAAATGAAGGTTTATTCAGTGCTATTAAAGATAGACTTATTAAATGGTTTGATGAAAAGATAATGAACTATATGGTTAATAAGAAAAAAAGATTCTACACTGAGTTGATTGGTAAATTAGATCTTTTTGACTTAACAACACTAAGTGATATTAAAGACAACTTTAGATCTTTTGAATTGAATTCCTTATACCTTGCCGGTGGTATGGATAAAGCAAAAGATGTTGGAGCAGGTTGGAGGTCACAAGTTGAATTTGAATTTGAAGTAGTTAATAAAGGAGTTCCTTATGATGAAATGGAAAAGATTACCATTCCTTACCAAGGTCAAAATATTGTTTTAAAACCTGCTTATGTAGTTGATGGTGACCATTTAGCTGAATTTGTTGATGAGGGTAATAATTATTCTCTTAAATACTATGATAGACCAGCTATCTTAAATCCAGTTAGAAAAGAAATGGATAGAACTAAGAATCCTAACTTTGGTAAAGAAATGGGTAAGTTCAAATCTGGTGAATATGAAAATGCTAAGGATCCAAGACAATTTGATGAAATATCAAGAATATTCTCACAAACAATTGAACCTGAAGATGAGTTAATCGTAAATAAATGTGATGCTGTATTTGTAGGTTTTAATGAAGCTACAAGTGGTGGTACATTTGGTGAATTACAACAAACATCATTCTTAAATAAACCAATCTTTGCCTGGTATATAGATGGTTGGAAAATATCGGGTCACTCACCTTGGAATCTTCCTCACGTTTCTAAAATTATGAGAACTGATGAAGATATGAAGTTATTTGTAAAAACAATGGTAAATTTTGAAAAGTAATATGAAAAAGATTAAGAAATACATACAATTTATTAAAGAGAACACAATGTTCCAGTATAATAATATGATTGATTACACTTTATTAGAAGAATCTGCTACAGACCAAGATATTATTGAGCTTTGTGAAAAAGCTAATATGTTTGGAGTTAAATCTGTTTGTGTTCTTCCAAAACATGTTTCTTTAGCAACAAAACAATTAGAAAATTCAAAAGTTTTAGTTTGTACCGTTATTTCTTTTCCAGAAGGCACAAATACAATAAAACAAAAAATATCAGAAACTAATCAAGTTATTTCTAATGGAGCTGATGAAGTAGATATGGTTCTTAACTATCACGAACTTCAAGGTAAAGACCATTTATATGAAGTAGATTATTTAGTAGAAGAGGTTTCTACATTAGTTGATATTTGTCATTCAAGTAAAAATAAAAATGGAGAATCTATTATCTTAAAAGTTATTGTTGAATCTGGTGTTCTAACTGAATCTGAAACTAAAATAGCAACTGACATTTGTTTAGAAGCCGAGGCTGACTTTATCAAAACATCAACAGGTAAACTATCTGTGGGTGCTGAACTTAATAAGATAAAAGTTATGTATGATACTATTAAGAATGTTAATTCTGATATGAGAATTAAAGCTTCTGGTGGTGTTAGAACTACTGAACAGATTAACTCTATGTTAGGTATGGTTGATAGATTTGGTATGGGTTATGCTGCTGTAGATAAGTTAAATAATTTAGTAGTTGATACCAATTCTTTTTATTAATATTCTTTATTTTAAGTATTAAATCACCAATTATACAATTGGTGATTTTTTTATTTTTAGTATCAAGTTTTTAATAAATATACGATAGATAACTAAACATTATTAATAAATACATGTATAAAAAAAACAAACTAATTTAAAAACATGGAACATATATTACAAGAAAACAAAGACCGTTTTGTAATGTTTCCCTTAAAATATCACGATATTTGGGAAATGTATAAAACTCAACAACATTCATTTTGGACTGCAGAAGAAATTGACTTAGCTCAAGACTTAACTGATTGGAATGAAAAATTAAATGATAATGAAAAACATTTTATTAAAATGGTTCTGGCTTTCTTTGCGGCATCTGATGGTATCGTAAATGAAAACTTAGCTGAGAACTTTTTGAAAGAAGTTCAGTATCCAGAAGCAAAATCATTTTATGGTTTTCAAATTGCTATGGAGAATATTCACTCTGAAACATATTCTTTATTAATTGATACTTATATCAAGGACTCAGCTGAGAAAGATAGATTGTTTCACGCAATTGATAACTTTCCATCTATTAAAGAAAAAGCTGATTGGGCCTTGAAATGGATTGAATCTGAATCACTTGATGAAAGATTAATTGCTTTTGCAGCGGTTGAAGGTATCTTTTTCTCAGGGTCATTCTGTTCTATCTTTTGGTTAAAGAAAAGAGGTTTAATGCCGGGTCTAGCATTTTCTAATGAGTTAATCTCTAGAGATGAGGCTTTACATTGTCAATTTGCTTGTTTGTTACACAACAGATACATTAAAGATAAAGTATCAGAAGAAAGAATCAAAGAAATTATCTGTTCAGCAGTTGATATTGAAAGAACATTTATTACCGAATCATTACCTGTTTCTTTAATTGGTATGAACTCTAAATTAATGGAACAATACATTGAGTTTACAGCAGACTTTTGGTTACAATCATTAGGTTGTTCAAAAGTTTATAATGTTGAAAATCCTTTTGACTTTATGGATATGATTTCTTTACAAGGTAAAACTAACTTCTTTGAAAAAAGAGTTGCTGAATATCAAAAAGTATCTGACAAAGCTATCGACTTCGATAAGTTAGATGACGATTTTTAATTATGGTTAACTTTGTCTCCTTTGGTACTGATAACTGTGAAGAGTTATTGAAGTATTTTTATAAATCACTTGTTAATAAATGTAATGAAAATTTCACCTTACATTATTACTCGGTGAATTATGAGTCTAGTATCAAAGGAGACAATTTAATTATACATCAATTAAACACCAATAAGGTATTCAAAAGAGGAAGTAGAGATGTCTCATCATCATCAAGGTCAGAATTAAATCCTGTATTCTTAAAACCTAATGTATTGATTAAATCTTTAATTGATATAAATTCTGATAATTTTATTTATTTAGATTTAGATATACTTTTAACAAAAAATTTTAATTCTGATTTTCTATTTTCTAAAATAGAAAATTCAAATACTCCCTTATCACCACAACACTTCTGGGAATTTCCAATGGATTATAGAGATCCTAATAATATAAAATGTTTTGGTGAAGATTTATGTATTAAACTTTCAATAGAAAGAAGTGGTAAACTTTGGTCACAAAATTGCATGATAGTTTATGGTAAAAAACATTTAGATTTTTTACTAGACTGGAATAATATGACTAATAATGATAAGCTAAGAAAAATTGCCACAGGTGATGAAGAAATATATAATGTATCACTTTGGTCTTATAATCAAAATGATAATTTAGGTACAGTCTGTATAAGTAATGGTGTTGTTGATATAAGAAAAATAGACAACTCAAGATTTGAAGATATATTAGATTGTTATAAACTACATGAGAGTAATTCATTTAAAAAGTCTTTATTTGTGGCTCAGAATAAACACACAAGAGAAATGACAGATACATCAGTTATGATATTTCATGGTATAAAATTAAAAGACTTTATTAGAACACATCACACTTAGAATAATAGTTTTTAATTTTAATATATATGTTATGAAAATTATCAGAGCTCGACTTAAACCTTACGGTGGTTCATCAGAATTCATATCTACTAAAGGAAGAATTAAATCTTTAATAGAAAAGAATAAAGGCGACGAGTTTCACTTTGTTGCTGAAGATGAAAGTGTTAAAACTGTTAAAGAGTTTGGACCAGAACATATTAACCCAGAGTTAGTAGGTCAATCAGTTATTATTTGTGATGGACCTTGGTTAGCTCAGTTTAATGAAGATGGAACAATTGATATAGTAATTGAAACAAATGAATCTTTACCAAGAAAACAGACGGTAGACCAACTTAAAAGAGTTATGAAGATGTCAGCTAAAACTGATATTGGTAATAGAATATCTGATATGAATAAACAAGGAGCTAATGTTCAATATATTCAAAATCCTATTGATTCCGGTATTGAATCATATGAAGATTATGAAAAAAAGAATAAAACATTTGTACCTTCTTGGAACTTAAAACATTTAATGTCTCCATTTTCAGGAGAATCAAAAAAGAAGAAATAAATATGAGATACTTAAAGAAGTTTAATGAGAGTTGGGATAATGAAACTTGGTTATTACATAATGATGGAATAGATTATAAAGGAGAAATTAAAGATATTGTTGATATGGTCAACTCTAAAAAATATTCTTTAGTTGATATAGAGCTAAGCAGAATAGGGGAAAGTCCAATCTATGATAAGGACAATATTGAAAGAGCTAAAAAAGCAGATTATACTGAATTTCCTATTGTTGCTGTTGATTTAGGGATAAATGGTATAGGTGTTTTAGATGGTAATCATAGAGTCTTTCAAGCAAGAATGGATGGGAAGGTAAAGAAGTTAAAAGGATATTTGATTCCCCTTAAAGATATTGAAAAATATATAATACCAAAAAAAGTTGCAAAATCTGCACCAAAAAAAGTTGCAAAATCTATTGTTAAAAAGGTAAAAAAATAATAATTATGAGATACTTAAAAACATTTGAAGCATACGGAAAATCATCAGATATTCACGAAGATATCGCTGTAAGTATATTATCAGAATTAAAGAAACTTCAAGCTGAAAAAGGTTATTACACGGTAGAAGACTTTGAATCTTATATGAGAGAAAGAGGAGCTGATGATATTATGATTGATTCAGTTATGAACTATTTAGTTGGTATGGATTTTGGATTCGATACAGAACCCCAAGAAGAACTTCCTGAAGGATGGGAAGATAAAATAAAATTAGTAAAAAAAGATTAATATGAAAAAGCAAGAAATAATATACAACGTTAATTTAACAAATGAAGTTTACTCTAAAGTAGATGAGATAAACTGGACAAAATTAGGAATAAAAAGAGTAACTTGGTTAGCAAATGCTAAAACAGATACTCAAGGATTCACAGCACTTAGTAGTGATACTCTTTATATTGTTTGGAGAGGTAGTTCTTCACCAAAAGATTTCTTAAAAGATGCTCAAGTTAGAAAAGTAAACTTTGTAGAACCAGGTGAAAAAGTTCATAATGGTTTTTACACAGCATTTGAATCTATTAAAGAAGATTTATATAGTTCAATCAATTATATACTAAATACAACTAAATTTAATAAAATTAATCCAAATAGAATAAAATCTGTTGTTATTTGTGGTCATAGTTTAGGAGCAGCTCTTACATTAGTATCTTCTTATATGATTTGTAAAGACTTTCCACAGATTGCACATTTAGTTAAGAATGTAACTGTTGGTTGTCCAAGAGTTGGTAACTCTATATTCAAAGATAATTATAATAAATTAGTACCTAATAGTATTAGAATAGTTAATGATAAAGATTTAGTTACAAGAATACCTAAAATTGGATTTACACATATAAATGAAGGTATTACACTTAATGAAAAAGGAGAAGTAATTAAAACTTCATCTATTAATCCATTTAAGAATTTTATGGAGATATTTGTATCTGATATCAGTGGCGAAGCCGTTAAGGATCACATGGTTGATAAATACTTAAAGGTTATAGACAAATGGGATGGAGTAATAAATAATTAAAACTAAGAGACTTTTTAAGTCTCTTTTTTTATATATAGAATATGAAACATCTTAAAAGATTCAACGAATCAGTTGAAGAACAAATCTATAAACAAGTCCTTGATAGTATTAGAGAATGCTTCTTAGAGTTTGAAGATAATGGATGGCATTGGATAATTGATCCATCTTCTGTTTATGGCGAAGAACAGCCAGGTATATCTGTTTACCATAGTCCACAGTTCAATTGTAGAATGATGCACAAAGAAGAATCTGATCCAAGAAACTGGGGTAAAAAGAAAGATAGAAAAGATTTTATTGATTGGACAGGAAAAATAACATCAGCTGGTGAAATAGTCTGGGAATCAAAAGATTTAACAGATAGTAAATTTAATAATATAACAGAAGGTGATTTGATGGAAGAAGCTGAAGATTTCTTAACAGCTGTTAAAAGAATTCAACAAGAAACTGGACTTGATTTTAATTTCTCATATAATAATAGAGGTGATGAAAAAAGAATAATAATACAAGGTAGAATATGATAATTAAAAGTTATATACAATTTATAAAAGAATCATCTGGTTATGAATACGGATGTGTGATGGTTGAAGTTCCTGTAAGTAATTGGGATGAAATAACTTCATTTATTGATCCAGAAGATGTTTATAAAGGAGGTGATGATTCTCACGGTATTCAAGAATTACCACATTTAACATTGTTATATGGTTTACATAAAGAAGTAACTCCTGAGATGATTAAATCAGTATTTGAAGAGTTTACTGGAAATATTAATATAGAAGTTAATGGTATTGGTATCTTTGAAAACAAAGATTATGATGTTGTTAAATTTAATGTTAATCCAGATGGTGCTCTTCAAGAACTACACGATAAACTTTCTGAATTTCCTAATTCAAATGAATATACATATTACAAACCACATATAACAATTTCATATGTTAATAAAGGAATGGGTAAGAAATATATTAAACCTGATTATAAATACACGGTTAAGAATGTTGATAAGATAACTTATTCATTAACAAATGGTGAAAAGATAAATTTTGAATATACTAAATAATGAAACATTTAACTACATATAAAATATTTGAATCGATGTTTAAGTTAGACACTATAGCTAGTCAGTTTATTGCTGATATGTCTAAAGTTTATGATCTTAGATTTGGAGAATCATTTGATAAAAACAAAGCTAACTGCGCTTGGTTTACTGGTGAGTTTTACAAATGGGCAAAATCAAAAGACTTGAATGTTAAAGTAGTTTATTTTGATTCTAATATTGAAGCTCATATTGCTCCTATGATAGATGATAAAGTTATAGATTTTGCTATTAAACAATTTACTAAAAATCCTAATGATAATTATTTAATACTTATACCAGAAGACTATAAGAAATATGGATATGATAAGTTTGAAATATATGATGAGATGCCTAAATTGGAAACTATTTTTTCAGCTGATAAAATTCAAGAATCTAATCAAATGAATTATGGTATCTATGATTGGTTTGAAGATATAAAATCTTCTCAATGGGGTCGTAGTAATAATAATCTAAGTGAATCATCTCTTAAAGTAAATACTGAACATTTTATTGGAGAAGGTTATTGGCAAAAGATTACTTCTTTAGTTGATAGAATGTTTAATTCCCTATCAAAGATTGATATTGATAATGTAAATGATAGAATGTATGATGTTTATGATGAGATTCCATCTGCTAAACATAAGTATTCGGTTTTATGTATAGCTTATGGTAATTATGAAAATCATGATAAACCAAATAAGAATAAGTACAATGGTTTAATATCTGTTATGAATGTAAATGAAGAATCTAAGTTAAGAATAGTTACACATATATTAATAGATATTATTTCACCAACTTTAAATATTGGTGGTTACCCAAATACAATGTTAAGAAGAAGTGACGAACAGTATTATGTAACTGATAAAAAATGGAACTGTGTTAATTTTGATATAGATAATTATGGATTCAAAAATGGTGATGAATTTCAAGGTGATGAAAGAAGAAATGTTGTAATTCACAATCATGACATTAAAGGTAAAAAAGATTATTCAGTTGATAAAGTTTTAGATATGTATAAACCAGCTATTAATATAAACATAGGTGGATATGATAACTCACATTTAACAGGTAAAATGAATCTTAAAAAATTAGAATCAGATATAGATGAGGCTTTGTTAAGTATTTTACCAGAATTAGATTATGAAGAAGTTGTTTTTGATATGTCAAGATTTGACAGAGTATATGATGATGATACTGATATTAATGATTATTCATTTAAAATTCTATTAAACTTCTAATGAGATACTTAAAACTATATGAAGAACACAATTCTATTCCCGATAACTTTATTAGATTAGATAGTATTGGTCATGTTTTAGATCCAGAAGAAGGTGTTATGTATGCTATGTGGAAAAAAGGCGGATATGATTACGAGAATCCATATAAAGTTGGAGATGATGAATCAATTGAAGGACTTGATGATAAAGATAGACAGATAGTTGATAAATATTTTTTATCTTGTGAAGATATTACAAAAGATAGAATAAACTGGGATTTAATACAAACGGCTAAAGACCTTTCGCTTGATTATTTAGATGAAGGTAATCAATTAAGAATAGATGTAGTTGTTACAGAAAATATAAATCGCGCCTTTACTTATGAAGATATTTTATTTGATGTTTATCAAGAAACATTTTCACACAATCAAGATGATATAAAGTGGGGGAAATACTTTTCAAAGAAAATTAATATTATTAATAGTAAACCTTTATCATATCGTTTTACTATACAACCACAAAGAGGAAGATCTAGTCAGTGGGGTCTAAAAGTTTGGGAACCAGAGATGACAATAGAATTAACAGAACATTTAATAGAGATGTTTCCAGATGAAATAATTATGATGAGATGAGATACTTAAAAACATACAAAATATTTGAATCAGTTATTACTAAATCTGAATTTCCTATTGAGTTAGATATTCAAGAACTATTTTATGATCTAACAGATGAAGAGCCCCTATCTAAATGTAAATTATACGAATCAGGTTATCAATTCTTTACAACTAATAATATATCAAGACCTATTAGAAGTCAATTATTTTCTGATATGAGTTTTGAAGAGAATTGGATTAATAAAGAATGTGAAGATATTCAAGATACTTGGAAAAATATGTTTATTGATTTGTCAAAACCACTATCAGATAATATGATTAAAATATCTTCTAATTATCACAATGATGTTTATTTTTCAGAGGTTGAAGAATGGAAAACTACAAGAAGATCTAGTGTTGGTAAAAGTTATTTTGAAAAACTACAAGAGAATATATTAAATGATATTATTCCGGGTTATCCGATTATTTATTTGAACTTAGGTATTTTCAAACCGGAAAACCTACCAATATTTATAGAGTGTTTACAAAGATTATATGAGGTAACTGGATTTAGACCAACCTCATCTATATGGGGTGAAGACTATATAGATGAAGATACAGGCAATGTTGTTTCTACTGTAAGAAATGACTTACAACTTTATAAAGTAAGTGATGTAGAGTATAAGAACCTTTGTAAGATTTTTACTACTGGTAATTATACACCTGAAGTAACTAAGCATTTTTTATAAACTTTTTTGAAATTATTTTCTATACAAGTGTGGTTTTTATTATAAATTCCACACTTTTTTTATTCTAACAAAATACTTAAAAATAATCTTAAAACTTTTTCAAATCTCAGTATATAAATAATAATCAGATACACGAAGTATCTGATATAAACAAAAATAATAAAAAGCAATTATGGCAAATGAATTCGAAGATTTATTTAATGGTAGTCTCGACACAAAGATGGACTTCTTAAATGAACAAAAAGCAACAAACAATGACGGTATTTACCGCGTAGATCTTTCTAAATCGAAAGACAAGAAAAAAGGATGGAGATCTGTAGTAAGATTTTTACCTAACTTAACAAAAGACTCAAAAGTTGGTCAGTCCGCTATTGAGAAAGTAACACACTATGTGGATATTAAACAACCAAGAGAATTAGCAGGTTGGTTTGATTCACCAAAAAACTTCAACGAGAAGTGTCCTTTAACAGATCTTTATTATGTAATGCAAAATTCAAAAAATGCAATCTTAATCGAGAAATCAAAACAATTGAAATATTCTAAAAAATATTACTCTTATGTTTTAGTTATTGAAGACGAACAACAACCAGAATTAGTTGGTAAGATTTTAATCTTCCAATACGGTAAAACTATTAAAGATAAAATCATGGCTGAAAAGAATGGTGAAATCTCTGGAGTAGGATGTAACGTATTTGACTTAGCAGCTGGTAAAGATTTCGTTTTAGTAGTAAAAGAAATCCAAACAGGTGACGAAACATATCCTGATTACAAAATGAGTATGTTCAGACCAGAAACAACTTCTCTTCCGATTTATTTCAAAGAGAAACAAGCTTTCAAAAACGCACCTCTTAATGATGGTAAAATTGAAGCGGGTGTTCAAGGTAAAATCAGAGAGTTCTTATTAGACCGTGAACACGATTTAGAAGAATTTTCACCAAAACGTCTTGATGAAAAACAACAAGCTAAAATCACAGAAATTACAAATTTCTTAACTGGTAAAGCTTCTTCTTCTTTCTCAGGAGCTAAA
>Ga0114966_10004738_pt1 | contig 11639 bp, 6 predicted proteins | sample M_130207_XF_Meta_FD_87029 | JGI IMG/M metagenome (GOLD analysis project Ga0114966, IMG submission 87029) | Freshwater microbial communities from Lake Montjoie, Canada to study carbon cycling - M_130207_XF_MetaG | ecosystem: Environmental > Aquatic > Freshwater > Lake | place: Lake Montjoie...
CCGACCGCGGCAAACAAGTAGCGGTCTTGGCCAACCCCGCCCTCCTCAGACCCCAGCGGCGCAATCGCGTGCTGTTGCCAGAGTACGAAGCGATGATGGCTCAGCGGCCCGGCCGGGACATTCAAGCTGCGCTCAATGAAATCCGCGGAGACCGCTGAGCATGATGTTCTGCGACACTTCTGCCCTCGCAAAAATTTACCTCGTCGAGAAGGAGTCGCCCGCCGTGCGACTGAAGCTGGAAGCGGAAGATCAGGTGTTCATTTCGGAACTCGGCCGCGCTGAACTCATGGGCGTTTTCCACCGCCAGTTGCGCGAGAGAAAGTGGACTCGCGACCAGTTCATGATCGCGGTTCGCCAGTTTGCCAACGATGACCTCGGTGGCTTCTGGACTTGGCTTCCGCTTGACGGCGCGATCGTTGAGGCGGCCGCAAAGACCTTCATCACGCTACCCGCCCCGGTTTTTCTGCGCACCGCAGACTGCCTCCATCTTGTCACCGCGATCCACCACCGTTTCGCCGAAATCTACACCTACGACACGCACCAATCTGCGGCGGCGATTGCCCTCGGGGTAAAACCACGGACAGTATAAGGATCGGTTCCCGGCCTGGCGATCGTAGTTTGTACCCGGTGAAAAGACCTTGGCTGGGATCGGGTGAGCGTAATCAATTGGCACGATGCCGTTGGGGAAAAAGTCCAAGCCGACGGCGCTGGGAGGCGAAGCCACGAACGAAATAGGTCGTGGAGAAGAACGTGCGCATTATTTGCGAAATCGTTGTGCGAGGTCCCGTTGAAGTTTCCGACGTTGGCGGAGTGCTGCAGCCCTCCAGACTATTGGTTGCCCCCCCCGATATCCTTGAGAAACTCCTCGGTGAGCCCATCGATCGAGCCCCGACATCGCTCAAGGATGCGGCGAGGCGAGTACCCGAAAGGGTCCGAGTAGACAGATAGCCGACTGAGGAATCCGCGCTAAAAACCCACGGAGTGAGCTCGACGGTTTCTTTTGAGGGGCACTGGGTTTAACTGACTGGGCGCTGATCACGACTGAGCCGAGGAGGCTGAACCAGCTGCCGATGAAGACACTCGGCGCTCGGAGGTTTTCTTTTATGGACGGGGAATTATTTGGCCACCGCGGTGATGATCGCCCGGCGGTAGGCAAAGAGGCTGGGCGCACCGTTATCCTCGACGGTGAGGATGACATGGACGGTGTGGTCGGCGGGAGCACCACGCCTGGGCGGCGGGAGCGTGGCCGGGAGCGTGAAGCTGGTTTCGCTGCCGGTGGTCTGGGAGAGTTTGATCTCGTCCCCGAGCGTGCCGGCCTCGCGATAGATCATCCAATGGCTCGCAATCGCATGGCCGTCGGGGTCACGGCTGCCAGCGGACGAAAACTTGAGGGTGTCGCCCGGTTTGGCGGTGAGCGTCACGATGCGCTTCGTCGTATCGCCGTTGAGCACCGCCACGGGATTGTGGTTCGCTTTTTTGAAATCATCGGCCACGCACCAATCCATGCGCGCGGCGAAGTCGTGCTGAAAATGTTTCCGCCAGCGTGCAATCGTCGCCTGGTTGGAGGTGTGGGGTTGGCCGGCGATTTCGATGGTATCGCGGTTGTCGCGATTGTCGGTCCAGATCGGATGCGTCTCCGCGTAGGATTGAAACCATACGTAGCGCCCACCCCAGCCGCCATACGCCGGGCTCTCGGACCAACCGAGGCCGTTCTCGATCAGGCCGAGGAAAGACGGCGTGTCGCCTTCCATGATGAATTTGAGCTTCGGATAGAGCGCGCCGAGGGGCCCGTGGTCATGAATAATGTTCTTTTCCAACCATGGATTATCCACGAGCTCGAAGTCCAGGAGCGGGCCGTTGCGGTAATGACGATCGCCGGAAATGCCGGTCCACGTGGCGCGATAGTATTCCGGCCCACCGATGCTGCTCGGAGAGACGATGTAAAACAAATCTGGAAACTCGAGTCGCAGCCAGCGCCCGGCGTCGTCCTGATCGGAGATGGTGTAAACCCTCAGCTTCGCGACGAGCTTCCGGAGTTCCTCGGGTGAACGTTCCTTGCGCGCATCGTGTAAAGCCTGAGCCAGCGTATTGGCGCCGCCCCAGACACTGATCCACAACGGCCGGACGTCGTTCTTGTCGGCCGCTGCGAGCACCAGTCGGGAACCGCCGGAAGCCTTGGCCTCGCCGACCGCAGCCATGCCGTAGGCTGTTTGCCCCGTGGCCGTCACCGCGAGGAGTTGTTCCCTGGTGGGATAAGCCGGAGCGTGCTTAACGAGGTTGCCGCGCACCTGTCCGTAGGCATCGAGTTGTCGGCGAATAAGGTCTTCGCGGGTGCGAGTGCGCAGGTGCGTCGAGGTCGTCGCCACGAGCCCCTCGATGTCGTATTCGTTCGCGTACACGAGGAACCGCACCATCGACTCCTCGTCGTCCGGTTCGTTGGAAATGTCGGTCAGCACCAAGACGCGCTGCCGGGCAGTCTCAGCTGCGAGCGCGCCGAAGTTGACCAGCCCAACGATGAGAGCGGCGAGCAGGGGGAGTCGGAATTGGTATTTCATTGCTGATTAGTTGCTGGTCAGAAACTGCCCTTGATTCCGATCGTCCACAGCGAGCCGTAGTCGGCGTTGCTTACCCGACCGCGCGCGATGGCCGGCGTGCTGGGACCGTAGATTTCCTGTACTTCCCGCACATGGTACAGATTCCGCAGGTTGGCGAAGACCGAGAACTTCGCGGTAAAGCGGTATTCGGCCACCACGTCGGTCACGAGCCGCGGGGCCAGCCAAGTGTAGGTTTCCGGCTCAATGCTGGGGCCGGCGGCCACCAGTCCCGTCCGTGTGCGGCCGCGATAGTGCCAGTTCAGATTCACCACCAGGCGTTCGCGCGTCAGACTCGCCCCCCAGTTGATGGTCTTCGGCACGTAGCCGGAAAAGTCTGCCGCCGCCTCGCCCAACGCTCGTTGCACGCTGAGATTGCCGAACACCTGCACACCCCGCGCCCAGACCGGCAGAAACGTCAGTGCCTGCTTGTAGTTCACGCTGGTTCCCTCCATGCGTACCCGGCTCGGCAGGTTATGCTGCGTCGACACGTCGTACGCTCCGTACAGGTTGGGATCCAGGCCATAAAGGGCCAAGAAGTCCGGCGATGCCCGGAACACGGTATTGCCGAAGAAATTCTCGAAATCACGGCGAAAGGTCCCGACAGAAAACTGGCCGAGGCGGGCAAAATAGTATTCGAGCCGGACATTCACGGTCTGCGCACTCCACGGTTTAATGCCCACATTGGGCACCGCTATCCGGTTGCTCGGTGACGGCAGCAAATCAGTATCCGGTAGCGAGAGGGCACCCGCATACTGGCTGAAGGACGGACGGCCGATCGAGGAATAGACCGCCGCCCGGGCGATCAGATTTTCGCGGACGTTGAAACTCGCATTGAGGCTCGGGAAAATCCGCAGGTACTCTTTTTCAACGTGCGTGCCGCGGTCGAGGTAGGTGCGTTTCGACACCTCCAACGCATCGGTGGTAATGGGCAGCGGCCGCCCGTTGGCGCCGAGGATGGGCCGGCCCTGTGCATCGCGCTGGTAATTTCGCGCCGGGTCGGTCAGCGGGCCCTGCGCGTCGACGTTGGTTTGCTCGGCGCGCACACCGCCGACCAGCTTCAGGCGGTTTTGGAGCAGGGCCAGATCGCTGCGTACATACGCCGAAGAAACGGTCTCCTTGGCGATGGAGGAGAAACCGACTTCGGAGCGGTAGAGGGCGTTCGCATCGGGCGCGACAAAGTAGGTGGGTTTGGCCCGGTAGTGGTCCAACAACAACCCGTTGGAAATACCCGTAAGCCGAGGAAAATCGTTGACCTGAATCCGCTGCCCAAATGTCGGGTTCAGGAACGGCGTCGCGAGATCGTCGCTCCCGGCGGGCGTGGTGCTCGCCCTCCCGTCGGGGCCCAGGTAGGTGTACGAGGTGGAAAATCCACGACCTTCCCGCGTCGTTTCCCGCAGATCGACGCCCACCTTGAGCGACAGGGGCAGGCTTCCGGCGAAGTCGTGGCGCGCGTTGGCGTACGCGCTGCGCCGGGCGTCATCGGTGCTGCGCATGTGGCCGGTCGCCGCCGTCACGACGTAGTTGGCCAAGGCAAAAGGATCGACCGGTGCGCCGGTGACCCCGTCCGTGACGGTCACGGTGCGCGGGCGCCAGTAGCCGACATCCTCAAACGAAACCGTCACGCCCGTGCGCCGGATCGTGGTCTGGTTGAAAACCCCTTCCTCGATGCTGCGCGCCCGATTGCGGGAACGCGACAAGGCCACCCCCGCGTCGGTTTTCCACCACAGTCCGTCATGCCGCCAGACCAGGGATGGCATGTAGGTCCAGGTCTTCCGCAGGAATCTGGCGTTGGTGAGGCCGAGCGTCCCCTGGCCCGCCGCGCCCCGCGTGGCGGCAAGCGAGAACTGGCCCGGCAAAACGCGCCCGACGTCGAACGTGAGCGTCTGGTTGTCCTGGTTCGCGTAGAAATCGGAGGACTGCACACTTAAGGATAGCCGATCGCGGCTGGAGATTTTGTAGTCGAAGGTCGCGGCGAGGGAACTGCGCGATGCTTTCCGGCCAGCGGCTTGGACGGTGATGCTGGAAAGGTACGGCTGGTCGAAGGGGGTATTGGGGAATGTCCCCCCGTTGGTGGCCGTGCCCCCGCCGCGCCACACGTTAGAAATCTGCTCCATGTCAGTCATTCGAGTGGAGAATCCACCGGAGATGGTGTAACCAAAATTCTTGTTCACTGGCGCAATCCAGGAGAAATCGAGGGCCGGGTGGAACTTCTTAAACGGGGAACTCTGCTGGATATCGCGCCCGTTATTCAAAATGGAGAAGTAGGCGCTGGCGTTGAAGGCCGGTCGCGAGCGCTCGAAGGAACTGCGCGGCACCAGGTTCACGGACCCGGCGAGGGCGGAACCGTCCGACTCCGGCGTGGGCGAGAAGGAGACCTCGATGCGCGACAGGTTGCTGGTGGTAAACACGTCCATGGCAGTCCCGCGGCCCGCCCCACCCTCGCCGCCGCTCCCGATCAGGCTGGCCGTGCTGAAACCGCCGATCGTGACCGGCACGTAGGCGGACGGCACGCCGTTGATGGAAATCTCCCGGCCGCCGTTGAAGCTCACGCCGGGCACGAACTTGAGGAACTCCGTCACATTACCATCGGGCACATCGCCGAACTCGTCGGTGGAAACGACGTTCTTCATGTTCGGGGCGAAACGCTGTTCGTTGATTGCGATGGCCGTCCCCGTCATCTCGCGGGAGTCGCCGACGATGAACTTGTCGAGCAGGATCGGCGCACCGGAGGCGTCCATTTCCGGTTTTTGCTGGGCCGCCGACATCGGGAACTCTTGCTGGATGGTCTGGCCGGGCGTGACGTTGATCGGCCGGGTGGAAAGCCCGAGGCCGGTGTAGAAGACCTTCACTTGCACCTGGCCAGGAGAGACATTGCTCAGCCGGTAGCGGCCATCCGCATCGGTGAAGGTCTCCAGCAGCGTGCCCTCAACGGTCAGTCGCGCCCGTGCGAGGTTGACTCCGGTGGCTTGGTTGTAAACGCGGCCTTCAATCGTGCCGCCGGTTTGGGCCTCAGCGGCCACGCTCGTGAAGATCCAGGCGATTAAGAATGAGAGCGCGGCACAGTGTTTCATAGGTGTCGGAAAGGAAACGGGATCTTCAGGCGGATCGGATCAGGGAGGGCTTTTTAGAACTTAAACGAGTTGGTCAGCTGCGCGTAGGTTCGTGTCTGCAAATAGCGGCGCGTGACGAGGGGATTCCCCTTGCCGTCGTCCACGGCGGTACGGGCCAGCAGCGGATCTTCGCCCAAGAGATTATACACGTTGATCTGCACGTTCCAAGTTACCTTGTCCTGATACAACTTGCACGAATAGCCGATGCTGCCGTCGGTGCTGAAGCGTTCGGCGCCGCGGAAGGGTTTGCTCCTGTCGAGATTGCCGACGCTGTCTCTCGCGTAGCCGATGACATTGCGGGAGGCCCATTGAAATCCGCCGCCGACGCGCATCGACTTCAGCCAGCCTCGGGTGAAATCAATGTTGGTGTTGAACGTCGCGTTGCGCGAGCGCTGGTCCGCCGGTTGCACGCCATTCACCGCGCGGGCATCACGCAGGAACTGATCCGCGCGCACGATCGCGTCTGCCACCGTGGTGTAGCCCGAGCCGGGATTGAGGAGCAGTCGCGTGGAGTTTTGCTGCCACAGCGAACGGGTGTTCTCGAAATAAACGACCCAGTCGGCAAACGCCCCGGACGGAACCGTCTTCTGAGTGCCGTAGGTCAGGCGCGTCCGCCAATTTTTGGTGACGGCCGCCGTGAGCTCAAATTCGTAGCCCTTGCTGATATCGTCGCGGTAGGAGAAGGGGCGATCCAGCACCAGATCGGGCCGACTCATCGCATTGTAGATGTCATTGATCGGTCCGCGCACCGTGCCGGAGTTGTCAGACGATGTGTCGATGATGCCCGTTTCATATCTGGTCGCGCTGAGGAAGACGCGCCCGCCCCACCCATCCAACTTGACGCCGTAGTCCTTGGTTTGCCCGATGGACGGGCGAAGCGGTTTGCCATAGAGGTCAAAGAAGTTGGCGGCGGCGGCCCGAAAGACATCCGAGAAATTATAGAATAACCGGACCTGGGAAATCGGACGGAACATCACGTTGTAGGTCTTCGTGTGGGCAGTCACCTTCGCCAGAGGGTTCCACGTGCCGAATTCGTCCAGGCGGTCAAACTTATCGATCGGTCCGGCAAATTCACCATTGGCCTGACGGACGAAAGTCTGGGCGCGATCGCGCATTCGATCCTGGCGCAGGCCGAAGAGACCGGTGACGTGAAAGTAACCGTCCGCCGCTTGCCACCACGATCCCTGCACCGCGCCGACGAGGCTCTCGGTGGACTGCTGGGTGTTGCGAGGATTCTCGGTGGCGTTACGTTCCTCAAACTTGAGCGGGCCGTCGATCGTGGCACCGGGCACGCTGGCTTGCGAAAAATTCTGCACGTAGTTGTAGCCCATGTATTGGCTTTCGCCGGGGTTGAGATAATCGCGCCGGTTCAACCGGTTGGCGTTTTGATTCAGCGGGCTATTCGCCGGCGTGCCCGGGAGCGGAGTGACGTTGACGAAATTGCTGACGACGATTTTCTCGTCCGCCTCGGAGTCCTGAAAGAGACCGGCAAAGCGGTAATTGCCGAGGCCGACGTGCTTGATGATTTTGTGCCGGTCGAGATCGAGTTTGTAGGAAAGCGTCGCCCGCTTGGCGGCCAGTTCGCGCATGGAGCGGAACCGACGAATTCCATTGTCGTCGTTACTGCCAATCGCCGTGTCGATGTAAGGTTTGCCCACATTGGGATTGGGCGCGCCGTTGGGGAGCACTTCGTTCGGATCGACATAGATTCTCGGGCCACCTTTGCCGAGCGTGTTGTTGAAATTATAGCCTTGGTTGAACTGATTCCACGCCAGCTCAAGGTCGAGATCGCGCCAGAGGTTCTGCTCCACGAAGACCGAGCGATTCTTGTAGTGCAGGTCGTTCGTGTTGTAACCGCCCCATGGATTGACCCGGAGGTCGATGATGGTGTTTTCCCGCGTAAACGAAGCCAGGTCCATGCTGCTGCGGTCAGCCGACAAGATCAGTCCCGTGCCCGGATTGCCGGCGGCGACCGTCTGGCTCCAAAACGCGCCGCGCGCCATGTTCCGCCAGTCCATGATCGGTTGGTTCGATCCCTCGATATAAATGAGGTTGGAGCCCGTATTCAGATTCGCCACGCCCGAGCCGATGGCGGTGGAAAACTGGCCCTTCGTCGTGGAGCCGTTGGTCATGCCTTTACCGGTGACAAAATTGACGGTCGGGCGTCCGGCCAGCACCCACGGCGTGTAGGCGTCAGCCACGAGATTGTAGATCTGAAAATAGCGATCGTAGCGGCCGCTTTCACCGTTGGCCGTAACCGTCGTCCGGCTGAATGGCTTGTAGGTCACGGACCCGTAGAGCGCGTTGCGGCGAACGAGCGACGGTTTTTGGTCGTTGTGTTGATCCGAGGCGACTCCTGCAAATCGGGCCGCGAGTTTGTTTTTCACGAAGACGTGGCTCACGTCCAATTCCGTGCGAGCCGAACCAAACGTGTCCGCCACGAAGCGCGCGGACTGCGAATTTTGGCCGAGCGAGGCCCGTTTCGCGCTCGCGCCCACGACGCCAGACGGACTGCCGACACCGAAGAGAATCGAGTTCGGGCCCCGCAGGAAAGTGAGGTTGTCGGTATTGTAACGGTCGATGGGCACGGAACCGGTCAGGAAGAAATCCGTCATCACGGAATTACCGACGACGCCGCGCGACATGTAGGGAGCGGAGAACCATTGGGCGTTGCCGCGGGCGTCGGCGTAGTCGGCATACTGCATGTTCGGCAGGTATTTCAGCGCTTGGTTCATGTCCACGGCGCCGACTTCGTTCAGGAAAGTTTCGGTCAGCACATTGATCGCGGCGCCGACATCCTTGAGGTCGGTCTTGATCCGCATGCCGGCGAGCGTCTCATTTGCGAGGTAGCCCGGCTGCGTTGCGGTGGTGACGAAGAAGGGCGAGAGTTGCACCGGGTCGTCCTTTGTCGCCGTGGTCGGTGGAGTTTGCGCGGTGAGAGCGCCGGAGGTAAAGGCCGCGAGGACGGCGAGCAGAGTGCGGGGGGATTTCATGGGCTGGGTCGGTGGTTTGCTGGAGACTGGAGGAACCTCTGCAGAGGACGGCAGAGGGCCATCGCGCTTGATCACGAAGGCGCCGGTTTTCCCATCCACTTCCACCCTCAGTTCGGTGCGGGCGACCAACCGTTCGAGCGCGTCGCGGATTGCGAACGTGCCTTGCACGGGATGGGTCGTCACACCGCGCACATTTTCGATCAGGTAGACGAGTTGAGCGCCGGCCTGATCGGAAAACGTCTCCAGCGTCAACTCCGCGTCCGCCGCTGGAATGGCGAAGGGGCGTCGTACTGCCTCGGCTCCACAAAGGTGGATCGGCGGAAGCGCGAAAAAGAGGATCAGCGTGAGCGCCAGGACGCGGCGGGGAAGCCGACTGACCTGACGGTTGAGGGATAACATGGATGAGGTTTTTCCATCGGCCCAGAGGCCGACGGCGCGGGGAAGACGCGGTGACCGGCGATTTCCGCTATCGCGATGGAGAAGATTTTTTCCGCAACACGAGGGTGCCGTCGGCCGCATGATCGACTTCGAGATCCAGGGTCGTGGCGAGGAGGTGGGTAAAGCCGTCGAGGTCGTCAGCGCGAAATCGGCCGCCGACGCGGAGTGACGCGAGGGCGGGATCGGCGAGGATGACGCGCTGGCCGGAGCGGCGTTGGAATTCGAGGACGAGCTCGGCGAGCGTCGCGCCGCCGAGGCGCAACAGCGGGGCCTGCCAAGCGAGGGTGCGAGCGATTTCCTCGGCGGTGGCGGTGGTGACGACGACGACGGTGGCAGGCGCGGGAGAGGCCGAGGAGGTGGTCGAAGCGTGGGAGGTCGGGGCGAGGGAGGTCGGGGCGAGGGAGACGACGGCGAGTTGGTTGGCGATCAAGGTTGTCGGGCGACCGCTGGTCGGCCTGCCGTTTTGAGTATCCCGTTCGCCTCGTGACGGCTCGGCGACGAGCGCCGGCCCTACGGCTTGCTGCAATTCCACGACGCCTTCAGTGACGAGGACGTCGACGACGGCGGACTGGAGGTTGACGTTGAACGCGGTGCCGACGGCGCGGACTTCGAGGTTGCGGGCGCGGACGACGAAGGGACGCGCGGGATTTTTCGTTACGGCGAAATGGGCCTCGCCCCGCGCGAGGAGCACACGGCGTTCGGCGGAGGTGAATTGCTCGATGACTTCGCCACCGGTGTTGAGCTGCACGACGGTGCCGTCGGAGAGCATGAGCTGGCGCGGGCCCGCCGAGGCCGCGACGGCCTGAGCGTTAGCGACGGGCGAAGGGGCGAGCGCGGAAGGTCGGGCGAAACGAATGGCGGCGAGGGCGAGGGCAGCGGCGGCGGCGAGGGAGCCGATGACGAACGAGCGGCGCCAGAAGCAGCGGCGGCGGGTGGCGTTGGCGAGGACGGGCGCGGCGACGTTTTCAGGGATGCGGTCGAGGAGGGACCACGCGGAGGACGAGCGCGGCATCGCGGCGGGATGGCGCGGATCGGCGGCGAGCCAGAGCTCGTAGTCGATGGACTCGGTCGAAGACAGACCGCGGTCGCGACGAATCGTCCACTGCGCGGCGACGAGGCGGATTTCCTCCGGCAAAGCTTGGTGCGAGGGTGTGCTCATGGCTCAAGGCAGGCCGTGGCGCGCGAAAAATTCCTCACAGCGGTGCAGCGCTTTGGTAAGCTGGGCTTCGACGGTGTGCACGGAGATGCCGAGTTTTTCGGCGATTTCGCGGTGGGAGAGATTTTCAAATTTGCGGAGGACGAGGATTTCACGGCAGCACGGTGGCAGCTCCGCGATCGCGGTCGCGAGGAGGTCGGTCTCCTGCTGGCGGCTGGCGGTCTCGGCGGCGTTGGGCGCGGCATCGAAGACGCGCGAGGCGACGAATTCCGTTATCGGAATCGTGTTGGCGGTGGCGCGGCGGCGGAAGAGGTCGCGGGCGGCGTTGCGGGCCGTGGCGAAGAGGAGCCCACGCGGGTGCGCGATCGGACCGTGTTCATGGGCGCGCAAAAGGCGGGCGTAGGTTTCCTGTACGAGGTCGTCGATGTCGGAGGTACTAGCGAGGCCGTGGAGATAGGCGCGGAGGGCGGGCTCGTGGGGCGCGAGCTCAGTTGCGAACCACTGCGTCTGATCGGAGAGGGGCGAATCCAAGGTGCGGAGGTTTGGGCGGACGGAGGGCGGCGCAAGCCTGTTTTTGGCGGGTACGACGCAAAGGACGGAAGAACGGTGAACCGCTGATCTTCGCTCGTCCCACGAAACGCATTTACACCGCAGAGACACAAAGTTTGCGGAGGAGGAAACCAGAAATTGGCTTGAAGATGGCTTCATCACACCAATGAAGCAGCCGAGCGCAGACGCGGTTTCGCCGACGGCCTTCTCTACGCCTCATGCGTCTCTGCGGTGTCACCTCAAAAGCGGATCTCAGCTCAAATCTTCGGTTGGCGTGAGGGGATTGGGAACGGGTGCGGGCTTCGCGTGATCGGTGACACGCGGAGGTGGGGAGCGATAAGGACCGACCGCACGGTCACGCGCGCGGCTACCGGTCAAGCTTCGGAGGCCACGGGCGGCGGCAGCAACGGACCGCACGCTCACGGGTGCAGCTACCGACGTCGGGCTGGGAACGGAGCGGCGTCACGCGACCCGCTCTAGCTTCAATGGGTAGGATTGGTAGGCATTCCATTGACAGACGATCAGGTCGCCGTTGGCGAGGACGCACACGTCGTGGCCGTGGTCGATGATGGGTTGGTCGCGGTTGAGCGGTGTGAGCTTGCCGTCGACGTAAGTGGGCGCGGTGCCGCCAGGGGCGCTAATGACCTGGCCGGCGGCGTCGAGGATGACGGTGAAGCCGGAGGGGTTGTTGGGGAGTTTGCTCGCGACGGGATCTTTCGACCAGCAAACGCCGGCGTAGAGTTCCTGGCCGGAAATCACGGGGCGGCAGACCATGCAGCCGGGGACGGGCAACGTCTCG
>Ga0114966_10004739_pt1 | contig 11639 bp, 14 predicted proteins | sample M_130207_XF_Meta_FD_87029 | JGI IMG/M metagenome (GOLD analysis project Ga0114966, IMG submission 87029) | Freshwater microbial communities from Lake Montjoie, Canada to study carbon cycling - M_130207_XF_MetaG | ecosystem: Environmental > Aquatic > Freshwater > Lake | place: Lake Montjoie...
GCAAGCTATCGTACAGCATCAACCCGTCATTGTTTATTTGGCTTATCCCAACAACCCAACAGCCAATTTATGGGATGCTGCGGTGATGCGTCGCCTCATTGCGCATGTCTCTGCATACGGTGGATTTGTTGTCATTGATGAGGCGTATCAACCTTTTTCGAGTCGCACATGGATGGACGAAATCAAACAACATCCACAGGCCAATCAGCAAGTTTTGTTGATGCGCACTTTGTCTAAGTTTGGATTGGCGGGCGTTCGTCTTGGATACATGTGCGGTCACGCCGACATCATTCACCAAATCGACAAACTCAGACCCCCCTACAACATCAGTGTTCTAAATTCAGAATGTGCATTATTCGCTCTTGAAAACCAAACTGCATTTGCTGAGCAAGCCAAGCTGATTTGTGATGAGCGACAAAAACTCATCGATGCGATTCAAAAACTGCCGCATGCCAAAGCCTATCCAAGCCAAGCCAATATGATTTTGGTTCGGTTTTCCAAAGATAGTCTACAAGCTCAATCGGTGTTTGAACAACTTCAATCACAACGCATCTTGGTGAAAAACGTTTCTAAAATGCACCCATTGCTGCTCGGTTGTTTGCGCCTCACCGTTGGCACACCTTCAGAAAACGCCCAACTCATCCAAGCGTTGCAATACATTCTTGGCGCATCGTCTTAAAAACCAAAGTCCATCATCATGAATCCACGCACAGCTGACGTTAATCGTGAAACCCGTGAAACCCAAATCAGGGTTCAAATCAATCTCGATGGAGCGGGTCAATCCAACCTCCATACGGGCATTGGTTTTTTTGATCACATGCTCGATCAAATTGCTCGCCACGGTCTCATTGACTTAGATATTCAAGCCAAGGGTGATTTGCACATCGATGGTCACCATACCGTTGAAGACGTCGGTATCACTCTAGGGCAAGCCGTTGCGCAAGCGGTGGGCGACAAAAAAGGAATTCGTCGTTATGGCCACGCCTACGTGCCTTTGGACGAGGCCTTGAGTCGAGTTGTCATCGATTTTTCTGGCAGGCCAGGATTGGAGATGCATGTGCCTTTCAAAAGTGGTGTGATTGGACAGTTCGATACACAGCTCACCTATGAGTTTTTTCAAGGTTTTGCCAATCACGCATTTGTGACCTTGCACATCGACAATTTAAGAGGCGAAAACGCACACCATCAAGCCGAAACCGTATTCAAGGCCTTTGGACGCGCATTGCGCTCGGCTTTAGAAATCGATCCGCGCTCAGTGGGTCAAATTCCATCCACCAAAGGATCTCTTTGAAATTTGTTGCGGTGATTGATTACGGCATGGGCAATTTGCGCTCGGTGGCACAATCTGTGATGCATGCCGCACAAGGCAGCGATGTTCAGGTTCAAATCACATCCAAGCCCGAGGACGTGCGCGCAGCAGATCGCATTGTGTTGCCAGGGCAAGGCGCCATGCGTGACTGTATGCAAGAGTTGCGAAACTCTGGGTTGCACGAGGCCGTATTAGAGGCCGCACGATCCAAGCCGATGTTTGGCGTTTGTGTGGGTATGCAAATGTTGCTCGATCACAGCGCTGAGGGCAATGGCCCAGAGGGCACGCCAGCTTTGGGTCTCGTTTCAGGACAAGTCATCAAATTCAACTTAAATGGGCAGCTTCAAGCCGACGGTAGTCGCTTCAAAGTGCCTCAAATGGGCTGGAACCAGGTCAGGCAAACTCAGGCTCATCCGATCTGGAATGGGGTGCCCGACAACAGTTTTTTCTATTTTGTGCATAGTTTTTACGCTTTACCGTCTAATACGCGCCACACTGCAGGGGAAACCGAGTATGGCGTGCTATTTACATCTGCGATAACAAGCGATAATATTTTTGCAACGCAGTTTCATCCCGAAAAAAGTGCCCAATTTGGTATCGCCCTTTACAAAAACTTTCTTGTCTGGAATCCTTAAGCGACATTTAACGCTGAGATATTTCTACCCCTTACCTTTGCAAAATGCTCCTTATACCTGCGATTGATTTAAAAGATGGCCATTGCGTGCGCCTTGTTCAAGGCGACATGAAGCAAGCCACCACCTTCAGCGAAAACCCAACCGACATGGCCATGCAATGGGTCAATCAGGGGGCTAGACGTTTGCATTTGGTCGATCTAAATGGCGCTTTTGCGGGCAAACCGCAAAATTTTTCTGCCATCAAAAAAATTATTGCGTCTGTTGGCGACGATGTGCCTATTCAATTGGGCGGTGGTATTCGTGATCTCGATACCATCGAAAAATACATCGATAACGGCATTCGATACATCATCATTGGAACGGCCGCCGTCAAAAATCCTGGCTTTCTCAAAGAAGCGTGTAGCGCTTTTGGTGGACACATCATTGTGGGTCTTGACGCCAAAGACGGCAAAGTGGCCACCGACGGATGGAGCAAACTCACGGGTCATGAAGTGGTCGATCTTGGTAAAAAATTCGAAGGCTACGGAGTGGAGTCCATTATTTATACCGATATTGGGCGTGATGGCATGCTGAGTGGCATCAACATCGAAGCTACCGTCAAATTAGCGCAAGCACTTCATATTCCTGTCATTGCATCTGGCGGTTTGTCTGGTATTGAAGACATCAAAAAACTATGCGCAATCGAAGACGAGGGCATTGAAGGTGTTATATGCGGGCGCGCTATTTATTCGGGCGATCTCGATTTTGAAAAGGCACAAGAGCTCGCTGACGAGATCGGCAACTAGCATGCTGGCCAAACGCATCATTCCCTGCCTGGACGTCACAGGTGGGCGAGTTGTCAAAGGGGTTAATTTTTTACAACTCCGCGATGCAGGCGACCCGGTTGAAATTGCCGCACGTTACAACGAACAAGGCGCGGACGAACTGACATTTTTAGATATCACCGCCACGTCGGATCATCGCGATCTTATTTTGCACATCATAGAAGCGGTTGCTTCTCAAGTTTTTATTCCACTCACCGTGGGTGGCGGTGTGCGAACGATACAAGACGTGCGTCGATTACTTAATGCTGGTGCAGATAAAACCAGTTTCAACTCAGCCGCCATTGCCAATCCACAAGTGATTCAAGAGGCCTCATCCAAATACGGCGCCCAATGCATCGTGGTGGCCATTGACGCCAAACGCAGAACTCCACAAGATGAACAACGCTTCGATGACCAAGGTCAATCCATTGGTGCAGGCTGGGACGTTTACAGCCATGGCGGGCGCAAAAACGTGGGGCTTGACGCGGTGGCTTGGGCCAAAAAAATGGCCGACCTCGGTGCTGGAGAAATTTTGCTCACCAGCATGGACAGAGACGGCACCAAAGCAGGTTTTGATTTAGAACTCACTCGAGCCGTCAGCGACGCAGTCCCCGTTTCTGTGATCGCATCAGGTGGCGTGGGCACACTCGATCATTTGGCCGATGGAATACAAGTAGGTGGCGCAGATGCAGTGTTGGCGGCCAGTATTTTTCATTATGGTGAATTCACTATTGAACAAGCCAAGCAACACATGCGTTCTCGCTCTATTCCTGTTCGCTACTAAAAATGAATTCAATCAATACAACTGCAAATTGGTTAGATGTGATTCGGTGGGACGACAAAGGATTGGTTCCCGTGATTGCACAAGAGCAGTCGACCAAAGATGTGTTGATGTTTGCTTGGATGAATCGCCAAGCGCTCGAAAAAACTGCTCAATTGGGCCGAGCCGTTTACTTCAGTCGCTCGCGAAACAAATTGTGGTTCAAAGGCGAAGAGTCGGGCCATGTTCAGCAAGTGCACGAGATTCGACTCGATTGCGATAACGATGTGATTCTTCTAATCGTGACGCAAACAGGGCACGACCCCAGTATCGCGTGTCATACGGGTAGACACAGTTGTTTTTATCAACAATGGCAAAGATCGCCCGAAGGTGGACAATGGCTGGTCACACAAGCCGTTTTACAAGACCCCAAAACCATTTATAAATAATTGATCATGAGTACAACAGACGATCTCAACCGACTTGCGCTTGTCATTGAACAGCGCAAGCCCAGCAATGGCGGCAATCCCGAAACCAGTTATGTGGCGCGTTTGTTGCAAAAAGGCCCCGATGCTTTTTTAAAAAAAATTGGTGAAGAAGCCACAGAAACTGTGATGGCTGCGAAAGATTTACAAACAGGTGGCGATCCGCAAAAATTAATTGGAGAAGTCGCCGATTTGTGGTTTCACACCATGATTGCATTGGCGCATTACGGGGCGGGCCCTCAACAAGTGATCGATGAATTAGTTCGTCGTGAAGGGTTGAGTGGTCTCGACGAAAAGGCATTGCGCAAAGTTCAACATCGCGAATCACAGGGTGAGTGAAGATGAGTCAAGATTCCAATTGCATTTTTTGCAAAATCATAGCTGGTCAAATTCCGTCTCGCAAAGTTTATGAAGACGAAGAAATTTACGCATTTCATGACATCAACCCATGGGCCCCGATTCATTTTTTGGTCATAACCAAAATTCATATTCCCAGCTTGGCACATATGGAGCCTGAGCATCAGGCCATGATGGGGCGACTGATCCAGCGCATTCCCCAATTGGCTAAACAAGAGGGATGCAACCTTTACCCCGAAGGGGGCTTTAGAGTGGTAACCAACACGGGGAAAGAGGGCGGCCAAGAGGTGCATCACCTGCATTTTCATGTGATGGGAGGTCCTCGCCCTTGGTTGCGTGGTTGAAAGAGATACCATCACCCCTATATTCAAACATTGGAGGGGATAGAATTTCCCCATTCTTTAGGAGTCATTCATGGGTTCATTTTCAATTTGGCACTGGCTGATTGTGCTGGTGATTGTTATTTTGGTATTCGGTACCAAAAAACTCAAAAACATTGGTTCAGATTTGGGCGGAGCTGTTAAAGGCTTCAAAGACGGCATGAAGGATGGCTCCACACCACCTGACGCGTCAGGTACTACACCACCCTCTGCGCCGCCCACACAGGTAAGCGCCACAACATCAGACAAAACCACTATTGATGTTGAAGCCAAACAAAAGCATTGAACGGACTTAATGATTGATCTTGGTATCTCCAAAATTGCGCTCATTGGCGCGGTGGCCTTGATCGTCATTGGCCCCGAAAAATTGCCACGCGTGGCGCGAACCATTGGCCAATTGATTGGTAAAGCGCAACGTTATGTGGCCGATGTCAAATCCGAAGTCAATAAATCTATGGATTTAGACGAGCTCAAAAAAATGAAAGAGACGGTTGAAAATGCCGCTCGAGATGTACAACAATCGGCGCAAACCACGGCATCTGATTTTGAAAAAAGCTGGTCAGAAACTACGGCCAGTCTCGAAAATTCAGAGCCAGCCCAAAAATGGGAGCCCCCCCCTCCCGAATACCGACACCCTGAGAAAAAATGGCGACTCAAAAAATCCGTCACCCCTCAGTGGTACAAATCCAGACAAGGTGTGCGCACCAAGGCTTTATCGGGTGCCGCGCGCGTGGCGCGCTTTAGGCCACCTCCCAGAGGCATTCCGGAGCAACTCTGACCCTTATGTCTGATACCCCACAAATGCCGCCCGACGAACTCGCAGGCACCGAACAACCCTTTGTTCAGCACCTCATTGAATTGAGAGATCGCCTTGTCAAAGCAAGTATTGCAGTGGCAGTTGCTTGTTTGATTTTGGGTTTGTATCCAGGCCCCGCTGAGTTGTACGACATCTTGGCCGCGCCATTGGTTGCGCATTTGCCTTCAGGCACCAAATTAATCGCAACATCAGTGATTTCTCCATTCATGGTGCCACTCAAAATTTTATTGATGGCCGCTTTTTTATTGGCCCTGCCATTTGTTTTGTATCAAGTGTGGGCATTTGTTGCACCTGGTCTTTACAGTCACGAAAAAAAATTAGTCTTTCCATTGGTAATCTCAAGCACTGTTTTGTTTATGGTGGGTGTTTGTTTTTGTTATTTCTTTGTGTTTGGTCAGGTATTCAAATTCATTCAAAGTTTTGCGCCAGCCAGTATTACGGCCGCGCCTGATATCGAAGCCTATTTGAGTTTTGTGCTCACCATGTTTTTGGCGTTTGGCTTGGCCTTTGAAGTGCCAATTGCCGTCATTGTTTTAGCGCGCATGAATATAGTGAGCATTCAAAAGCTCAAAGACTTTCGCTCTTATTTTGTTGTGTTGGCTTTTATCATTGCGGCCATCGTCACACCACCCGATGTTGTGTCTCAGTTGGCCTTGGCTATTCCCATGTGTTTGCTTTATGAGGTGGGCATTTGGGCGGCGCAAATTTTTATCAAACACACGCAAGCACCCACTGAAGGTGCAGATGAGCAAAAGATTTAAACCATGAAGCGCTACTGGCTCTTGTTTTCTCAAGCGGTCACAGTTGTATTGGCCGTCTGGTTTGTGTTGGTCACACTCAAGCCCGATTGGGTTCAACGTGGCAGTGCATTCAGAGGTGCCAGCATCATCGAGGCGACACCTTCGGGCGGGTCAATGGTTGTTGGAAGTTTTAGTGCTGCTGCCAAAAAAGCTGCGCCTGCTGTGGTCAGCATCAACATCAGCAGAAAGTCGCCACATAACGGATTGAAAAATGACCCTTGGTTTCGTTTTTTCAATGGTGAAGAAGACGATTCGAATCAAGCAGGTTTGGGCAGTGGTGTGATTGTGAGTGCCGATGGCATCATCCTCACCAATAACCATGTCGTCGCTGGAGCGGATGAAATCGAAGTCACACTCAACGATGGACGACACACCATGGCCAAGGTCATCGGAACCGATCCCGATACCGATTTGGCCGTTCTCAAAATCTCATTGAATCAATTGCCTGTGATCGTTTGGGGCAACTCTAATACATTGCAAGTGGGTGATCAAGTGTTAGCTATCGGCAATCCATTTGGCGTGGGTCAAACTGTGACCGGTGGCATTATTTCTGCATTGGGGCGCAACCAACTCGGCATCAACACATTTGAAAACTTCATACAAACCGATGCGGCCATTAATCCTGGTAATTCGGGTGGCGCATTGGTCGATACACAAGGTAATTTTTTAGGCATCAATACAGCGATATTTTCTAAATCGGGTGGCAGCATGGGGATTGGTTTTGCCATTCCTGTCAGCACTGCAAAACAAGTGATGGAAGGTATCGTGCGCGATGGACAAGTCACACGCGGATGGATTGGCGTGGAGCCCGCAGAACTTACGCCAGAATTGGCACAAACATTTGGTGTCAAGCAAACGCAAGGCGTGGTGGTGGCAGGTGTTTTGCAAAATGCACCCGCACACAAAGCAGGCGTTCGACCTGGTGATGTTTTATTAAAAGTCGATAACAAAGACGTTTCAACCGTGGGTGAATTGTTGTCGCGCGTCGCAGAACTCAAGCCAGGTCAAGTCACAACATTCAAGTTGCAACGTAAAGACGATACGGTTGATATCAACATCACACCTGCGCAACGCCCCAAAGTGCGGCCAAGCAAACGCTGATATGGTGGAGCGCACAACACTTATTCAAATCTGTGATGCATTGTTGCAACCGCAACGATTCAAAGATTACGGCCCCAATGGTTTGCAAGTAGAAGGAAAGTCAATCGTCCATCACATGGTGAGCGGCGTTACCGCCAGCTTGGCTTTTATACAAGCTGCGGTGGATGCAAAAGCCGACGCTATTTTTGTGCATCATGGTTTGTTTTGGCGCGGCCAAGACGGCACGCTCACCAGTTGGCTCAAACAAAGAGTGGCATTGCTGATGGCGCACAATATCAATTTGTTGGCTTACCACTTGCCGCTAGACGCTCATCCGCAATTAGGTAACAACGCACAATTAGGAATGCAAATTGGTTTGCAACACGACCAAACATTTGGCGAACAAGACTTGGGATTGATTGGAAATTTTTCTGGTTCCAATTTGCAACAACTGTGCAATCAAATTGAAAGCGCCATTGATCGATCACCATTGTGCGTCGCGGGAGACGGGCGCGCTATTCGTCGCGTGGCATGGTGCACGGGTGGCGCACAAAGTTATTTCGAGTCCGCCATTGCTGCGGGCGCTGATGTGTTTATCACGGGTGAAATTTCTGAGCCTCAAGCGCATTTAGCCAAAGAAACAGGCGTTGCATTTTTGGCTTGCGGTCATCATGCAACCGAGCGTTATGGTGCTCCAGCAGTCGCCGCGCATGTGGCTCAGACGCTTGGCATCACGCATCAATTTATTGACATCGATAACCCTGCATAAATAATGGCAACTCATTCAATGCTTCCATGGGCCATCACCATCGGTGACCCCGCAGGCATTGGGCCAGAAATTATTATTCAATCGTTTGCACAACAAAGAATCGGCACCAATTGTTTTGTCGTTGGTGATGTAGATACCATGCATCGTGCCTTGCAATGGATCAATCAAGCGCAGTTAACAGCTTTAAAAATAGAAACAATTTCACATCCAGAGCAAGCCATGGAGCACCCCGCAGATGTGATACCTGTACTGCAAGCAACAACCGTCAAAGGCTTGGCAACGCCAGGGCAAATCAGTGCTCAAACAGGACAAGTGGCTTACGACAGTTTGATGTGGGCCACGCAAGCGGCATTGTCAAAACAAATATTGGGAATGGTAACCGCCCCATTGCACAAACAAGCCCTGTCGATGGCGGGCGTTCAATTGCTGGGCCACACCGAAATATTGCAACAACAAACAGCAATATTTAAAGGTTTTGATATCGCTCAAGTGCCTGTTCGAATGATGCTTGCCAATGAATCGTTGCGAACTGTGTTGGTGAGCATTCATGTGTCTATGCGAGATGCGCTCGATGCGGTAACCCTGCAACAAGTGTTGCAAACGATTGAGATCACACACCACGACTTGCAAAAAATATTGAATCAAAAACCTCGTATTGCGGTTGCGGGTCTCAACCCGCATGCGGGCGAAGGTGGCTTAATGGGGCGTGAAGAAATAGACATCATTGCACCAGCGATTGAGCAGGCCAGGCAAAAAAAAATTGATGTGTATGGACCTATTTCTCCCGATACGGTTTTTATGCGCGCCAGGCACACATCACAAAAAAAAGGTGAATTTGATGTGGTTATTGCCATGTACCACGACCAAGGTCTCATCCCCGTCAAATATTTAGGACTGGATGAGGGGGTCAACATCACCTTGGGTCTGCCATTTGTAAGAACCAGTCCCGACCATGGCACCGCTTTGGATTTGGCTGGAAAAGCGAAGGCTCAGGCTCAAAGTATGGTGGCCGCCATCCAAATGGCCAAACTTCTCGCTCATCCATAAATCATCTCATATTTCGTCAGGCTTACTTCTTGGCTTGAATCAGGTCGCCAAGGGGGTAGAAATTCATACCTTTGCTCCTATACAATATCGGGTTGACCCTATATCAGAGACGATCATCAAGGATCTCATAATGAGTGACACCCCAGCAGATAACAGTAAACGCACATGGATGATTGCATCCGGTTGTGCAGGCGCAATTGGTGGCGTCGCCGTCGCCGTCCCCTTTGTCAGCACATTTCAGCCTTCCGAGCGCGCCAAAGCCGCTGGAGCCGCTGTTGAAGTTGACATCTCTGCTCTCAAACCCGGCGAAAAACTAACTGTTGAGTGGCGTGGCAAACCCGTTTGGATTGTCAAACGCACGCCCGAGCAACTCGAGTCCCTCAAAAAGACCGAGGCTCAGCTTGCCGACCCCCAATCTCAGCGTAAGCCGTCCGAGCTCACACCTGAATACGCTCGCAATCAACCGCGTTCCATCAAGCCAGAAATTTTTGTCGGCGTTGGCATTTGCTCGCATTTGGGTTGCTCACCCTCTGACAAATTTCAAACGGGTGCCCAACCTTCGTTGCCAGACGACTGGAACGGTGGATTTTTATGCCCATGTCACGGATCAACTTTTGATATGGCAGGACGCGTTTACAAAAACAAACCAGCGCCCGACAACCTCGAGGTTCCTCCCCACATGTACTTGTCCGACACAAAGTTGTTGATCGGCGAAGATAAAAAGGCCTGATAGGAAACACCATGGCTGAATTCAAAGAAACATCTCCCAACGCTCCTATTGCAGAAAAACTTCTCAATTGGGTGGACAACCGTTTTCCCTTGTCCAAAATGTACAAAGAGCATCTCTCCGAGTACTACGCTCCCAAAAATTTCAATTTCTGGTACTTCTTTGGCGCATTGGCCTTGTTGGTATTGGTCATTCAAATCGTAACGGGTATTTTTCTCACCATGCATTACAAGCCTGATGCGGCATTGGCATTTGCATCGGTTGAATACATCATGCGAGATGTGCCATGGGGTTGGCTCATTCGATACATGCATTCCACAGGCGCTTCTGCGTTCTTTATCGTGGTTTATTTGCATATGTTCCGCGGTCTCATTTATGGCTCGTATCGCAAACCACGCGAACTCGTTTGGGTATTTGGTTGCGCCATTTTCTTGTGTTTAATGGCTGAAGCTTTTATGGGCTATTTGTTGCCATGGGGACAAATGTCTTATTGGGGCGCACAAGTAATCGTCAATTTATTTGCGGCGATTCCCTTTGTTGGTCCCGACTTGGCATTGTTAATTCGCGGTGATTATGTTGTGAGCGATGCAACCCTCAATCGATTCTTTAGCTTTCATGTGATTGCAGTTCCTTTGGTTCTCTTGGGCTTGGTTGTTGCACATATCATTGCATTACATGAAGTCGGTTCTAACAACCCCGATGGCGTTGAAATTAAAGCCAACAAAAACGCACAAGGCCGTCCAGTAGATGGCATTCCGTTTCATCCTTATTACACGGTTCATGACATCTTGGGTGTGAGTGGATTCTTGTTGATCTTTACAGCCATTATTTTCTTTGCGCCTGAATTTGGCGGATACTTTTTGGAATACAACAACTTTATTCCTGCTGATCCGCTCAAAACACCTGCGCATATCGCACCTGTTTGGTATTTCACGCCTTATTACTCCATGCTCAGAGCCATCACCAGTGAAATGATGTACGCACTCATCTTGTGTGTTTTGGGCGGGGCTTATTTAGCATTCACACGTATTGCAATGCCAACAATTTTAAAAGGCGCTGTGGCGGGTGGTTCAGTGGTCTTGGCTGTGTTGATGCAAGCCATTGACGCCAAATTTTGGGGTGTGGTTGTCATGGGTGGCGCTGTTGTTATTCTTTTCTTCTTGCCATGGCTTGATTACTGCCAAGTTAAATCTATTCGTTATCGTCCCGATTGGCACAAATATTTGTATGGCATTTTTGTCATCAATTTTGTGATTTTGGCTTACTTGGGTGTTCAACCACCATCTGCTATCGGTGAGCGTGTGTCACAAGTCGGTACGTTCTTTTATTTCGGATTCTTCTTGTTGATGCCTTGGTGGAGTCGTATGGGTCAAACCAAGCCAGTTCCCGATCGCGTTACTTTTGCCGCCCACTGATCCGACGGAGAACACAACATCATGAAAAAAATATTACTCAGTTTGCTTTTATCAGCTGGCGTCTTTGTTAGCGCGCAAGCATCGGGTGGTGAAGAGTTTCATTGGGATAAAGCACCCAATCGCACCAATGATTTGGCCGCATTACAAAATGGCGCCAAGTTGTTTGTCAACTATTGCCTCAACTGTCATTCTGCGGCTTATATGCGCTACAACCGCTTAACCGACATTGGTCTTACAGAGCAACAAATCAAAGAC
>Ga0114966_10004743_pt1 | contig 11638 bp, 9 predicted proteins | sample M_130207_XF_Meta_FD_87029 | JGI IMG/M metagenome (GOLD analysis project Ga0114966, IMG submission 87029) | Freshwater microbial communities from Lake Montjoie, Canada to study carbon cycling - M_130207_XF_MetaG | ecosystem: Environmental > Aquatic > Freshwater > Lake | place: Lake Montjoie...
ACGGCGACGAAGTTGTCGATGATGCCGATGGGCCCGCTGAGGTGCGATAGACCGATATCGGACTTGGGATTAATGAGGGCCCAAAGAGTGCGAAACGTTTTCACGACGCAATCGGCGATCTGGCTGAATGGGTTGGGATGGACGTAGGAAACGCCCGATTTTATGGCGAGGCCCACGTCAACTTCTTTGCTACTGATCAACGTGAGTTTGATGGGGGTATTGGCTCGGAGCACGGAGATGGTGAGAGGCCGGCCGATCGCCGCTTTGAGGGCTTCGGTGAGTTGGGGATAGGTGAGGGTCGTGGTCTCGTTGACGGCGGTGATGAGATCGTTGAGCTTGATGCCGGCGACGTCGGCGGGTGAGCCTGGCGTGATGCGTCCGACGAGGAGTTTGGCGACGGTGGAGAAGCCGACTTTTCGGACGCTTTCGTCGCCGCTTAAAATGGGCAGGATCGAAACCTCGAGTTGTTCTTTGCCCCGACGGACGGTGAAAATGGTCTCGCGTTCGCCTTGCCGCGTCCAACCGCTGCTGAGAGCGAGATGCTCAACGATATCGGCAAAAGTGGCGACGGGTTCGCGGTCGACCATCAAGATGACATCGCCCGGTTTGAGGCCGGCCTTGACGGCTGGGCTGACGACCTCTTGCCCGGCGGCATTTTTGAGGGTGGGGGCGATTTCGGCGATCGTCGTGGAAGTGAAGCCAGTGGCAGCGGGTTGCCCGATAATCCAAATGACGCAGGCGAGCAGGAAAGCGAAGCCGATATTGAAGGCGGCACCGGCAGCAAACACGATCATTTTGGTGGCGTAGCTGACGGGGGGAAGTGGGGCGGTGTCAGCGGAGCGCTCTCCCTCGATGGCACCGAGATCGGCGAGTTGGGGCAGCATGACATAGCCACCGAGGGGAAGCCACGAAACGCGGTATTCGACGCCATCTTTGCCGCGCCACTTGAAGATGGGCGGACCGAAGCCGATCGAGAATCGCTCGACGTGGGCGCCGCGCCGGCGAGCGGCGAGGAAGTGGCCGAGTTCGTGAACGAAAATTGAACCGCCGAACAGCAGGACGACGAGAAAGGCGACCCAGATGTTGGCAAGGGCAATTGATAGGAGATCGGAGGTCACAAGGGAAAAGGATTACGAGGCGAAATGGGAGAGACGCTCGCGGGCGATCCGTCGAGATTCGGCATCGATGGCGATGACGGCCGCTAATTGACTCGGTTCGAAGTTTTGAATGCGGCTAAGAGTATGTTCGACGACTTGGGGAATCGCAAGAAAGGGAATTTCTTCGTTGAGAAAAGCGGCGACAGCGACCTCGTTGGCCGCGTTGTAGATCGCTGGGGCGACTCCGCCCGCCAGAAGAGTGGCTTGGGCCAGACGCCAAAGAGGGAAGCGTTGTTCTTCGATCGGTCGGAATTCCAGAGCCATGCGCTGGGCAAAATCGAGGGACGCTTCGACCGCGGGTGCCCGCGCGGGATAGAGGAGCGCGTGTTGAATCGGGAAGGTCATCGATGGCGGGCAGAGCTGCGCGAGCATCGCGCCGTCGTTAAATTCAACCAAGCCGTGGACAATGCTCTGCGGATGAATGACCGCGGTACACTGCGCGGGCGTGAGATTGAAAAGCCACCGGGCCTCGATTAGTTCCAGCCCCTTGTTGGCGAGCGTGGCGGAATCGACGGTGACTTTTGGTCCCATGGCCCAGTTGGGATGCTTGAGGGCGTCAGCCGGTTTTACCGCGGAGAGTCGTTCTGTCGGCCAATCGCGAAAGGCGCCGCCGCTGGCGGTGAGGATAATTTTGCGAACGCCGCCGTGGGCGTGCCCCTGCAGGCATTGAAAGACCGCATTGTGCTCGCTATCGATGGGGAGCACGGGCGCGTGATATTGCTGCGCGGCGGCCATGACGAATTTACCTGCGAGGACGAGAATTTCCTTGGACGCGAGGGCGAGGCTTTTGCCGGCGGCGAGAGCGGCGAGGGAGGGTTCGAGTCCGGTGGTGCCGACCACGGCGACAAGCACGATATCGGCTTCGGGTAGCTGGGCGAGTTCGGTCAGGCCCGCGAGACCGCCGACGAGCTGAGCACCAGCGGGGAAGGCGGTGGCTTGTGACTTGGCGGCGGCGAACGCGGTCTCGTCGAAAATCGCGATGTTAAGCACGTTGAACTGCCGGGCGATGGCGGCGAGTTTCTCCCAGTTGTGGTGAGCGGCGATGCCGACTAATTCGAGTTTATCCCGATGGGCGGTGAGAACCCGCAGGGTGTTTTCCCCGATGGAACCGGTGGCTCCGAGGAGGACGACGCGCTTTCTGGGACCGGCGAAGATCGCGGTGGGTGGCAGTGGCATGCGGATCGGCGTACGCGGTGGAGTTTAATCACTCGTCGATCTCATTGGCCGCACCAAAACGGAGCGGTTATCATCACGGGAGCCGGAAGAGAAAGTAACCGATGGGCGCGGCAAGAATCACGCTGTCGCTCAGATCGAACATACCGCCGATACCCGGAATCGTGCTGCCAGAATCTTTCCTTTGTGCGCGGCGTTTAAGGACTGATTCGACGAGATCTGCGACAATCCCGATGAGCGCAATCGGGACGGCCATGAAGGCCGCCGTGACGGGGGTCATATGGAGTGGAAAATAATCGCGGGCCAGCCACGCCACGAAGGCCCCCGCGCCCATCGCCAAGACCACGCCGCCCGCGGCTCCTTCCCAAGTCTTTTTCGGGCTGATTTGGGGCGACATCTTGGTGCGTCCGAACGCGAGACCGCTGATCAAGGCGCCCATATCACAGAATTTAGTGACGATAATGAGCCAGAGGCATAAAAGCAGCCGGCCCGAGCTCGAAATGGTGTCGCCAGGCACCGGGGTGACAATGGCGACGAGATAGGCCAGCATCACGGGTACATAGGCTAAGCCGAGCAGCGTTGAGGAAAGGGATTCGACGCGGTTTTCGGGGGTGCGCTCGCCGAGCAATCTTATCGCGAAGACGATGACTCCGAGGGGGAGCAGGAGCGCGGCAGACCAGCCAAACTGGATTTGCAGCCAAGGACCCAAGGTGATGAAGCCGCCGAGCACGATGCCAAATTTATCGAACGGATCGTAGCCGGAGGCGTGCATGAGTTGATAAAATTCACGCAGGGTGAGGACTGACAACAGAGTGATGAGAACGAGTGCGCCTTCAGTGCGGAAGTAGCCCACGGTTGTGCCCACGATGGCCCAGAGGAGGAGGGTGCTGAAGAGGCGTTGGCCCATGTTAGACGCGGAGGCGGCTTAAAATCGGCGGGGAGCTATTTGCCCATCGCCGCTTTGACTTGCTCGCTGGTCAGGCCGAAGCGCCGTTCGCGCCGGCGGTATTCGGTCATGGCGGCGGCGAGGTCGGCTTTCGTAAAATCAGGCCAGAGCACCGGCGTGAAAATAAATTCGGCGTAGGCGGCTTGGAGGAGTAGAAAATTACTGACGCGGGTCTCGCCCGACGTGCGGATAATCAGATCGGGCTCGGGCATCCCGGCGGTGTAAAGATAGCGGCTAAAGGTCGCCCAGGAACTGTCGTTAAGTTTTTCGTGGCCGGCGGCCACGGCGGCGGCATACGCGCGGGCGGCGTCGACCATTTCCGTACGGGCGCCGTAATTAAGAGCGAGCACCAGCGTGTAATCGTTGAAGTGTTTGGTTTCCTCCGTCGTCACGCGGAGGACTTTTTGGACACCGGCCGGGAGGTCCTCGATGCGACCGATGGTGCGCAACCTCACGCGATCGCGTACAAACGTCTCTAATTCGCGCTTCAGGTAATACTCGAGCAGCCCCATGAGTGCGCCGACTTCGTCCTGGGGTCGCTTCCAGTTTTCGATCGAAAAAGCGTAGAGCGTGAGCATGCGCACGCCGAGATCGCGGGCGGCCAAGGTGGCGGTGCGCACAGCTTCGACTCCTCGGCGATGCCCTTCAATTCGGGGCAGGCCGCGTTTCGTCGCCCAGCGCCCGTTGCCATCCATAATGATGGCCACGTGCTGTGGGATGTTTTCGACAAGAACGGACATAAATCAGTCGGAGGCTAGGGTGGTGCCGGTATCTTGACAAGCCGCTAGGCGCGCACCCCTGCGCTTTTGGTTATCGGACGGAGCTTCCGTCGCCGCCGACCGCGCTTCGATTGACGGGCGCGGGGACGCCGTTCACCGTCGGGTCATGCTCACCCCTCTGACGCCAGACGAAATTGCGCGCGCCTTGGCGTCCCTGCCCGGCTGGAGCCTGGAACTAAACGCCCTGACGCGATCTTTCAATCTGGGCTCCTTTCGTGACGCCATGAGCTTTATGGGGCGGATTGCCTTTGAGGCGGAGGAACTGAACCATCACCCAGAGTGGACCAATGTCTATGATCGTGTGGTCATCCGGCTCAATACGCACGCCGCGGGCGGTGTCGTCACGGCCCGAGATGTCGCTTTGGCCATGCGGATTCAGCACATTGCCGAGAAGGGCGCAGGCATTTCCTCGCTCGCAGCTGAGCGGGGTTAGGTTAAGTGCGGGCCGCGGGTTTAGCCGTCAGCGGCCTGTCGTCCGGCCCTTTGTTCTCAAGGGTTGAGGTGACGGCGCCTATTTCGGTTCAAAGCCCGCGCATAAAATTGAAAGTCCGGTCGACTTGGCCGGGGAGCGGTTCATGCGCGAAGTCGGGGTAGAGAACGAAATCCTTCTTTGCGGTAATTTTGTTGTAGGCCGCAAATTGTGAGCTCGGGGAACAGATCGTATCCATCAGACCTGTGAACATCAGGACTTGGGCCCGGATGCGTTCCGCGAGGTGCTGGATGTCGATATAACCGAGTTTGGTGAAAATTTCCTCGACCCGCTCATGTCGCGGATCGTTAAAACGAAAGAAAAGACGAAGTTCTTCGTACGCGTCCTTAGCATAGTCCTGCTCCCAGACTCTTTGGTAGTCGCAAAGAAACGGATACACAGGGGCTACTCGCTTAATTCGTGGTTCCAGTGCCGCGCAGGCCAGAGCCAAGGCCCCGCCTTGAGAGAGGCCGCAGGCGCCCACCCGCTGGGCATCGACCTCCGGAAATTCCATCACGACTCGGGCGAGTTGGACCGTATCGAGAAAGATTTGCCGGAACGCCAGTTTGCGCGGATCCGGGTCGGCGAGACCGCGAATAATATGGCCCCGCTGTGTCGTGCCCTGTACGCGCCCGTTGTCTTCAGAGCGACCGCCTTGGCCACGGCAGTCCATCGCCGCCAAGCTGAAGCCTTCTGCCGCCCAGCCAAACTTGTCGAACCAGTCGCCAGAGTGGCCCGAGTAACCGTGAAATTGCAGCACCGCCGGGTGAGGCCCCGCGGCGCGCACCGCCCGGGGTCGAAGGTATTTAGCGTAGATCCGCGCACCGCCCACACCCGTAAACCAAAGATCGAAACACTCGATATTTTGCGCGGCGACGACCCCGCTCGCTCTCAGTTCAGGTTGCGGGTCGGTCGCGGCCAGCTCGCTCAGCGCTTCGGTCCAGTAGGCGTCAAAATCAGAGGGGCGGGGATTGCGCCCCGGGTAGGTGAGTAGTTCTGAAAGGGGACGGTCGATGAGGGGCATGGAAAAATGATCAAAACAGTTTAGAATACGCGGACAAAAGAGCGCACGCCCACGTCGACCAAGGATCCGTTGGCGGCTTGTGCGCGGCGCCATTGGCCGCGTTCATCAAAGACGCCCAGTTGCTCGGGCCGCGCAGCGAGTGGAGCGAAAAATTCCCGTTGTTCTGGATCGAATGCGAGCGACGCTCCGACGGGAGCGCTCAGGTTGATCTCGCCGGTGCGCGCGCCTTGCAGGTCATGGACCGTGATGCGCTGACCACCAGCGTTGAGGACGAAGATATGTTGGCCGGCTGGGTCGAATGCCAGCGCCAGCGGGGCGCCCTCGAGACCGGCCAGAGGAAGGGTGCGGACGACCCGACCTAAACGTGAGGTTTCGAGGATTGCGGCCGGGACGCTTCGTAGCAGAAAAAGATGGCCATCGCGCGGGCGGATGGCGAGGTCACCCCCACCGATCTCGGGCGCGCCTTCGATCGTAAACTCGCGCTTGATCGCGCGGGCCGGTCGATCGACGACGCGGATCCGATTGCCGGGGTGGATGCGCAGAAAAAAGTGATCGGTAAAGGGATCATAAGCGAAACCAGTGACGAGTTCATCCGCTTTTAAAAAGCTGGGAACCTCCTCAACCCGCCCGTTGCCGATATCCTGTATTTTTCGTTCTGGGCCGGCCGTTGCCAGCGTGTACAGGTGAAGCGGGCCTCGCGTGGCGCAGCCCGCTCCGGCGAGCCCCAACCAGGCCACCGCCCCAAGCGCGCCGAGCCGGCGAAGAGCGCGGGCGTATCCTTTTCGCGTTGTCACGACCGCTCTTCGCGGCGTGCATCGGTGCATGAAAGTCGCATTCATTAGTGGGACGAGTATTGTGAACTCAGCGTTGTTTTCGTCGTGGGAAGTGAAGACCGTCGAGACAAAATTTGGAGCGGTGACCTATCGGCGTCGAGGCGAGCAGGTCTTGCTAAATCGGCATGGCAACGCCTTTCCGCTGCCGCCTCATAAAATTAACTACCGCGCTAATCTCGCGGCGCTGGCCCAGCTCGGTTTGGTCGACGTGGTCTCTCTGAACTCGGTGGGGTCTTTGCGCCCGGAGCTGCCTCCAGGCACGCTCGTTTCCTGCTCTGATTATGTGTGCCTGCAGCAGGGCCCCGTCACGTTTTATGATGAGGAGCTTCGGGGCGCGGCTCCCGGGATTGCGAATAACCTGATCCCGGGACTCGTCGCCGCTTTGGCCCCGGAATTTAAAATTCATACCGGGAAAATCTATGTGCAGATGCAGGGTCCTCGATTTGAAACGAAGGCTGAGATCCGGATTATCCGCGCGTGGGGTGACGTGGTCGGGATGACGGCCGCGCACGAGGCGGATCTCTGTGCCGAAAACGGACTGCGTTACAACAGCTTCGCGCTGGTGGATAATTACGCGAATGGCCTCGAGGGAACCGAGATCGACTTTGTTAAATTTAAGGATCTGGTGCGAGAAAATCAGGCGAAAGTAGATCGCTTGTTTACGCGTTTTCTGGAGATTCTGGCGTGATGGCCACGCGAGCTGGCGCGGTCAAATCGAGAGGCGCGCTGCGGCCGAATTAGATCGCGGCGGCGGAGTCTTGGCGCGGCCCGCGGGCAGGAGCGCCCCGGTCGCAACGGTGGGGGGCGGGCGGTAGAAAGTGGCTCACCGGTACCGCCGGGTGCGCTCCTTTTCTCGTGCACCGTGAATCACTCGATAATTTTAAAACCAGTTTGCGCAGGGCCTCCTCGGGCAATACGCTTAGGCCGATGATCGATTTTGTCGCGATGCCCGAAATGACGGCGGCCCAGCGGGCGCTCGAACGACTGCGCGCGAATATGCGCCTCTCGATTCGGGGTAAGGATGAGGTGATTAATCAAGTACTCGTCTGCCTTTTGGCCGGCGGGCATCTGCTGATCGAAGATTTGCCGGGAGTCGGTAAAACGACGCTCGCCTACGCTTTGGCACGTTCCATGGATTGCGTCTTCACGCGGATCCAATTCACGAGCGATTTGCTCCCAAGCGATGTGACCGGTGTCGCCATATATGATGAGGCATCGAAGACCTTCGTTTTTAAAAAAGGCCCCGTTTTTGCGCACGTCGTTTTGGCCGACGAGATTAATCGAGCCACGCCGAAGACGCAGTCGGCCTTGCTTGAAGTCATGGACCGCGCGCGAGTGACCGTGGACGGGGAACCGCACGCGGTGGGGACGCCTTTCATGGTCTTTGCGACGCAGAATCCCGTGGACTACGAAGGGACCTTTGCGCTCCCCGAGAGCCAAATGGATCGTTTTTTGATGCGGTTGCGGATGGGTTATCCCGAGGCGGCCGACGAGCGCGAAATCCTGCGGACCGCTCGGGGTGGATATGACGCGATTGCGCTGAACCCCGTGGTGACCCGTCACGAGATCCTCGGGTTGCAGGCGGTCGCCCAGCAGGTCTTCGTTGAGGAAAGCGTGTTGGAGTTTATTTTGAGTATTGTCGCGGCGACGCGGACGGAAGCCGAATTTCGCAATGGGGTGAGTGTGCGCGGCGGCGTGGCCCTGCGGCGCGCCGCGCAGGCGCGGGCGTTGTTGCTGCAGAGAGATTTTGTGTTGCCCGTAGACGTGGCGGAATTGGTTGGGCCGATTTTGGCGCACCGGCTCGCGTTGGCGCGGCAGACCGGTGACGCGCTCGAAGAGCGTCGGACCGTGGCCGCCGTGCTCAAGCGCATCGTGGGTGCCGTGCCTTGGCCGGTTTAGGGCGGACCCATTTTATGATGGCGGAGCGTGCGCGCGGAGCTGGTTCAGGCCGTTCGGAAATCAATGGAGTGGTGCGGCGGGTTTCCGACTGGGCGGGCGCGAGTGGTCGCGCGCAACGACGGCCGTTTACGTGGAGCCGTTTTTTATGGTCTTTAGTGTATCCGAAACGTGGTGACCGAATCCGGCCCACCCTCCCGGGAGTCATTCTGGTGGCTTTGTCGATGGGGATTGGGACGGCCGCCTATAATTCATCGAGTAATATTCTTTTCATGACGCTCTCGCTGCTGCTCGCCTGCTTGATTCTCAGCGGGGTGCTGTCGTGGCTCAACCTGCGCGCGGTTAGCTGGCAGCTGCAACTCGCGCCTCCGTGGCGGGCGGGCGTCGAGGCAGTGGTTGCGCTGGACTTGCGCAATGCGAAACGGGTTCTGCCGACTTACGCTCTGGAGTTTGCATTGACCGCGCGTTTGCAGGCGGCTGAAAAAGAGCAAAAAGCGGAGTCGACCGTGTCGGCGCGACCGACCGATGTGCGCGCGGCGCTCGCTCAGGCCGAGCTGAAGGAAATTCGTGGCCAGGTAAGCTTGGCGCAACGGCTGGACGCGCGGGGTGTTGGCCAAGTTGAGTGGCGGTTTAAACCTGAGCATCGAGGTCGATGGCTGGTCGAGCTGGCTGGGGTTGGCTCGTTTTTTCCGTTTGGGTTTTTACGCAAGGACACCGGCACGGAACTCGCGTTGCTCGCCACGGTTTGGCCGGCGGAGGTGGTGTACCAGCGGGTGGGGCAGGCGGCGGGGCGGCGAGTGGCGGCGGGCGACCGCGTCGGGCGAGCCGGTCTCGGCGGGGATATGTTGGATTTACGGCGCTATGCGGCGGGTGACTCCCATCGACTAATTCATTGGAAAGCGAGTGCGCGGATGCGGACGCTCCTGGTGCGGCAACTGGCGGGAGAAAGAACCGCGGGCTATGCCTTGTGGCTGAAGACCGATGCCCGGGTCTGGTCGCGACCGGAGCAGTTCGAATTATTACTCCGGTTGGTTGCGACGCTGGCCCACGACCTTTTTATCGCTCGTGAGTTGACGAGTGTGGCCCTCGATGACGAGCCCCCGCGGATCGTGCGGCGGCGGCACGATCTAGAGGCGTGGTGGGATCTTCTCGCCACGGTGAGCACGCACCACCGTGAGCAGCCGATGGCTGAGTCGATACCCACCCAGAAAAATATCATGATGTTTTTCCCCGAAGGGGTGCATGGCGTCAGCGCGGTCGTGGCTGGGCAGAAAGTGGCCGAGGTATGATCCCTCAACCCAGCCGGCGCCCGCAGTTGACGGTCGATGAGTTGTCCCGTTCGGCGTGGTTCCTGGGCGGCGCGATGGCGCTGATCGGGCTGAGCTCGGCGTTTTATTTGGAAGTCGATGCGGTGGTTTTGGCGGCGTTGGCGTTCGTGATGATGAGTACCACCTTGATCTGGCCGGCCTTACCGGCGCGGATACCCACCATCGCACACACGTTGGCTTTTCCCTCGATCGTGGCGTTTTTCATCGGAGATCTTTGGCTGAAGACCGAGGTGCTTCCAGCCATGGTGCGACTGGCCATTTTGCTGTTGGTCTATCGGGCGATCTCCTACCGCCAGCGGCGGGATGATCTGCAGATCATCGTGCTGGGCCTATTCCTCATTATCGTCGCAGGGGTCTTGTCGGTTTCCCTGATCTTTGTACTGCAAATTTTAATTTATACGGCGTTGGTTTTGGCGCTGCTCCTGGTGATCACTTTGCGGGAATCTGCCCGCGGGTCGGTCCCGGTCACGGCCCTGCCGGCGGGCGAAATCCCGCCGTGGGTTCGGTCGATGAGTTGGGGTCAGCTCCACCGGCGATTTTGGGCGGCAACGGATTGGCGCGTGGTCAGTTTGGGCCTAGCGTTGTTTTCTGGCGTGGTCGGCGTATCCATCTTGTTGTTTCTTTTGATTCCACGCTTCCAGCTGGAAAATAGCCTGTTTCTTGATCGGTTCATCTCGAAGAAGGCTAAAACTGGCTTTAGCGATACGATCCGCTTTGGGGATGTGACGGAGATTCAGCAGGACACGGGAGTGGCGCTAAGCGTCGACGTTTCGGATCAAACCAAGATCCCCGTGATGCCCTATTGGCGCATGTTGGTCTTGGACCAGTACAGCGCGGGCACTTTCCGGCTTTCGTCAGCGCTAAGAAATCAGCAGTTTGCTGCTGAGCGGACCAACTATTTTCTGTATGGTGAGAGCAAGCTTAAGCAAGGGCTTGGTTCAGAGTGGACTTTTTATCTCGAGTCGGGGGTGAGCCGGTTTCTGCCTTTGCTCGGTCACTTTGAGGTGGTGCGTTTTCGTGAAACCCAGAATTTCCGGCTCGCCGCCCATTTATCGGTGGTGCAGTTGCGGGAAGAGCCGGTGACGATGGTGGCGTATCGGGTGGAAGGTTTTGACGCGAGTGGGAGCCTGCCTGATCCGGATTTTGCGCGGCTCTGGAGAAATCGCGCGCAGGTCGGCTCGCGGCGTCAGGTGTTGCAAAATGGGGTGGAGATTTCGGGAGAGCAGGATTTAGCGGCGCTGCGCGGGGCGGTGCAGCGGGCCACGGCGGGCCAAAGTTTAGATGCGTTGGTTTTTGCTCGGCAAGTGGGGGCGTGGTTGCGGGCTAATCACCCCTATTCTTTGGCTCCGAAGATTCCGGCGGGTCCCGGCGATCCGCTGGTGCGCTGGTTAGTTTCGAGCGAGGGTGGTCATTGCGAACTTTTCGCCGGTGCGATGGTGATTTTAGCCCGCACGGCGGGGTTCCCGGCGCGCGTCGTGACCGGTTTTCGCGGGGGGAGCTGGAACGGTTATTCCAACAATTTTTCGATCCGCCATGCGGACGCCCATGCCTGGACAGAAATTTTTCAAGAGTCCTCCGGATCGTGGTTGCGAGCCGATCCCTTGGAACCGGCCGTGATCGATGAGACGGTGGTGAAAGGGGCGGTGGCGACGGGCGCGCGGTTGGATCGCAGCTGGGGTGCCTGGACGGCTAGTCTGCGAGTTTTCTGGTACCGGAGGATCGTGAACTTTGATCAAAGCGCCCAGCTGGGTACGTTGAAGGCGGTCAAGCAGGCGACGGAAAATATGGGCCAGCGGTTGCGCGAGTGGCTGGTGGCAGGCAACCGGCAAGCGATGGGATGGCTGTGGACGCCTTGGACCGTGCAGCGATTTCTCCAAGGGGCTTTAGGGATCGGGCTCGTCGGAGGATTGGCGGGGTGGTGGTGGGTGCGGGGGCGCGCGGCTTGGCGTCGCTGGGGCGCGGCGCGCGGCGCGCGGACCGCGGACCCGACGCGGCGGGAGGCGGGTGTTTGGTTGAGGCGTTTGGAAGATTCT
>Ga0114966_10004744_pt1 | contig 11638 bp, 6 predicted proteins | sample M_130207_XF_Meta_FD_87029 | JGI IMG/M metagenome (GOLD analysis project Ga0114966, IMG submission 87029) | Freshwater microbial communities from Lake Montjoie, Canada to study carbon cycling - M_130207_XF_MetaG | ecosystem: Environmental > Aquatic > Freshwater > Lake | place: Lake Montjoie...
CCACCCCATGCGCCGATCACGATTCAAAGCCCCTCCCGAACATCCGCTCGCCTACTACCACTGCATCTCCCGGGTCGTGGACCGGCAGTTCGTCTTTGGGCCGGAGGAGAAGGAACAGTTCATTGAGTTCATGCGGCTCTATGAGCGCTTTTGCGGCGTGCGCGTGGTCACCTACTGCGTGATGAGCAATCACTTTCACGTCCTCGTGGAAGTCCCGCAGCGGCCCGCCGAAATGCCCGACGACGCAGCCCTGATCTCCCTCCTCAAGAAGGTCTATGGCGAGTCCGGCGGGGCGGGGACGATCCGGCAGCGGCTGGAGTATTTCCGCGCCGAGGGCACCCAGGCGGAGGCGGAGGCGCTGCGGGAGAGCTTCTTCGCGCGGATGTGGGACGTGAGCGCGTTTATGAAGCTGCTCAAGCAGCGCTTCACCCAATGGTTCAACCGCACCCACCGGCGCAAGGGGACGCTCTGGGAGGAGCGTTTCAAGAGCGTGCTGGTGGAGGGCGCGGGTAATGCGCTGGCGACCATGGCGGCTTACATCGACCTGAACCCGGTGCGCGCTGGCATCGTCGGCGATCCGAAGGACTACCGCTGGTGCGGCTACGCGGCGGCCGTGGCCGGGGTGAAAGCGGCGCGGGCCGGGCTGGGGATCGTCGCCGAAGCAGTGCGCGGTGGGTCCGTGGCGGTGAAAGTGATCCTGGCCGAGTACCGGTTGCTGCTCTTTGGTCGCGGCGAGGAGACGGGGCTGGACGAGGAAGGAGGCCCGCTGCGACGCGGATTCAAACCAGAGGAAGCGGAGGCGGTGCTGGCCGCGAAAGGCCGACTCGCCCACTGGCAGATGCTGCGCTGCCGGGTGCGTTACTTTGCCGACGGCCTGGCGCTGGGGACAAAGACCTTTGTGAACGAAGTCTTTGCCGCCCGGCGCGAGCATTTCGGACCGAAGCGGACCACGGGAGCCCGCGCTTTGCGCGGTGTGGAAGCGAACGGTCTCTGTGCCCTCCGCGATTTGCGCGTGCGTGCGGTGGGGTAGTGTCGCAGCTCAGCTCACGTCCTGCGGGGCGATGCGCGAGGTCCGGCCACTGCCAGCCAGTAACCCGTGGTCGCGAGCAAGAAGACATCATGCGAGAGGGCAACGCGAAGCACGCGCCGATTGTAACAGGGGAGAAGATGGAGTTTTTAGATCACCTCCCGGTCCACCAGCAGCCGGTAGCGATCCACGTCTCGGGGCGATCCAGCCCGAGCACGCGGTCGAGCTGCTCCTCAGGCACCCAGTGAGCGGAATCCCGATCCTCCAGTTTGGCGGCAAGTTTGCCCCAGGAGCCAGGCGCGCGCTCCCGGCCAAGCGCAAGGAGGTAACCGATCAACTCGCGACGCTCCAAATCGGAAAGGAGGGACGTTTCGGACTTCAATTGTTGGCGGCTCATGGGTGGATGATTGCAACGACGGTGACGACGGCTGGAATGAACGCAGTCTGCGTCATGAGACAAGTGCTCGGCGACGGAGAGGAGCGGCGAGGGATCAGCGATGACTGCGAGCATGGCGGAAATCTTTTCCCTTCGCCCCGCCCGCTCGGCCCGCTAAGACAGCCGCGCTTTGAACGCGACCACCACACCCACCGCGAACCCTCTGCGCGAGGGGCTCACCAGCCGGCCCATGCCTCAGCCGTGCAGCGTCGTGATCTTCGGCGCTTCGGGCGACCTGACTTTCCGCAAACTCATCCCGGCGCTCTACAACATCGCCGCCGATGGCGATTTGCCGGCGGCGCTGTCGGTGGTCGGCTTCGCGCGGCGGGAAAAGACGGACGACAGCTTTCGGGCGGAGTTGCACGAGGCGGCGCGAAAGTTTTCCCGCTCGGGGTTGAATGAGGAAGTGTGGTCGAGTTTCGCCGAGCGCGTCTTTTACCACCGCAGCGAATTTGGCGAGGCTGCCGGCTACCAGCGCCTCGCGGAGCGCCTCGCGGAGCTCGACGCCGAGCGCGGCACTTGCGGCAACCGGCTGTTTTATCTCTCCGTCGCGCCGAGCGAATTCGAGGGCATCCTCCAGCATCTCGCCGCCGCCGGGTTGAACAAGGCCGCGGCGGGGAGCTGGGCGCGGGTCATTGTGGAAAAGCCCTTCGGCACGGACCTCGCCACGGCGCAGGCGCTGAACGGCGTGGTCAGCAAAACTTTTCACGAGCGCGACACCTACCGCATCGACCACTTCCTCGGCAAAGAGACCGCGCAGAACATCATGGTGCTGCGGTTTGCCAACGGGATTTTCGAGCCGCTGTGGAATCACCGCTACATCGACCACGTGCAGATCACCGCCGCCGAGCCGCTCGGCGTGGAGGCGCGCGGGCCGTATTACGAAAGCTCCGGCGCGCTGCGCGACATGGTCCAGAACCATCTGCTCCAGCTCCTCTGCCTCGTGGCGATGGAGCCGCCCACCGACCTCGCCGCCGACAGCGTGCGCGATGAAAAGGTGAAGGTCATCCGCTCGCTCCGCCCCATGACGCCCGAGGACGTGGCGCGCGATGTCGTGCGCGGCCAATACGCCGCCGGGGCCATCGGCGGGGCGGAGGTGAAAGCCTATCGCACGGAGGATCGCGTCTCGCCGACCTCGATGACCGAGACCTACGTGGCGCTCAAAGCCAATGTGGACAACTGGCGCTGGGCGGGCGTGCCGTTTTACATCCGCGTGGGCAAACGCCTGCCGAAAGGTGCGACCGAAATCGCGGTGCAGCTCAAGAACGCGCCGAGTGTCCTTTTCAACAAAGGCGCGGAGGACATCGGCGCGAACGTGCTCGTCATCCGCATCCAGCCCGACGAAGGCATCTCGCTCCGCATGCAGTGCAAAATGCCGGGCGCGGCTCTCCGGATCGAGCCGGTGAAGATGGATTTCCATTACGGCACGAGTTTCGGCAAAGCCTCGCCCGAGGCTTATGAGCGCCTGCTCCTCGATGCGATGAGCGGCGACGCCACGCTCTTCGCCCGCCGCGACGAAGTGGAAGGCGCATGGCATTTCATCGACCTCATCGAAAACGCCTGGCATGCCGCCGGTCCGCAGCCGCCGCTCTGCGAATATCCCGCCGGCTCGTGGGGGCCGAAGGAAGCCGACGATCTGCTCGCTCGGGATGGGCGCAACTGGCGGCGAATGTAGCACCGCGCCATGTCCGCCACGCCCGACCTCTCCGCTCTCGGCACCGCCGTCCCCATCGGTCAGATCAACCGGGAGTTAAAAAAACTCTGGGACACCGGCGGCAATGCGCCGACGCGGGCCTCGCTGATCAACTTCGCCGTGTATTGCCGCAGCACCGCAGAGCTGGCGGCGAATAACGAACTGATCGCGGAGTTCACCCGCAACCACGCCTGCCGCGCACTGCTCATCTGCGTCTGCCGCAACGCCCCCGAGCCGCGCATTTCCTCGTGGGTCAATGCCCACTGCCACCTCTCCCGCGCCGGTGCGAAAAGCATCTGCTGCGAGCAGATCAGCTTCCTCCTGGAGGGCCAGCTCAAGGGCCGCCTGACGAACATCGTTTTCTCCCACCTCGACAGCGACCTGCCGCTCTACTTCTGGCTCCAGGGCGACGTCTCGGAAAATCTCAACCCCACGCTCTGGCCGTGGATCGACCGGCTGATCATCGACAGCCTCCCGTGGTCGCGCCCGCGCGAGCAATTTGCCCGGCTCCAGGAATCCCTCGCCACCGCCAAAGCCACGCTCACCCTGCGGGATCTCAACTGGACGCGCTCCCTCTACATCCGCCAGGCACTCGCGCAATTCTTCGACACCCCCGAACATCTCGCGCAGCTCCCCCAGCTCAGCGCCATCCGCATCGGTCACGCGCCCGGCCACCGCAGCACCGCGCTCCTGCTCGTCGGCTGGCTCGCCGCGCAGCTCGGGCTCACGCTGAAAACGCCCGCTGCCCTCACTTTTGAAACCGCCGACCGGCGCGAAGTCGCCGTTCGACTCGACGAAACCACCGGCGCACCGCTCGCAGGATGCGCGCTCACCTGCGGGTCTGCCACCTTCGCCCTCCGGCGCGAATCCGAGCAGCATTTCCTCCGCGCGGACATCCACCTTCCCGGCGACCGCCACTTTCAACACCTCCTGCCCGCCGGCCCCACGACCGCGCTCGAACTCCTCGACGAGGAGATGACCCGCGGCGCCCGCCACACGCTCTACCTCCGCGCCCTGGCTGCCATCACGCCGCTGCTTTAGCGGCAGGAAAGCTGCCCTGAGACTCGCAGGGCAGCAGGTCGAGAGCGTTCCTCAAGGTCGACGGCGGGCCGCCCGTCGCCGACTTCGACTAATCAGCATCATGCTGGAGGCAATGAGCAACGTCATGGTTCCTGGCTCGGGGACGATAGCCATGGTGCTGGCCACACGGAAGCCGACGCAGAGGTCGTTCGTGGCTGGGCCGAAATTGGTCCGCCCGAGCGCTCCCGCGCGCAACCCGGCAAAGCTCCCGTCGAAATAGCCTCCGCGGACCACTCGTCCCTCACTGGCGAGCGAATTCACACCATCGTAGGCGCTCTCCATCCACTCCCCACGTTGCCGGCCTGGGCCATCGTGCCATAGGCACTCACGCCGCCCGCGTTACCCACTTCTGCAGGCTGCAAGGTGTGATTGTAAACTGCGGGGTGAGGCCGAGTGCCGCCGCTGACGGCCGCCGGGACAGCGTTGCTTTCGGTGGCGTAGTCCCAGTCGTTTTCGCTCGGCAATAGGTAAAGGGCACCTCTAAAAACCCCAATTTTGCAACCCAGTAATTAGTGCAAAAGCGAACCCTTTCTGCTTCCCGATAGTGTCTCAAGGTGAAGGGATACTGGGACTATATCCAAGTATCTTCAACCCAACGAGAGTGGCCTTTTTGAAAAAGCCATGCGTCTGGAAGAATGGCACGCCATGGGTGATCCGCTGGCAAAACTCGACGCGGTGATCGACTGGACGCTCTTTGCCGCGGTTTTCGAGCGCCTGCCCACGGTCGAACCCAAAGGGTTGGGTGGAAGACCTGCCTTTGCGCCCGCGATGATGTTCCAAGCCCTTGTGATTCAGAATCTTTACCAACTCAGCGATCGGGAATGATCTTGCGGGGCGTTGCGTGGGCGCGTATCGGCTGCGGCATGAGAGCAGCATTTCGCGAAAAAGAAGCCGGCGATGAAGATCCGGCGGTGCAGATGGAGTTTGTCCCGGCGGATTACTTTGCCCGGGCCAAGATGGAGGACATCTTCCCGCGCGCGGCGCGGCTGCAGGTGGATATCGGCTGCGGCGAGGGTGGCTTTCTGGAGGCCATGGCGGCGCAACATCCGGAGGACAATTTTCTGGGCATCGAGCGGTTGCTCGGCCGGGTGCGGAAGGTCTGCCGGGGGGTCTTCCACAAAGGACTGACGCACGTCCGGCTCCTGCGCATCGAGACCGCTTACGCGCTGCGTTACGTGCTCCCGCTGGAAAGCGTGGCGGTGGCGCATGTGCTCTTCCCCGATCCGTGGCCGAAGCGGCATCATCAGCCCCGGCGGCTCATTCAGGACGGCTTTATGGAAGCGCTCCACGGCATTCTCGCGGCGGGCGGCGAGCTGCGGATCAAGACGGACGACGAGCCGTATTTCCAGTGGATCGAAAAGGTGCTCGCGCGGGCGAAAGGCTATGAGCGCCTCGACTGGCCGGACGACCCGGAGTATCCGCTCACCGATTTCGAGCGCCGCTTTCTCGCGCAGGGGCTGCCGATTTACCGCGCGCGGCTGCGCAAGGTCTGACCGCCGACCCGGGCCTCGATGGCGAAGCCGCCGTCCCGGATGAGTAGACTCACGGCCCCGGTGCGGTCTTGGCGGAAAACGGCCACGCCCGCTGCGGTCAGGCTGCCCTCCCAAGCATCGAGGCCTTCCGGCGCGTCGCCATAGCCGAGCGCGCTGCAGACGACCGCGCGCGGCTGGACCCGGGCGAGGAAGTCGAGCGTGCCCGAAAGGTCCCTGGCGTGCTGACCTTTAATGACGATGTCGCTGCGCAGGTCGGGTTCGTTTTCGAGCAGCCACTGCTCGGTGGCAAAGCCGCTGTCGGACAGGAAAAGGACGCGGACGCCGGCGGCTTCGAGTTGCACCACGAGCGCCTTGTCATCGGCGGTGGCGCGGGCGAGACCGGCGGGCGGGTAGAGCACCCGCGCCGTTGTCCCGGGATTGAGGCGGAGGAGATCGCCACGCTGGACGAGCGCTTTGCCGAGCCCGCGCCGGGCGAGTTCGGTGTGCAGTTGTTTGCGCGTGGACGACCGGTCGCGGAGCACGGAATCGACAATGACGCGCGGGCGAAAATCGTCGAGCAGTGTGGCGGCGCCTCCGAGATGCTGCACGTCGCCGTGGGTGAGCAGCAGGCCATCGAGCCGGTTCACTCCGCGGGTGCGGAGATAGGGCAGGACGAGGCGCTCGTAGGCGACCTTGTTGCCGCAATCGAGCAGCCAGTCGCGCTCGCCGGTGCGGAGGTGCGCGGCCCCGCCGTCGCTGAGGTCGAGCACGGTGATCTCGCAGTCCGGCTGGGCTGAAAGGCGGGGCGTTTCGACGTAAAACCAGCCGCCCGGGACGAGCGCGCAGACTTTCAAGATCGCGAGCAGCGCCTTCGCGCAAAACCAGTTCGCGTTATTGCACAGCACCGCGCCGAGCTTCCACAGCGGGGCTGTGAGCAGCGTGGCGATCCCGAGCACGAGCACGGCAAAGGCCAGCGGGACGGCCAGCAGATTCGCGAACAGCGCCGACGGCGAAAACAGGTGAAAATACCCCACCGTGAAAAGCAGCGAACCGAGCCAGGCCGAAATCGTGACGCCGAGCGCCGCCGCACATTTCCCGGTCACCGCCGCGCCCACCTGCTGCGGCCAGCGCCAGAGCGGGCGCGGGAGAAAGGCATCGGGCCGGCCGAGCGGTTCGAGGCGGCGCTGGATTTTTCCCGAGAGCCACACGATGACCGCCACGAGGACAAAGGAAAACTGGAAGCCTGGCGCGAAGAGCTGGTTCGTGTCCCACGCGAGGATGACGAGCGCCGCCGCGCCGAGGCTGTTGAAAACGAGCGGGCGGCGATCCACGAGATGCGCCACCAGCACCAGCGAACACATGATCGTGGCGCGCACGCAACTCGCCGTGAGCCCCGTGACGAGCGCGTAGCCCGCGAGCACCGGGATCGTCAGCAGGATGCTCGGCACGCGCCCGAGCCGCAGCCGGCGCAGCAGGAAAATTGCGATCGCCGCGAGCATCGCCACGTTCAGCCCGCTCACCGCGAAAAGGTGCAGCGTGCCGGTGCGCTGAAAGAGCGCCTTCATCTCCGGCGGCGTCTCCCCGCGCAGCCCCAGCACCATGCTCGCGATCAGCCCCGCGATTTCCGGCTCATCCTCGAGATCCAGCGCGAGCTGCCGCTGAATCCCACGCGCCGTCTGGTAGGCGTAAGCCTGCACCGGATTGCCGTGGCCCGGGCTTTCGATGCGGCAGTCCGTGGCAAAGCGCGCGCGGATTTCCGACCACACGCCCTGCCGCTGCGCGTAGGCCGCCGCGTCGAATTGCCCGGGATTCCGCGCTCCCGCGAGATTCGCCGCGCTCCCGGTGAGCGAAACACGATCGCCGTAGGCCGGGATGACCGCGCCCGCCCACGCCACGTTGACCAGCACATCCGTGGCCCGCGTTCCACCCGCAACCGTGAGCGACTCCAGCCGCAGCCGAAACCGCGCGGTGAGATTCCGCGTCCACACCGCTGGCGTTTCCGGCTCGTCCCACACGATCCCCGTCACGCCCACCACCCGCGGGCCCTCGGCAAATTCCCGCGCCAGCTCCCGCGCCGCGTGCCCGTGGTGCCGCACCGTGTGCAGCGCGAAAAACGCCAGCACGCCCAACAGCCAGACGCCGACCGTCGAGGCGCGGACCAAAAGCCCCAGCGCACCGCAGACCACCAGCACGAGCGCCCCCAGCGGTTCCATCGCCCAGCGATCCGCCGCGAAAATCCCCACCACCGCTCACACCGCCAGCCCCACCAATGGCTGACGCGGACGCGGCTCCCAGAACTTCATGGCCGCGGAGTCTCGGGAATCCCACGCCGCGCGGCAAGGCCCGCGCTGCCCGGACCGCTGGGCCGCTGGCCTTGACTGGCACCCGCCACGGCCCGGACGGAAGAACCGCAGATTCCGCGGATTCCGCGGATTCAGGAGTTTGCGAATGCTTCACGCGTTCGACAGCCTCACCCAATGGGCCGTGCCCCGTGTGCCGCACGGGCCTGCCCATTCGCGTAATCTGCGGTTCGCAATTCCGGATTAGGTCCAATCACCCCGCGTGATCCTCCAACTCGGAATTTTCCACTCGCATGGTTATCGATCTGGCACCTTCTTCCCACCCATGCGCTTTCCGTCCTGCTTCCTCCTTCCCGCTGTCGCCGCGGCTCTGGCGCTGACGGCACGGGCCAACCCGCCAGCGCCGGAGATGGCGAAGGCCCCGGTGCCGGAGGCGCTGCCCGCCGGCGCGCAGGTCGTGGGACTGGAGGTGCAGCCGGCAAAGGTGGTGCTGGCGGGGCGGTATGAGGGCGCGCAGTTGGTGGTCACGGCGAAGCTCGCGGATGGCGCGACGGCGGACGTGACGCGGCTGGTGGGGTATCGGCTTTCCGGGGAGTGCGCGGAGATTTCCCAGACCGGCCGGCTCGACGCGCGGGCGAATGGCGCGGGGTCGCTGGCCGTCGAGATCGCGGGGCAAAAGACGGTCGTCCCAGTCGAGGTCGCCGGCGTGGTGAAAAATCAGCCCGTCGATTTCATCCGCGATGTGAACCCCGTGATGACGCGGCTGGGGTGCAACGCGGGGACGTGTCACGGCGCGAAGGACGGCAAGTTCGGCTTCAAGCTTTCGCTGCGCGGCTACGATCCGATCTTCGACGTGCGCTCGCTGAAGGACGATCTCGCCGGGCGGCGGCTGAATGTGGCGTCACCGGACGATTCGCTGATGCTGCTCAAGGCGACGGCGGGCGTGCCGCACGAGGGCGGGCAGCGCACGAAGCTGGGTGAAAAGAATTACGAAATCCTCCGCGCGTGGATCGCCGATGGCGCGAAGCTCGACCTCGCCGTGCCGCGCGTGGCGAAGATCGAGGTCTGGCCGCGCGATCCCGTGGTGCAGCAAATCGGCGCGCGGCAGCAGGTGCGCGTAGTGGCGACTTTCAGCGATGGAAAAACGCGCGATGTCACGGCGGAGGCGTTTGTGGAAAGCGGCAACGGCGACGTGGCGAAGGTGGAAGGCGGGCTCGTGGAGACGCTGCGCCGCGGCGAGGCTCCGCTGCTCGCGCGCTACGAGGGGAGCTACGCCGCGACCACGCTGACCGTGATGGGCGACCGCAGCGGGTTCGTCTGGCAGGCGCCGGAAACGTGGGGACGCATCGACGAACTCGTGGCGGCGAAATGGCAGCGGATGAAAATCGCGCCATCCGCGCTGAGCGGTGACGCGGAGTTTTTGCGCCGCGTTGCGCTCGATCTCACGGGCCTGCCGCCGACCGCGGATGAAGTGCGCGCCTTCCTCGCCGACCCGCGGCCCGTGCGGGAGAAACGCGACGCCGTCATCGAAAAGCTGCTCGCCTCACCGGAGTTCATCGACCACTCGACGAACAAATGGGCGGACCTGCTGCTGGTGAACTCCAAGTTCCTCGGCAAGGACGGCGCTCGACTTTTCCGCGACTGGATCCGCCAGGAGCTGGAGGCAAATACGCCGTACGATCAGTTCGTGCGGAAGATCATCACCGCGACCGGCTCGAACAAGACGAACCCCGCCGCGAGCTACTGGAAAATCCTGCGCGATCCGGCGGAGGCGATGGAAAACACCACGCACCTTTTTCTCGCCACGCGCTTCAACTGCAACAAGTGCCACGACCATCCTTTCGAGCGCTGGACGCAGGATCAGTATTACCATACGTCGGCCTTTTTCTCGCAGGTCGCGCTCGCCGCCGACCCGGCCGGCGGCAACGCCAAGATCGGCGGCACCGATGTGGAGAAGCCGCGCCCGCTTTATGAAATCGTCAGCGACAAAACCGACGGCGAGGTCACGCATCTGCGGACGAACAAAGTCGCCCCGCCCGAGTTTCCCTTTCCCGCACAGGCCGAGGCGAAAGGCACGCGCCGCGAGCAGCTCGCCGCGTGGACGACCGCGCCGGACAACCGTTACTTCGCCACGAGCTACGTGAACCGGCTCTGGGGCTACCTCACCGGCGCGGGGATCATCGAGCCGCTCGACGACATCCGCGCGGGCAACCCGCCGACGAACCCCGAACTGCTCGACTACCTGACGCAGGAATTCATCGCGCACCGCTTCGATGTGAAGCAGGTGCTGCGGCTGATCTGCCGGTCGCGCACCTACCAGCTCGGCATCGCCACGAACCAGTGGAACGCCGACGACAAAACCAACTACTCGCACGCGCTCGCGCGGCGGCTGCCGGCGGAGGTGCTCTACGACTCCGTGTTGAAAGCGGTGGGCTCCGGGCCGCGCCTGCCGGGCGGCCTGCGGGCGGGTCAGCTCCCGGATGCGGCGACGGATTTGTCGAGCGGCTTCCTCGCGAATCTCGGTCGGCCAGCGCGCGAGAGTTCGTGCGAATGTGAGCGCAGCAGCGGCCTCGGGCTCGGCAGCATCATGGCGCTGCTCAGCGGCCCCGCCGTGTCGGAGGCCATCGGCGACGCGGCCAATGAGATCGCGAAGCTGACCGCCGTGCAGCCCGATGATCGCAAGCTCGTGGACGAGCTGTTTCTCCGCGTGCTCAGCCGCCCCGCGAGCGAGCAGGAGATTGGCAAGGTTTTGGCAAGCTGGAAGTTGATCGAGCGCGACCACGCCGCGCTCCTCGTGCAGCTCGACGCCGCCGAAAAGGAGCAGGCTCCGATCTTTGCCAAAGCGCAGGCGGAGCGGGCGGCGGTGGTCGAGGCGGGCAAGGCGGAACTCGGGCGCTACGCAGCCGAGATCGCGCCGCGGCTCGCCGAGGTGGAGAAAGCGCGCGTCGCCGCGGTCGCCGCCGGCGAGGCCGCGGTGCAGGAATACGAGGCGAAGAATCTCGCCGCCGCGCAGACCGTTTTTGAGAACACCGCGCCTGTCGCGCGCACGCACACCGGCTGGCTGCCGCTCGACATTTTCACGGCCTCGGCCACCGGCGGGATCACGCTCACGAAGCTGCCCGACGGCTCGATCCTCGCCAGCGGCGAACGGCCGGCCAAAACTGACTACGTGGTGATCGCCGACACGAAACTCGCGGGCATCACCGGCCTCGGCCTCGAAGTCTTGCCCACCGCCGGGGAGACAAACTTCGGCCCCGGTCGCACGGCAGCGGACGGGAGTTTCGTCCTCGGCGAACTGGCCGTGAAGGTCGGCGAATTCGGGCAGGACGCGACCCCGACCGCCGCGACATTTTCCAGCGCCGTCGCCGACTTCAGCCAAAAGGATTTTGAAATCCAGGAAGCCATCGACGGCAGGAAAGGGGACGAGAACAACGGCTGGGCGATTTCCCCGAGCTACGGCGTGCCGCACTTCGCCGCGCTCACCCTCGCGCAGCCGCTCGGCGACGCGGAGCAAGGCGTGCGCCTGCGCTTCGAGCTGAACCAGCCGCGCAACGGTGGCTTCGCCCTCGCCCGCTTCCGCCTGTGGGTCACGACCGGCGCCGCGCCCGTGCAGCTCGGCTACCCGCAACC
>Ga0114966_10004745_pt1 | contig 11632 bp, 12 predicted proteins | sample M_130207_XF_Meta_FD_87029 | JGI IMG/M metagenome (GOLD analysis project Ga0114966, IMG submission 87029) | Freshwater microbial communities from Lake Montjoie, Canada to study carbon cycling - M_130207_XF_MetaG | ecosystem: Environmental > Aquatic > Freshwater > Lake | place: Lake Montjoie...
ATTCCAACAGATTGGTTGGATAACAAACATACTGTTTTTGGACATGTTGTTGAGGGACAAGATATTGTTGATGCTGTTGCTCAAGGTGATGTTTTGGAAACCCTAGAAATTGTTAGAGTAGGAGATGATGCTAAAAAATGGAATGCAGTTGAAGCTTTCAGAACTTTTGAAGGTTATAGAGCAAAACGTGAAGCTGCTGAACGTGAAGCTACCGAGGCTAAAATGGAACAACTTGCTGCTGGTTTTGATAAGACAGAAAGTGGTTTGCGTTATAAAATGATTCAAAAAGGTAATGGTAAAAAAGCCGAAAATGGTAAAACAGTTTCAGTTCATTATACAGGTCAACTAGAAGATGGAAAAGTTTTTGACAGTTCCATTCCAAGAAAAAAACCAATTGAATTTCCATTAGGTAGAGGAAATGTTATTGAAGGTTGGGACGAAGGGATTGCTTTGTTACAAGTTGGAGATAAAGCACGTTTTGTAATTCCTCCACATTTAGGTTATGGTTCACGTGGTGCTGGTGGAGCAATTCCTCCAAACGCAACTTTAATTTTTGATGTTGAATTGATGGATGTGAAGTAAAGTATAGCTTCATTTTACAATACAACTTAATTTTTGGTTAATACAATATCCCAACAGTTTACTGTTGGGATATTTTTTTACATTTACTAAATATAAATTCACATCCTATGAAAAAACTGATCCTTTCAGCAATTTTAATTCCTATTATTATTTCTTGCAAGTCAAAAAAACTTGTTGCAGAAAATAAACCTGAAACCAAGATTGAAGTAGTCACCGAAATGACCATGGCCGAAAAAATAGCTCAGGGGGAATTAATTTTTCAAAATAAATGTGGCAATTGCCATGAGTTTCCTAAAGTCAAAGACCATACTCCCGAAAATTGGAAATTGATACTTTTCCGGATGCAAAAATTGGCTGAAATATCAGATATGGATAGAGAATGTGTCTATAATTATATTGTGATGCAATAAAAATACCGCTGTATGTATTAAAAAACCTGAACTTTGATTGTTATTAATGCAATTATATTTAAATTATGGAACACCATTTAGAGACTAATTTAACCTGGCAAGAATTCGAAAAAGTTGGAATGTATGTTGGAACAATACTTGAAGCTACTGATTTTCCTGAAGCTAAAAAACCGGCTTATCAACTCACTATTGATTTTGGAAATGAAATTGGTATTAAAAAATCCTCTGCACAAATAACAAAACGCTATTCTGTAGAGGATTTGTTAGGTAAACAGATTATTGCCGTTGTCAATTTTCCTAAAAAACAAATCGCTAATTTTATGAGTGAATGTTTGGTATTAGGTTCAGTAAAAGATAATGATATTGTGTTGTTAACGACTGATTTTAAAGTAGCAAACGGACTTCGAATTGGTTAAACTTTGTTTTTAAACTTTCGAATTGCGTTAATTAAATTGAAAGTTGATAGAAGTAACAAAAAAATACCAAAATAGAAAGAGATTTTTGTTGGTAAATTAGTATTTCCAAGTTGCATTTTTTCATGATTTAAGCTTATCAACCATAACCAAAAAAGAATACTCAAGGAGTGAACTACAATTCCATATTTATTAATGAAACCAATAAATTTTTCCATAATTATAGAATTAAAAAAGCCCAAAACTTTTTTGAATTGGACTTGTTAGTTTTGTTTATATATCTTCAAAATCAACATCGGTAAAACTTTTTTCAGTAGTTCTAATTTCCTCTGAATTTTCAGTGTTGTATTCTTTTTTGAAGTCTTTTTGATGTCTTTCTGAAATAACTTCTTCTCCTTTATTATTTAAAACAAATGATGTCATTTCATCAAGAATTTCTGCAAAGGTTGCGAAATCTTCTTTGTATAAATAGATTTTGTGTTTTTTGAAATGAAAAGAACCATCTTCTTCAGTAAATTTTTTGCTCTCGGTGATAGTGATGTAGTAATCATCAGCTTTTGTGGCTCTAACGTCGAAGAAATAGGTTCTTCTTCCTGCTCTTAAAACTTTAGAAAAAATCTCGTCTTTTTCTAACATCTCGTTTTCTCTCATATTTATTCGGTCAATTAGTAGTGTCTGTGTTGAGTTCAAAAATGGCAATTTTTTCGTTACAAAACAATATTTAATTCAATTCTTTTTCAGAAAGTTGTTTTAAATATAATTCAGAATAATAGCCTTCTTGGTTTACTAATTGATTATGAGAACCTTCTTGTATGATCTTACCATTTTCAAGTATGATGATTTTATCTGCATTCTTTGCTGATGATACTCTATGGCTCACAATAATGGTAGTTTTGTTTTTCGAAATTTGCAATAAATTATTCAAAATTTGCTCTTCGGTTTCTGTATCTACAGCCGAAAGACAATCGTCAAACAGTAAAATTTTCGGGTCTTTTATAATGGCTCGAGCAATTGAAACTCGTTGTTTTTGTCCACCAGAAAGCGTGATGCCTCTTTCTCCTAAAATGGTTTCGTATTGATTGTTGAAATTAATGATATTATCATGCACTACGGCTTGTTTAGCAGCTGTAACAACTTCTTCTTCGGTTGCATTTTCTTTGCCAAACTTGATGTTATTTTTTATCGTATCTGAAAAGAGAAAAGCATCTTGAGGTACAATTCCAATACTGTTTCTCAAATCATAAAGATTAATTTCATCAATTTTTTTACCGTCAATAGTTATAGTTCCTTCGTTGATATCATACATTCGAGTAATCAATGATAAAATGCTTGATTTTCCGGCTCCTGTTTTTCCTAAAATTGCTAATGTTTCTCCCTTTTTTACTGTAAAAGAGATGTTTTGTATTGCTTTAATATTGGTATCTTTATAGGTGTAACTGACGTCTTTAAATGCAATTTCACCATTGATAATACTAGTTTCGTTGGAATTATTCTTTATTTCAGGATCTATTTTTAAAAATTCATTAATGCGTTTTTGTGAGGCTTCTGCTTCTTGAACTAAAGAAGAAACCCACCCAATCGATGCTACAGGCCAGGTTAACATATTGACATATAAAATAAATTCTGCAATTGTTCCAATGCTTTTTATACTTCCATTAATATACATTATACCTCCAAAATAAATTACCACTAAATTACTAACGCCTATTAATGCAATCATTAGTGGACCAAAAAGGGACTGTACTGTTGCCAATTTCATGCTTTTAGTTTTACTTTCTAGAGCCAAATCTACAATGTTGTTTTGGTACTGATTTTCTAAAGAATAAGCTTTTACCACTCGAATTCCTGAAAATATTTCTTGATTAAAACTCGATATTTTTGATAAATATTGTTGAAAAATGGTGCTTCGTTTATTGATTGCAGTACTTAATTTAAAAATAATAAATGCTAAAATTGGTAAAGGAACCAAAGTGTATAAAGTAAGTCTTGGGGAAACTTTATACATATATATAATAACAATTGTAAACCGAATAAATGTGTTGATTGTATACATAACAGCTGGTCCAACATACATTCTCACTTTTCCGACATCTTCACTTATCCGATTCATCAAATCTCCAGTTCTATTTTGTTTGTAGAAATTTTGTGAAAGATTTTCATATTGTCTGAACACTTCATTCTTTAAATCAAATTCGATATGTCGAGACATCACTATTAATGTTTGTCGCATCAAAAAAGTTAAAATGCCTGCAATTAATGTAGTAGCTATAATTAATAGGATATTATGAATTAATTCTGTTTTAACAACAGTTGCATTCATATCATTTTTATGGTACTCTTCAATTGCTTTAAATGATTTACTAATAAGTTTTGGTGTGAATAGCGAAAAAATTTGTGCTACAATTGTGATAAAAATACCTAGGAGGAAACTAAATTTATATTTAATGAAATATTTATTTAAATATTGAAGTTCTTTCATTTTATTTTATAAAAAAGTGTGTTTAATGCCTTTTTTTTGTTAAAAATACAAATTTAAATTATTTATTAAATTCTCTGTATTAGCTGATTTTATTAACAATAGTTTAAATATAGTTTAAATTTATAATTTTTATTGAATAATGTTTTAATTTTGTACCGGCTTTTTAATAAAACCACAATCCTATAATATAAAAATATGACTTCAGAAATCATTACTCCAAAAGAACTTCAAAAAATGGATCCAGTTTTCGGTCAAGCGTCTTTTGATAATCACGAACAAATTGTTTTTTGTAACGACAAAGATACAGGTTTAAAAGCAATTATAGGAATACATAATACAGTAATGGGACCAGCACTTGGCGGTACTAGAATTTGGAATTATACTAATGAATGGGAAGCTTTAAACGACGTGTTGCGTCTTTCTCGTGGAATGACTTATAAATCAGCTATTACAGGTTTAAATCTTGGTGGTGGAAAAGCAGTTATTATTGGTGATGCAAAAACTATTAAAACACCTGAGCTAATAACTCGTTTTGGTCAGTTTGTTCATTCGTTAAGTGGAAAATATATCACAGCAGAAGATGTTGGTTCAACAACACCTGACATGGATTTAATTAGAAAAGTAACACCTTATGTAACCGGAATTTCTGAATCTATTGGCGGATCAGGAAATCCTTCTCCAGTTACAGCATATGGCGTTTTTATGGGTATGAAAGCGGCAGCTAAATTCAAATTTGGATCTGAAAATTTATCTGGAAAAAAAGTTTTAGTGCAAGGAACTGGTCATGTTGGCGAAACTTTAATTGATTATCTAACTAAAGAAGGTGCGATTGTTTATGTGTCAGATATTCATCAAGATAAAATGGAAAATATGGTAGCAAAATATGGTGCTATTATTTTTACAGGAGATGATTTATATAGTGCTGATGTTGATATTTATTCTCCTTGTGCTCTTGGAGCAACATTAAATGATGATACTATTTACAAAATAAAAGCAAAAATAATTGCTGGTGCTGCAAATAATCAATTAGCAGTAGAAGCGATACATGGCGCAATTTTAAGAGAAAGAGGTATTGCTTATGCTCCAGATTTTTTAATTAATGCAGGAGGAATTATCAATGTTTATGGGGAAATTATGAAATATGACAAAGCTGAAGCAATGCGAAGAACAGAAAACATTTACAACACTACACTAGAGATTTTCAACTTAGCAGCTACTAATAATATAACTACGCAACAAGCTGCAATGCAAATTGCACAAAATAGAATAGATATTAGAAAAAAAGAAATCGCGAATAAATAAGTCAATAGAAAATAATTACTATTTTTGCGGAGCGAAAGATTTTCTTTGGCTCCACTAATATTATAAAGTTCTTACAAAGTGTTAAACAGAAGACATATTCGAATTAAAATAATGCAATCCATTTATGCGATGCATCAAAAAAATTCTGACGATATTGAAAAGGAAGAGAAGTTTTTACTTCATAGTATTGACAGTATTCAAGATTTATATCTAATTATGTTGACTACTTTGACAGAAATTAGAAAAAAAGAAATGATTTTTTTAGAGGCTTCTAGTAAAAAACATTTAGCTACACCTGAAGAAAAAAAACCCAATTACAAGTTTACAAACAATGCTGTTCTTCAATTACTTGAGGATAATAATTCGATATGTATTGCTTTAGAAAAAAGAAAAATCAATAATTGGTCAATGAATGATGACTATATTTTGATTTTATTAGAGGAAGTAAAGCAGAGTGAATTGTATAAAAAATACATGTCCAAAAAAGAAAATAACTTTGAGGAAGATAAGCAGTTCGTAATAGGTATGTTTACCGATTTGATTGCACCAAATGATAAGCTTTATGAATATCTTGAAGACAATAAATTAACTTGGGTTGATGATATTCCTGTTGTAAATACTCAAATTTTAAAACAACTCAATCAAATAAACGAAAAATCAGATTTTAGAATTTCAAAACTCTATAAAGATGAAGAGGATAAAGAATTTGTAAGTATCCTTTTTAGAAAAACTATATTTAATGAAGTTGAATTAGCGAAAGAATACATTGATAAAACGCCTAATTGGGATGCAGATAGAATTGCAGAAATTGATACCATTGTTTTAAAAATGGCTATTTGCGAATTTTTAAAATTCCCTTCAATCCCAATAAAAGTAACAATCAATGAGTATTTAGAGATTTCCAAAGAATATTCAACACCCAAAAGCAGTATTTTTATTAATGGAATTTTAGACAACTTACTCAAGGAATTCCAAGCAGAAAATAAAATTTTAAAAACAGGAAGAGGTTTAATGTAATAGTAAAAATTATGATTAATAGATTTAGTTTAATGTTGTTTTTTGCATTATTTGTAATGACAACATCGTGTAAAAAGGAAGATGCATCTTCTAAAATTGATGAAAATACCACAGAAATTGCTCCAGCTGACCCCAACGCAGTTAACCCAGAAGCTAATATTGGCGGACCAGAAGTTCCAGTTGAAACCACTGCTCCTGAACCAAAAGATGGAAAATATCCAGTAATCGAATTTGAAACGAAAGAACATGATTTTGGAAAAATAAAACAAGGCGATAAAGTAACCTACGATTTTAAATTTAAAAATACAGGGGAAGCTGATTTGTTAATATCTGATGCCAGAGGATCCTGTGGTTGTACAGTTCCAGATTATCCAAAAACAGCTATTAAACCTGGGGAAAGTAGTCAAATAAAAGTATCTTTTAACTCCACAGGTAAAAATGGTGAGAATAAAAAAACGGTTACTTTAGTTTGTAATACTAAAGGCAAAAAAGAAATATTAACAATTAAAGCTTCTATTAACGCTCTGGAAGGAGCAAAAAAATAATTTATTATGGAACAATTAAGTCAATTTTTACCTTTTTTATTAATGTTTGTGGTTGTCTATTTCTTTATGATTCGACCACAACAGAAAAAAGCAAAACAAGAAAAAGAATTCGAAGCAGGCTTAAAAGTAGGCGACAAAATCATCACAAAAAGTGGTCTCCATGGTAAAGTTTCTGAAATTGCAGAAACAACAGTTGTTATTGAAACCATGTCTGGAAAATTAAAAATGGAGCGTTCTGCTATTTCATTAGAATTAACGTCAGCTTTGAATAAAAAAGCGTAATTTTTGTTTTTAAAAAATAAAATCCCATCTGTTAACAAGATGGGATTTTTTGATTCTATTCTAGCTTAAACAATACATCTCTTATTAAATCAAAATGTTCCCAAGGGATAAAATGGTTGGCGTTTTCAATTGGAATAATTTCAAGAGATTTTGCATTTACAAACTCTCTTCTCATAAAAGCTACATTGCTAAAAGGCACGAGTTGATCCTTAGTTCCGTGAATAATGGTTATTTTTGAAGTGATGTTTTTAAGCTGAGGTTTCATTAAAAACAAATCTTCTTTGAGCCAATAAAGTTCATCATTCGAGGTACGTAAAGCTCCAGGGATAATATATCGGATTGGCTTTACTTTGATTATTGCACGCCAATTTTCAGGTTCTTCTGCTTTTGGATCAATAGCTCCAGCAAGTATTATCAATTGTTTATACAGTTGAGGTTTATCAACGGCCATTTGAACAATTACGGGTCCACCCATGGAATGTCCAATTAAATAAAGTGGTTTTCCATTAGAGATCAAACCAACAAATTTTTCGATAATAGTTGCCTGAGTTTTTAGATTGGTTGCTTTTCCAAAATTGCTATACCCAAAACCAATTCTGTCAATGGCTATTAATCTATATTTGGATAATAATAGAGTGTCTTTTAAATACTCTTTATAAGCATCCCAACTTCCTGGTGAACCATGAACGAAAAATAAAGTTGATGCATTTTTATTTCCAGTTTCAATATAATGAATGGTATATCCTTCAATTTTTTTTGAATTATCAATATATTTTGTTTTTGTGCTTGCGAAAAAAGTTTTGGTTTCTTTTTTGCTCATCCTCATTGTCATACACGATTGACAAAAAAGCAAATAGCTACAGGTTAAAATAAAGAAAAATGATTTGACTTTATTTCTTTTGGTTAGGATAATAAGTTTAGAAATAAAGTTTGGCATTATGGTCGGGTTATTTAAATTTGAATTTGTCGTTTCAACCAATTCTGTTTTTTGGATGATAGTTTTTAAAAGTCCGAGTTCTTCAACCCATTGATTGATTTTATTCCAACTTTTTTTTCTGCAATTAATGAACCTATTTCTTCTTATTTTTCTTTTTTGAGAAATCTGTTGTTGCTGTTAATTCAGCAATTTTAATAATTACATCAATGGCTTTTTGGATACTTTCCACAGGGACGTATTCATACTTGCCATGGAAGTTATGCCCACCAGCAAAAATGTTAGGACAAGGCAATCCCATATAGGACAATCGGCATCCATCGGTTCCACCACGAATAGGTTTAATTAATGGTTTTATGCCCAATTGTTTCATGGCTTTTTCGGCTAATTCAACAATAAATTTTACGGGTTCCACCTTTTCTTTCATGTTGTAATACTGATCTTTCATTTCTGTAATGACAATATCTTCCCCAAATTGTTTTGCGAATTTTTTATTGAATTTTTTGGTAATATCTTTTATAAAATCTTTGCGTTTTTTGAATTTTTTAGCGTCGAAATCACGAATAATAAGTTCTAGTTTAGTTTCTTCAATACTTCCGGAAAGTTGTGTTACATGAAAAAATCCTTCGTAACCTTTAGTCTCTTGTGGGGTTTCACTTTTTGGTAATTCGCTTATAAAATCATTAGCAATTAACATGGAATTAATCATTTTTCCTTTGGCATAACCAGGATGAACACTTTTTCCTTTGAAAGTGATTTTGACTCCAGCAGCATTAAAATTTTCATATTCCAATTCTCCGATTTCGCTACCGTCCATTGTATAGGCCCATTCGGCTCCAAATTTTTTCACATCAAATAAATCGGCACCACGACCAATTTCTTCATCGGGTGTAAATCCAACTCTAATTTTCCCGTGTTTGATTTGTGGATTTTTAACCATGTATTCCATAGCAGTAACAATCTCTGTTAAACCTGCTTTATCATCAGCGCCAAGCAAAGTCAAACCGTTGGTTGTAATTAATGTTTGTCCTTTGTAAAGCAATAAATCTTTAAAATAGCTTGGTGACAACACTATATTTTGTTCTTTATTCAAAACAATATCACCTCCATCATAATTTTTAATTATTTGTGGTTTTACATCTTTGCCTGTAAAATCTGGAGTGGTATCATAATGTGAAACAAATCCAATTGTGGGTACGTGATGTTCAACATTGCTTTCCAACGTTCCCATCACATAACCATTTTTGTCAATAGTTACGTCAGTTAAACCAATAGATTTAAGTTCTTTGACTAACAAGTTGGCCAAAACCAATTGTTTTTTTGTACTAGGTGTTGTTTCGGAATTTGCATCGGATTCGGTATCGATGGTTACATAACTAATAAAGCGATCTATAATGTGTTGCATTGTGTTGTGGTTTTATTATTTTACTTATAATTTGGGTAAATCTATTTCGTTAAATTTACTTTTTTTAGCGATTAATTTTTCAATGTCTTCCCATTTTCTTGGAGATTCAGCTGACAAATTCTCGAAAGAATCTTTTTGAATAACAATATCGTCTTCAATACGAACGCCAATATTCCACCACTTTTTATCACATTTGCTATTGGCTGGAATATAAATCCCTGGTTCAACGGTAATAACCATATTGGTTTTCAAAAGTCCAGAGCCGCCATGACCTTTGTCGTGTACATCCAAACCTAAGAAATGGGAGCAACCGTGGGGATAATACGTTCGCAATTCGGTTTCGTCTTTAACAATTCCTAATTTGATTAATCCTTTTAATAAGGATTCTTTAGCTTTGTTTTGCAAGTCAGAAAAGGTTGTTCCTTCTTTGCAAATTTTAAACACTTCCTCTTGAGCATTATATACTAATTGGTAAATAGCTTTTTGCTCTTCCGTAAATTTTCCATTAGCAGGAATAGTTCGAGTTACATCGGCAGAATAACCATGATATTCCGAGCCAACATCCATCAAAAGCAATTGGTTGTCAATTTTTGTATTGTTGTTTTCTTCATAATGTAAGATACAACCATTAGCTCCAGCACCAACAATAGCAGGATAACCTTCATCTTCTGCTCCGTATTTTCTATGAACATAATGATGAATCCCATCAATTTCACTCTCACTCGAGTTGGCAGTGATGGCTTTCATAGCTTCGTTATGTGCCACACAAGATAATTTTACGGATTTACGCATTAATACCAATTCTTCGGGAGTTTTTATCTCTCTTAGCGTTTTTGTAATTTCTTGAAAAAGCGCAATATCGGCTTCACCTGTTGTTGAGGAATTTTTTTCTTTAAACGTTTTTAATAATCCAAAAAGATCAAAACCTGTAGCGTCGTCTCTTAAATCTGTTGGAATTTTATCATAAATAATTTTGTCAAACTTTTTAAAATCGATTGAGAAATTTTTAAATTCACTACCGTTATAAACAGCTGTAAAACCCAATTGTGTTTTTGTACCCTCAACTCCTAAACGTCTTCCTGTCCAGACTTCTCTTGCAGGATTACGTTGTCTTACAAAAATTACTTCATTGTAGGAAGCATCGCCATTTTTTTGAGTTTCTTTAAAAATAAGTACTACGGCATTAGGTTCTTTATAACCTGTTAAATAATACATATCTGGATTTTGATGGAATACATAGCTTACATCATTGGAGAAATTTCTTTCTGGATACGAGAAAACTAAAGCTACCGAATTGCTTGGCATAAAGTTTCTAAAAGCTTCTCTTCTGCCAATATGGAATTCTTTTGGTAAATAATCATTTGGTAAATTTTCTTGTGCAAAACCAATACTAACAAAATAAAGCAATAAAAGTGTGAGGAATGATTTTATCATTAGATGTGCTTTAATTTAAATTATTATTGCGATTTACAAATTTGCAATTTTTTTTAAATAAACCCTTCGATTTAACATACTTTTAAAAAATTATTTCAGTCAATTTTTTGTGTTAGTTTTCAATTAAATTATTTTTTAAATATTTTCTAATTGAATAGATAAGACTATTTTTGTAGCAAGTAACAATTCAAAAATGTACAAACTTATAATTCGTCCAATTCTTTTTTGGTTTGATCCTGAAGAAGTTCATTATTTCACTTTTTCGTTAATTCGATTTTTATCAAAAATACCCGGTGTTTCTTCTCTTTTCCAAGCTTTATATTTGGTAAAAGACAAACGCCTTGAAACCAAAGTTTTTGGATTAACTTTCAAAAATCCTGTAGGTCTTGCAGCAGGTTTTGATAAGGATGCCAAGTTATATCAAGAGCTTTCAAATTTTGGTTTCGGATTTATTGAAATTGGAACCCTAACACCTGTAGGTCAAGATGGGAATCCTAAAAAACGTTTATTCCGTCTCAAAGAAGATTCCGCAATTATCAACCGTATGGGTTTTAATAATGGCGGTGTTTTAGAAGCTGTCGAAAGATTAAAACAAAATAATGGCGTTTTAATTGGTGGTAATATAGGTAAAAATAAACTAACGCCCAATGATAAAGCTACCAAAGATTACGAAATTTGTTTTGATGCATTGTATGATTTTGTTGATTATTTTGTAGTCAATGTAAGTTCTCCAAACACGCCTAATCTGCGTGAACTTCAGGATAAAGAGCCACTGACATTTTTATTAAACACATTGCAATGCAAAAATTTAAAAACTCAAAATCCAAAA
>Ga0114966_10004746_pt1 | contig 11630 bp, 10 predicted proteins | sample M_130207_XF_Meta_FD_87029 | JGI IMG/M metagenome (GOLD analysis project Ga0114966, IMG submission 87029) | Freshwater microbial communities from Lake Montjoie, Canada to study carbon cycling - M_130207_XF_MetaG | ecosystem: Environmental > Aquatic > Freshwater > Lake | place: Lake Montjoie...
GTTGATTGAGATGACTTTTGATAATTCGTTTGAATCTTTGGTGAAACCGATGCGTGTGGGCTTTTAAAAGATGAAGCCGGGTTTTTACACCATCATGGTTGCACAGTTTTTTAGCTCTCTTGCAGACAACGCATTGTTCGTTGGCGCTGTAGAGTTGCTCAGAACGCAAGGCTATCCCGAGTGGCAAGGTGCAGCGTTGGTGCCCATGTTTGCTTTTTTCTATGTAGTCTTGGCTCCTTTTGTGGGTGCCTATGCTGACGCAAAGCCCAAGGGAAAGGTGATGTTCAACAGCAATGCCATCAAGGTCCTTGGCTGCATGTTGATGCTTTTTGGTTTGCATCCCTTGGTGGCGTATGCGGTGGTGGGCCTAGGCGCTGCAGCTTACTCGCCAGCCAAATATGGCATCCTCACAGAACTGCTGCCCGCCTCTCAATTGGTCAAAGCCAATGGGTGGATTGAGGGTTTGACCATTGCATCCATTATTTTGGGTGTTTTATTGGGTGGTCAACTGGTGGGGGATACGTTTTCTTCGTGGTTGCTGGGATGGGATTTTCCGTTGATAGACACGGGCATCGATACGCGTGCGGAAGCCGCCATTTCGGTGTTGATCTTGATTTATGCATTGGCAGCGTGGTTCAATACGCGAATTCCAGTGACGGGTGTTGAGTTGCGGCCGTTGCCAAGCAACCCTGAGAGATCGCTAGCGGGAAACTTGTGGTCTTTGGCCCCTGACTTTTTAGAATGCAATAAAAAACTTTGGCTTGACAAGCTGGGTCAAATTTCTTTATCGACGACGACACTGTTTTGGGGCGTTTCGGGCAATTTGAGGTATATCGTTCTTGCCTGGAGCGCTGCCGCCTTGCACTACTCAACCACCCAGGCCTCCTCCTTGGTGGGTGTGGTTGCAATAGGAACAGCTGTTGGGGCGGTCTTGGCGTCTGTCAAGATGCGACTGGACCAAGCAACCAATGTGATTCCTTTTGGTATCGCCATGGGTTTGATGGTCTTGGGAATGAACTTCATTCGAGATGCGTGGGTGGCGGCACCTTTTTTGGTTTTGCTGGGCGGTTTGGGCGGATTTTTGGTGGTCCCGATGAATGCCTTGTTGCAACACCGAGGGCACATTTTGATGGGTGGGGGACGCTCCATTGCCGTTCAAAACTTCAATGAGCAGACCTGTATTTTGATTTTGGGTGGTGGTTATGCTTTTTTGACGGGAGTGGGGCTAGACGCTTATGAAGCATTGACGGGTTTTGCCATTTTGGTGGCCTCGGTCATGTGGGGGATTAAAAAATGGCATGAAAGCAATTTGTTAAAACACCCAGCAGAGATGAAAAGACTGCTCGATGAAGTCAGGCAAGCCGAGTTGAAAAACTAAAGAAGGATAAAGAAGGAATTGAATGGGCATGCAAAGCATCTTTGAATTCAGTGCAAAAGACATCAAAGGCGATGAGCTTGATTTCAGTCGTTTCAAGGACCAAGTGTTGTTGCTGGTCAACACTGCCAGTGCGTGTGGTTTTACGCCCCAACTCAAGGGCTTGCAAGAGCTTCATACAAGCTATTCGGCTCGGGGCTTAGTGGTGATGGGTTTTCCATGCAACCAATTTGGCGGTCAAGATCCCAAAAGTGAAGAGGAGATTGCTCAATTTTGCGCCACCCAGTATGGAGTTGAGTTCTTGCTCATGCAAAAAATCGAAGTCAATGGCGAGGAGGCACCCCCGCTCTTTAAGTGGTTGAAGGCTCAAGCCCCAGGTCTCTTGAACACACAGGCGATCAAGTGGAATTTCACCAAATTCTTGGTTGGTAAAAACGGACAGGTTTTAAAACGCTTTGCCCCTCAAGACGCCCCCTCGTCTTTATCTTCAGAGATCGAGCTTGCACTAAAAGCGCAGCCCTAAAGGGCTGTGGGATTCAAGCGCCCAGGGCCTGCGATTTCGTCATGGCTGCATCAAGCCACTCAATCCAATGTTCAACGGGGACTGTGCTTGCACTTTGAAGGTGTGAGATGCAGCCTACATTTGCACTTAAGATCACGGCGGGCTGCGAGTCCAAGAGGTTTTGCAGTTTTCTTTCTTTAAGCGCATTGGACAAGGTGGGCTCTAAGACAGAGTAGGTGCCAGCGGAGCCACAACACAGATGGGCCTCCTTGGGTGGCAAGCTCAGCGCAAAGCCAAGTGCAATGAGCGTGTCCTCTACGCGGCCTTTGATTTTTTGACCGTGTTGAAGGGTGCAAGGCGGATGAAACACGGCTTGTCCCAAACTTTTAAGTACCAGGGGATGGAGAAGGTTTTTTAACGCTTGAACTTCCAAAGCAAGCACTTCACCGATGTCTAGCGTGAGTGCGCTGATCCTCTGCGCTTTGTCTGCGTACAAAGGGTCGTGCCTTAAAAGATGACCGTAATCTTTCACCATGACCCCACATCCAGAGGCATTCATCACAATGAAGGCGACACCCTGTTCAATCCAAGGCCACCACGCATCGATATTGGCTTTAATGTGTGCGTGCGCGAGGGTCACGTCGTTCAAGTGATGTGCAAGCGCGCCACAGCATTGTGCCTTGGGCGCAATGATGGTTTGAACCGAGATGGCATTCAAAACACGCGCCGTGGCTGAGTTCACGTTGGGCATCATTGCGTCTTGAACGCAACCCTCTAAGAGCAGCGCTTGTTTGAGATGCTTGGTGCTTGGCCACACGCCCGGATCTTTTTGCGGGGTGATTTTCGATCTCACCAACTTGGGTAAAAGTGGACGCAGTGTTTGTGCCACTTTGTAGGCCGGCTTAAAAAGACTGGAGGTCAAGCCCCTTTTAAGGAGCCAACGCGTGAGCTGAGCCCCAATGGAGCGGGGAACCGCTTTTTCAACAATCTCTCGACCCACGTCAAGCAAGTGCGCATAATCGACGCCACTTGGGCAAGTGCTTTCACAGTTGCGACAGGTCAAGCAGCGATCAAGATGCTGTTGGGTTTTTTGGGTGGGCGTGGCCCCTTCAAGGACCTCTTTGATCAAATAAATTCTTCCTCTGGGACCATCTAGCTCATCGCCCAGCAATTGATAAGTCGGGCAAGTGGCGGTACAAAAACCGCAATGCACGCATTTTCTAAGTATGGACTCGCCCAATTGACCTTGAGCCGTGAGTTGAAATTGGGGGGCGAGTTGGGTTTGCATGGCATCCTCATTAAAGCATCTCGTGATTGGGGATCAGGGTTGAGTGCGGGTGGTGTTAAAAACACCACCCGGATCGAAAGCGCGTTGAAGATTGTTTTGCAGTTGCATGACATGGCCCTCAACGCCCGTGCTCAAGCCTTTAAGAGGGGGGTCGTCGTCTTCATGACCTTTGGCCGCACGCCAAAGGCTTAGCGTGCCGCCCAGGCTCAAGACCTCCTGTTGCATCACGCGCGCCTCTTTCTCGTCGGCCCAAACCCAATGCAAGGCCCCAAACCATTCGCTCAAAGCGTTGCGCGCAAAGGTGGGGGGGCCTTGCTTCAAGGCCTTAAGGGGCAAGGAGATTCGCCATAAGGAAGAGTCTTGGTGTGGGGGTGTCGTCAAAAATGGATGCGTTTGGTCGCGAAGACTCTCCCAGTGTGCTTGCGCTTGAGGCTCACTCAGCACCTCTGGATGTTGGCCCATGGCGAGCAGCTCAGATTGAATGCTGGCAAGGGAGGATTGCGCGGCGGCTTTGGCACCTTTGAGTCTGAGCACACACTCCACCACATCAGAGGCATTGCTCAAAGCGCTTTCAGCCAAGAAGGAGCTTGCATTGAGTGGCAATGGGCGTTGTCCAAGGCCTTGAAGGTAAGCCAAAGCTTGCCGCAAGGGCAGACGTGTTTTTAAACTGCATTCGCCCAGGGTCTTGGGCAGCACTTTCAAGGTGACCTCGGTGATGAGGCCTAGGGTGCCCATAGAGCCTGCCAGCACGCGAGAGACATCATACCCAGCGACATTTTTCATCACCTGTCCACCAAAGACCAAATGCTCACCCTTGCCATTGATCAAATTGGCGCCAAGGATAAAGTCTTTGAGGCCTCCCACGCTGGCGCGCGCTGGGCCACTCAAGCCACAGGCGACCATGCCGCCAATGGTGGCATCCCCCTTGTCAAGCGCGTCTTGCCCTGGAACCCTCATCCTTGGCGGCTCAAAAGGCAGGCATTGACCCTGAGCATCTAGCAAGGCCTCAACCTGGCGCAAAGATGTGCCAGCGGCCACTTGGACAAACAACTCTGTGGGCTCGTAATTGATGACGCCGTCAAGCGCACGGGTGTGCAAGTGCAGGGTGCTTAAATGCGCGGGCAAGGGGCGGTAAAAATCTTTGCTGCCCAAGCCGCGAATGCTTAAAAGTTGAGAGCGGGCCTTGGCTTGCAAGATTTGGTCTTGCAAGGCTGCGTGTGCATGGGCAAGGTCATTCATCTGGTCCTTTTGAAGCATTCAGCTTCGGGGGGCGGCACAAGGTGAACCCAAACGCAATGATGCATGGCCAGACCTGTGCAGACCTGTGCGGCTTGCAAAAGGGGTTCATTCAAGCGCGGCTTCATGGGTGAGCGGCAATCACTTTGACCATTTCGAGCACTTTGTTGGAGTAACCCCATTCATTGTCATACCAAGAAATGACTTTGATAAAGGTGTCATCCAAAGCGATGCCAGCTTCCGCATCAAAGACACTGGTGCAGGGTTCTCCCCGAAAGTCGCTTGCCACCACTTTGTCTTCGGTGTAACCAAGAATGCCTTTTAAAGCGCCTTGACTTTGAGACTTCATCTCCGCACAAATTTCTGCATAGGTGGCCGGTTTAAGCAACTCAACGGTGAGGTCTACCACAGACACGTCTGAGGTGGGCACGCGCAAGGACATGCCGGTCAGTTTCTTATTGAGCTCAGGGATCACCACGCCCACGGCTTTGGCGGCACCGGTTGAGCTTGGGATGATGTTTTCTAAGATGCCACGCCCACCACGCCAGTCTTTGTTGGAGGGACCATCAACGGTCTTTTGGGTGGCTGTGGTGGCATGCACGGTGGTCATCAAGCCACGTTTGATGCCCCATTTTTGATGCAAGACTTTGGCAATTGGAGCCAAGCAATTGGTCGTACAAGAAGCATTGGAGATGATGGCTTGACCCGCATAGGTTTCGTGATTCACGCCGTACACAAACATGGGGGTGTCGTCTTTGGAGGGGGCTGACAGGATGACTTTTTTAGCACCCGCACTGAGGTGCTTGGATGCGACATCATGGCTCAAGAAGAGGCCCGTGGCTTCAACGACCGTGTCTGCTCCAATGCTGCCCCAGTCAAGTTCGCTGGGCTCCCTTAAGGCCGTCAAACGAATGGATTGCCCATTGACGATCAGCGTGTGGCCCTGGACTTCGATGTCACCCTTAAAGCGCCCGTGTACGCTATCGTATTTGAGCATGTAAGCCAAGTAATCAGGCTCGAGCAGATCATTGATGCCGACAATTTGGATGTCTTTGAAGTTCTCGATGGCGGCTCTAAAGACCATGCGTCCGATGCGACCAAATCCGTTGATGCCTATTTTGATGCTCATGATATTTTTTCCTGTAAGGATGGTTTTTAAGGGTTTGAATCTTTGATGGCCGCTTTGACCGTTTGGGCAACGTGCTCAGGCGTGAAGCCAAAATGCTTGAACAAGTCCGCAGCCGGCGCGCTCTCGCCAAATTGATCGATGCCGACCACCGCACAGACTTTGTATTTCCACCAAAAGTCACGCGCACCCATTTCGACCGCAATCAATGGGGTGTGCTTGGGCAAAACGTCCTGACGGTATTCATCCGCTTGCGCATCAAAGACTTGCGTGCAAGGCATGGAGACCACGCGGGTGGCAACGCCTTCTTTGGCAAGAAGGGCTTGTGCTTTGAGCGCCAAAGAAACTTCGGAGCCCGTGGCAATGATCACCGCTTGAGCGGGCCGATCCAGGCCAGCATCTTGAGCGTCTGAGACCACATAGCCCCCTTTGATGATTTGGCTTGCATCGCGTTTGGGCGCGTGGTTTAAATTTTGCCGTGACAAAAGCAATGCCGAAGGTCTGTCCTGGGTTCGAATGGCGTGACCCCAAGCCACCGCGGTTTCTGTGGTGTCGCAAGGGCGCCAAACATTCAATTGCGGAATGAGGCGAAGACAGGATGCATGTTCGATGGACTGATGGGTCGGGCCATCTTCACCCAAGCCGATCGAGTCGTGAGTAAAGACGTGGATCACGCGCAACTTCATGAGTGCGGCCATTCGTATGGCGTTGCGACTGTAGTCGCTAAAGGTCAAGAAGGTGCCCCCATAAGGGATATAGCCCCCATGCAAGGCCAAGCCATTCATGATCCCTGCCATGCCAAACTCACGCACCCCGAAGTTGATGTGGTTGGGGCGTTGCTCTTCGCCCACTGACGCGATGAGCCCACTGGGCGTGATTCTAAAAGCGCCTGTTGAGCTGGTTTGAGTGAGGTTAGATCCGGTGAGATCTGCACTGCCACCCAATAACTCACCCAAAGAGGCGGTCAGTTTTTCAAGGACCATTTGTGAGGCTTTTCGACTGGCCACACTTGGGGCTTCTTTTTCGAATTGATCGATCAGCCCTTTGATTTGCCCTTCAAAAGACACGGGCAGCCCGGCTTTCATTCGCCGAGTCAGTTGGGTTGCAAGTTCACGGTAGCTTTTTTGATAGTCTTCAAAAAGCGTGTGCCAAGCGGACTCAAGTTCGGCACCCTTTTGTTTGGCATCCCAGTCTTTGTAGATATCCCCTGGGATTTCAAAGGGGGGATGAGGCCAACCAAGCGCTTGTCGAGTCAATTCAATCTCTTGCTCACCAAAGGGCTCGCCATGTGCTTTGGAGGTGTTGGCGCGGTTGGGGCTGCCTTGGCCGATGGTGGTTTTGCAGATGATGAGCGTGGGGCTTTCAAGATGAGCCTTGGCAAGAGAGATGGCATCTGCGACCGCATTGGCGTCGTGGCCGTCTATTGGCCCAACCACATGCCAACCGTAGGCTTTGAATCGCTCTGGGGTGTTGTCAACGAACCAGGGTTTGACCGCGCCATCAATGGAGATGCCATTGTCGTCATAAAGTGCAATGAGTTTGTTCAATTTCCAAGCGCCCGCAAGAGAGCACACCTCGTGACTGATGCCTTCCATTAAACAGCCATCGCCTAAAAAGGTGAAGGTGTGGTGATCAATGACTTTAAAGCCTGGACGGTTGAACTCATGGGCGAGTAACTTTTCAGCCAAGGCCATCCCCACCGCATTGCTTAGACCCTGACCCAAGGGGCCCGTGGTGGTTTCAACACCAGGGGTGATGCCCACCTCAGGATGCCCTGGTGTTTTGGAGTGAAGTTGACGAAAGCCTTTCAGATCATCCATTGACAAGTCATATCCAGTCAAGTGCAACAAGGCGTACAAGAGCATTGAGGCGTGCCCATTGGATAAAACAAAGCGGTCGCGATTGAGCCAATGGGGGTTTTGGGGATTGTGTTTCAAATGATGGCCCCAAAGTGCCACGGCCATGTCTGCCATGCCCAAAGGAGCGCCTGGGTGTCCGGAGTTTGCCTGTTGCACGGCATCCATGGCAAGTGCACGAATCGCATTGGCCATCTTGCTTTGAGAAGGGGTCATAGGGTTCTAGATTAAAAAGAGATCAGCCAAGCTGAGGGGAGAGAAAAAACAAGGGCGTTCAAAGCCGAATAAAACATTTTATCTTTGGTTCGTCGCAATCCTTGAAATATTCAAACTTTGATTTTGATCAGGGGCTATCTTTTTTCAGCGTCAAAGAAGTTTTGGGGTATTTAGGGCTTGACTTGGGGTTACGATTGGCGCATGGCCAAAGATAAAACGCTCTTTTCTTGCTCCGAATGCGGTGGCACCAGTCCCAAATGGCTTGGCAAATGCCCGCATTGCGAGTCTTGGAACACCCTCGTTGAGACCGTTGCAGAGAGTGCCTCGGGTTCAAAAAATAGATACCAAAGTATGAGTGCGTTGGCGCCCGCGTCTCCTGTGAGTACCTTGTCTGATATCAAGGCCACAGATGTAGACCGCACGTCCACCGGCTTGGAGGAGTTGGACCGTGTCCTAGGAGGGGGCTTGGTTCAAGGTGGCGTGGTGTTGATTGGAGGAGACCCTGGCATTGGAAAATCAACCTTGCTTCTCCAAGCGGTGGATCGGCTTCAAAGGGGGGGCACCCAGGCCTTGTATGTCAGCGGTGAGGAGTCCTCCTCCCAGGTGGCTTTGAGAGCGCGGCGCTTGGGACTCAAAGAAAGCCAAGTTCAGATCATGGCCGAGACGCAGCTCGAGCGAATTCTCTCGAGCTTGGACGCGCTCAAACCCAAGGTGGCTGTGATTGACTCGATTCAGACGGTGTATTCAGATCAGCTCACCAGCGCGCCGGGTTCAGTGGCCCAGGTGCGCGAATGCGCTGCGCACTTGACCCGATTGGCCAAAGCGCGCGACATCACGATTATTTTGGTGGGGCATGTGACCAAAGAAGGCGCATTGGCGGGTCCTCGGGTGCTTGAGCACATGGTCGATACGGTGCTCTACTTTGAAGGCGATACCCATTCCAGCTTCAGGCTGGTGAGAGCCATTAAAAACCGTTTCGGTGCAGTCAATGAAATTGGGGTGTTTGCGATGACCGAAAAAGGCTTAAAAGGGGTGAGCAACCCCAGTGCCATTTTTCTCTCGCAGCATCCCGAACCCGTGGCGGGCAGTTGTGTCTTGGTCACCTTGGAGGGAACACGGCCCCTGCTCGTTGAAATTCAAGCCTTGGTTGACTCTGGGGGCCCCAACCCCAGAAGACTTTCTGTGGGTTTGGAGCGGGACCGATTGGCCATGTTGCTGGCCGTTCTTCATCGCCATGCGGGCGTGTCTTGCATGGACCAAGATGTGTTTGTCAATGCCGTTGGGGGTGTCAGAATCAGTGAGCCCGCCGCTGATTTGGCGGCGCTCTTGGCCATTCACAGCAGCTTAAAAGGCAGAGCGCTTCCCCAAGGGTTCATCACTTTTGGCGAAATTGGCCTGGCCGGCGAGGTGCGACCTGCCCCAAGGGGACAAGAGCGTTTGAGAGAAGCGGCCAAATTGGGATTTACTTTGGCGTTGATCCCCAAGGCCAACGCACCCAAAGCGGCCATTGAGGGTATGCGCATTGTTGAGATTGAGCGTGTGGAGCAAGCGGTCAATTGGTTGAGAGAGCATTTCTAAGGCGGCGCAAGGCCTTTTGAGGCGCCCAATCAGGGGCTTTGTGGTGGGATTTGCAAGCAAAGACCGTCGAACCTTGACGCCTAGGCTCTAGAATAAGCGATCTTTGTTTTTTTAGACGGCTTGAAGTCGGTTGATTGATGCGCTTAAACAATATGTTGATTCCTGCACTGGCCATTGTGTTGCTCATTTGGGCTTACGACAGCATGGAATGGCTTGGCCTGGGCTTGGCGGTCACGGCCATGGTCAGTTGGTTCTTGCTTCACTACACGCGCTTGATTCACATTTTCAACCGTGCCGCTAAACGACCTCTGGGGTATGTGGACAGTGCGGTGATGATGCATGTGAAAATTAAAAAGGGCATGCCCTTACTGAAAGTCATTGCCCTTACAAAAAGTTTGGGTCAAAAACAAGGAGAGATCACCAATCCTCCCGTGGACCCAGAAATTTACACTTGGACGGATGGCTCCGACAGTTCGGTGCGATGTGAGTTTGTGGGTGGACGCTTGACGGTGTGGGAGTTGCGTCGGCCCCAACACAACGAAGAAATCAGCCATAAGACCTTAGAATCGCCGTAAAGAAAAGACCACCCTAAAAATCACCAATTAATCATTACAGTTTAGAGGACACAGATGAGTGCAATACCCCAGTCAATGGATGATCGCGATGGAAAAATTTGGATGGACGGGCGTTTGGTTGATTGGAGAGATGCCAAGATTCATGTGCTCACGCACACGCTGCATTACGGCTGTGGTGCATTTGAGGGCGTGAGGGCCTACAAGACCGACAAAGGGACGGCCATTTTTCGTTTGCAAGAGCACACGCAGCGCTTGTTCAACAGTGCAAAAATTTTGCGCATGCAAATCCCCTTTACCCAAGAGGTGGTCAATGAAGCACAAAGGACCGTTGTCAAAGAAAACCATTTAGAGAGTTGCTATCTTAGGCCCTTGTCTTGGATTGGCTCCCAAAAGTTGGGCGTCTCTCCCAAAGGCAACACCATCCATTTGATGGTGGCGGCGTGGTCTTGGGGCGCCTATTTGGGGGAAGAAGGTTTGGCCAAGGGCATTCGCGTCAAAACATCTAGCTTTACGCGCCACCATGTCAACATCACCATGACCCAGGCCAAGGCCGTGAGCAATTACACCAATTCGATTTTGGCCAACATGGAGGCCACGGAGGATGGGTATGACGAAGCCTTGCTTTTGGATCCCAGTGGTTTTGTGTCTGAGGGTGCGGGAGAGAATATTTTTGTCATCAAAGACGGGGTGATTTACACACCAGACCTCTCTGCAGGTGCCTTGAATGGGATCACCAGAAACACGGTGCTGCACATTGCAGAAGACTTGGGGCTCAAAGTGGTGCAAAAGCGCATCACGCGAGACGAGATCTATATCAGCGATGAGGCGTTCTTTACGGGCACAGCCGCGGAGGTCACGCCCATTCGCGAACTCGATCGCATCCAAATTGGTCGTGGATACAGAGGCGAAATTACAGAAAAAGTTCAAAGCGCATTCTTTGATATCGTGGGGGGTAAAAATCCAAAATACGCACATTGGCTCACGCTGGTTTAACGCACGAGCACATCTCTTAAATTCGCTCATTCACCCCATACTGCAAGGCACAGAAACAACATGACTTCATCCATCGTGGTTCAAGAAAGTGACTTAAATGGCCATGGCGGTATATTTTGTCCCAGCCCCTTGGCGCACATGTCCGTTTGGAATGCGCATCCAAAAGTTTTTTTAGACGTTGCCAGACTCGGTCATGCCAAATGTCCCTATTGTTCAACTCAATACACCTTGTCGCAAGAAGTTCACGCCATCTCCCCTGAACAAGCATAGCCCCAAGGCCTGGGATGCGCTTTAGCGAGTCAAGACTTTGAGTGAGATCCGCACGCTGATCATTGCCCCCCAGTGGATTGGGGATGCCGTCATGACCCAGCCCCTTTTGTCGGCCTTGAAGCGCCAAGGCCATGAGATCACTGTGGCTGCACTTCCTTGGGTGGCGCCCGTGTATGAGGCCATGGCTGAATGCCAGTCCATGCTGGTCTTGCCTTTCTCCCGCGGCTTGTTTGAATTTACCAAAAGGCGCGACTGGGCAAAGAGCATCAAAGGCCAATTTGACCAAGCCTATGTGTGTCCCAATACATTAAAGAGTGCGCTGTTGCCCTATTTGGCCGATATTCCTTTGCGAGTGGGCTACAGCGGTGAGATGAGGTGGGGGTTATTGAATCGCCGTTTGCCCAATCCCGGTAAGCACGTTCGAGGCAGCATGGTGATGTTTTATTTGGCATTGGCGCAAGGCACTGAGCCTGAAGGCTTGAGTGCGCCCATGCACGCACCCCAACCCACTTTAAAGATCGATGCTCAAACGTGTCAAGCAAGTCTGGATCTGTTTGACCTGACCTTGCAAAACTATGTGGCGCTTGCCCCTGGAGCGGAGTATGGGGACGCCAA
>Ga0114966_10004748_pt1 | contig 11628 bp, 8 predicted proteins | sample M_130207_XF_Meta_FD_87029 | JGI IMG/M metagenome (GOLD analysis project Ga0114966, IMG submission 87029) | Freshwater microbial communities from Lake Montjoie, Canada to study carbon cycling - M_130207_XF_MetaG | ecosystem: Environmental > Aquatic > Freshwater > Lake | place: Lake Montjoie...
ACTCCGAGGAACCCGCCCGACATGCCGGAGACGTGTCGGAGAAGGACCGTGTCTGGGACTCCCCGGGCCGCTAGGTCACGCATCGACTCGAGGTAGTCGAACGGATGGCTCAGGTCGGCCGCAGAGAGATCACGTCGATGCCGGGATGCATAGGCCCACCCGTGACGAGCGCCATCGGCGTAGCCTCTTCCGAACAGCGACGAGTAGTCACGAGGGTTCACGAACCACGGCTGCTGAACGAGCCGAAGCCCGAGCACTTCACTCGCGATGAGGGCCTTGGCTAACGGGATGGCCTCGTTGCCAAGTCCGGCACCCCTCCGTGCGGTAGGAACCGCCACAGACCAGCCGCGGGTCACCCTGACGACCGCTCCCACCACGCACCCTCCGATCTGGGCGACGGCATCTCCTGTCGCGGTCCAGTATTCCCTCTCCTCGCGCCGCACGATGGTCATGACAATGAGTTGAGCAGCAGGGACAGCGTCAGCGGGGCTGGTCGGCGCTAGCATTCTTCAATAACAGGAGCGGCATGGGTGGAGGCTGGAAATGAGAGACGAGGGCCTCTCGCTTTCGGTCGTCACCATCAATCGCAACAACGCGTCAGGCCTACGCCACACCATCGAGTCACTTACCGGGCAGCAGTTCTGCCGGTCAGAGTGGATTTTCGTCGATGGCTCCAGCGACGACGACTCGGTGTCGGTCGCTCGCGCGCTAAGCACCTCCCTCGCCGCCACCATCGTCAGCGAACCCGACAGCGGGATCTACGACGCCATGAACAAGGGGCTGAGGATGGCAGCCGGCGACGTGGTGCTGTTCCTCAACTCCGGAGATTCGCTCACCCGGCCCGACGTCCTCGTTTCGGCCATTCAACGGCTGACCTCGACGGGGGCCTCCTGGGGCTATGGCGGAATCCGCTACCTCGACAGCCTCAGACAACCTCGGGCGGCCTACCTCTTCGCCCCCTTTAGGCTTGCCCACCTCGCTCACGGTTACCGGACCGTACCCCATCAGGCCGCCTACCTTCGACGTGAGCTGCTGGTGAGCCTCGGCGGGTTTCGCACCGACTTCGGCATCGCTGCCGACCAAGAGTTGCTGTACCGGGCCGCGCTCGTCGAGGAGCCAGAGGCGTGGGTCGATTTGATGGCCGACTTCGAAGCGGACGGTCTCGGGTCTGCGCGTCGACCCTGGTCGTTCCCCCTCGATATGCGCCACGCACGAGCCGACGCGCACAGCCCCGAGGGGACCGAGCGTGTCGCCGAGTTGGTTGCCACCCTCGGCGTGGCGGCACTACAAACCGCACTGACTTGGCAGTCTCGTGCGCGTTCGTCAGTGCGTGCCCAAGGCGCCGGACTCCGCAGGTGACCCAGTTCGTGATCGGCATCACCACGCTCCATCGTCCGGAACTCCTGCGGCGCCTCCTGGCTTCCCTTGCCGAGACAACCGCTTTCGACCAGTGCGTGCACTCGGTCATCGTGGTCGATAACGATCCTGAGGGGGGCGCCCGGGATGTGGTAACGGCGGCATGTCTTCCCGTAGCGGTCAGGTATCTCGTCGAGCCAGTTCGGGGCTACGCCAGTCCCCGCAACGCGGTGATCGAGTCACAGGACCATGACCTGCCGCTGTGCTTCCTCGATGATGACGAGGTGGTCGCCGCTGACTGGGCCGCGCAGATGGCGGTCGCTCACCAACGGTTCCCACTCGCCATCATCCAAGGGTCCGTGCGTGTCGAGCACGAAGGATGGCCACGGCCCAAGGAAGGACGCGAACGAGCCCCCGGCATCAAAATCGGGGCCAACGCAGCAAGCACCGCCAACACGCTCTTCCCGAGCGCGGTGTGGAACGAGGCCGGACTCCGGTTCGACACTCAGTACAACCTCAGCGGTGGGGAGGACACCGACCTGTTGCTCAGGTGGGAGGACCTAGGGGGAGAGATCAGGTGGTGGCCCGCGCAATGCACTGAGCCCGCGCACCCCGACAGGGACGGGCTTCTCGCCTACCTCGCTCGAGCCGAGTACTCGTCGATGATCTACGCCCGCATTATGCGGCAGCGGCGCCGGCGTCGCACTGCTCTCGCGATCTCAGGCCTGCTCCGTTGCGCGGTCGGCACCGCGTCGGGCGCGGTCACCCGGGGCCAGCGACGCGACGACGCCCGGGTCCGTGTCGCCATCGGACGTGGCTTGCTGCGCGGGCTGTTCCTTCCTAGCAATCGTGTCGGCGGCCAATAGAGCCACGATCAAGGCCATCAGCGCGAGCCCACCACCCCCCAATGGCGAGAAGAGGGTGTCCCAGGTGAACTTGGTCAACAACGCACTGGCACCGAGCACACCTGCTGCACCGTAGCGACGTGATGCCCGCCCCACGAGCATCAGCCCGGCCATCAAGACCAGAGCGAACGGCACCACGACGAGCGGGCCGCACCAGAGCCAGTACTGGAAGACGCCTGAGTGAAGGTAGATGCCGTGCGAGGGCTGCGCCCAGTACGCCAGCAGTTTCGTCCTCGATTTGGCCACAAGGAGGGGGTATTGAGGGTCGGTGCGAGATACCACCCTGTCGATATCGGTCATCACGTACTCGGTTGCCCGGGAGTCGCGGGCCTCGGCAATATTCGCCGGAATCGTTGGGTCGAATCCCAGCCCCAACACAGGTACCAAAGGCAGCACATCAAGTGCGAGGCGAAACTCCGGCCGCCCCCCCAGAAGGATGCCCCCGGCCGCATCCGACTGGAGCCTCCACTTCTCCTGCTGCTGGCGTCCCAGCGCACCCGATTCAGCGACGGCACCGTACACCGGGATAACCGAGACCACGATGAGTACCATGCCAAGTGACGTCGCGATCAGGGGCCAGCGAAAGCGCAGTCGCTGAGCAATTCCAAACACCAGCGCCGCCGCTGCTGCGACCGCGCACTGCAGGAGCACAGATCGCAGACCCGCTGCGACGTTGACCAAGACGATGAGTACCAGAAGAGCCAGGGCCCACGCCCTTCGTCCACGATGCCACTGAATGGCCGCCACGACCACGATCAGCGGCGACAGGCTCGGTCCCCACGAGTAGCGCCAGAGGTCGGGCTGTCCCACTGTGTACGAGTAGAGCCCGATCGTCCCCGCGACACACGCGCCGAGGAGCACCGCCACAATCGCGAGCGGCCACCGTCGCGGCACCCGCAGCAGCCAGACGAGGAATGCGAGGTCGGCGACCACAATGAGAGGGCGAACCGAGTGGAAGATGCTCCAGCGTAGGTCGCTACCATTCACACTGGCCGTAGCGATGCTGAGTGCCAACCAGAGCAGCAGCGCGAGGGCCATGACGTGGACAACTCGTGGAGTTGACCGATTGACGAACACCGGGATCAGAAGGACCACACCCACGAGCGTGGCCATGGTGAGACCAGCGTTAGACGGCATCCGGGCCGCCCACGGGGGAATCATGCACGCGAACGCCCCCACGACCAGAAGCGCCTTCCACCAGGGAAGCCCTCCGCTAAGCCATCTCAGCAGCGTTACATCGGCGGCCGCTCCTGCCCCCGGCCTCGCCTCAGCTCGCATGCGCATGACCCTACTTCAGCGTCACACCGACGACGCCACCTCGCCGGACCTAGTCGGCTACTGTCTCACCATGACAGAGCATCAGCGCTACGAGGTGGTCCGCGAGTTCCCCGGCTTCGAACTTCGCCGCTACGAACCCCACGTACTCGCTCGGGTGAGCGTGGTCGGCACCTTCGAGCGTGCCGGCAGTGACGCGTTTCGCCCCCTCGTGTCGTACCTCGGCGGCCGCAACGAGCGCGCCCAAAAGTTCGCGATGACCGCACCCGTGCTTCAGGAGTCACCCGCGGGCAGAGGCAGCCACGACGTGTCGTTCGTGATGCCGGCCGACGCTTCCTACGAGGCGCTGCCCCAGCCCTCCGACCCCTCCGTCACCCTCGAGCCCCATGGTGTCGAGTGGGCGGCCGCAGCACGCTTCAGCGGCCGGTGGACCGAGCAGATCTTCCTTGAGCATGCCCGCACGCTCAACGACAACGTCAGCGCAGCCGGGCTCACGATCACGGGCGCGGTGCGGTTCGCACGGTTCGACCCACCGTGGACCCCGTGGTTCCTGCGTCACAACGAGGTCGTCATTCCGGTGATGCCGCCCGCCGGGGGCTGAGCAACCCTCAGGTGGGCCGGTTCTCGATCCGAATCACGCGAGTGAGCGAAGTGGGAGGGAGCGCCTGCGCACTGTCGCCCCCATCACGACTCACCTGCACCGACACGGTAACCGGCCACAGCACCCCCTGCGGGTCGATGGTGAGCCGATAGACCCCGCCTGGAAAGGTTCCGGCGGGCAAGCGATAGGTCAGTGTCAGCACCGCGGTGGCGCGAGGCGCGATCCACCCGCCCGACAGCATGAGCGAACGCCCTAACCCGTCGGTCCACACCGTGTCGGCGCTCCACCCGGCCGGATGGTCCATCGATGGCATCTCGGCGCCTGCCGGCAGGTACGCCACGAAGCGTGAGCCGTTCCACGGCGTGAGGTACCCCGCGATGCTGTCGTCGCCGAAGCCATCAGGGGTGCTGTTCTTCACTGACATCGTCTGGGTGACCGTGGCGCCGCCATCGGAGGTAACGTGCGCGTCGATGGTCAGAGTGCGCCGCGAGAAAACGTCGGTCTTGCTCGCGTTGCTATTGAGCGAGTACCAGGCCGAGTGATCACCACCATCGGGTGTGCTCACCTCTCCGGCGAGGCTGGCCTGCTCGACCGCGTTCTGCAGCGACGGGGTGCGGAGGTAGATCTGGAAGTGCCGACCGGGCGCCACGCCAGCCAGTGCGCCTGCCAGCGAGAAGAGTCCCTTGCCAGACGTGATGCGGTCGATGAGCGATCCGGCCAGGGCGTCGTTGATCGACTGCCGATCACCCGTGCTGTCGAAGTCCTCGTAGCTCTTGACCCACTTGCCCACGAAGTTGTCCGCGGTGACCGTGCCGAAGCCCGGCGAGGTCACTGGGCCGGTGGCCCTGAGCGAGGCAACGATCGCATTGGGGTCGAGCGCGATGACGCCGTCGACGGGCTCCTTGCCCGATGCCTCCCACGCCCGCAGCATCTCCTCGCCCGCGATTCGGAAGTCCGGGTGGGCGTTGGAATTGACGAACCTGTCGGGCTTGGAGGTCCTCGCAAAGGGTGCACTAGAGATGTGGTCCCAGATGATCCGCGGGTTGCCAGGGATGATCTGCGTACTCGTTTGGCCCCGCTCGACCACCCTGAGACGGCCGTTGTCGAACTCGATGACGGCCAGCGACAGGGGTGCGCCTCCGCTCGCTCGCAGTTCACCGTTGTTAAGGATCGCGATCAGGTAGCGGGCCGGGCGTGTCACCCCCAGGGCTGTCGTCAGGTCAGGTAGCGCACCATCGACGGCATCGATCGTGCTCGTCAGTGGGTCGATCGCAGCCCTCAACTCGATCGCGGACTCGCTCAGGGACGAGGTGCCGGGGAACGAGCCCTGCACCTCGTCGAGCGACTGAGTAGCCGCTGCGAGATCGGCTTTCGCCTCCTTGACTGCGGTGACCAGCGTGGGGATCGCCGACAGGTTGACACTGCCGTCGTGGAAGAGAGCACTGGCCCCCTCCGAGCCGGCCACGGAGGCGTAGGCGGCCACCAGCGCGTCGGAGGCCTGCACGGCGGACTCACCGGCTTCGATCAGGTGCTGCACATCGGCCACGGGCACGCTCACGTAGGGGGCGGCGCCCAGAATCCTGAAGGGGGTTGAGCCTAGGGCGCTGCGAGCAGACTCGAGATCGCCGTAGGCACCGGCGACTCCGGCGCGAGCACCAGGGACGTCATCCTTACCCATCGCCTCCTGTGCGTCTGAGAGGTGGCTCTGGGCCGACTTCGACGCCATCCGAATAGACACGACTCCCCAGACGAACCAGACACCCAGCACGACAAGCACAAGCGCGACCGCGCCCACCATCCATCGCGCTCGGTGGCGAGGCGTCGCAACCTGGCGCTGGTCGGACTCGGTGTGAGCCGCCTCGGGCTCGTGCTCGTGCACAAGATCTCCTCAACTAGCGGCCGGAGGGCAGAGACCGAAAAATTTACCGCCCACCCTTGTGACGATCACACTACGTGACAGGGTTCCCGCCTCAGAACACGAACCGCCTCAGGAGCGACCGGACGCGCATCAGGAGGCGGCGCCTGCGCGACTCCCACCCTTGGCAATGGCGCCGATAGTCGGTGAAGGGGTCGGCGCCACAGGAAGCACCGCCCTCTGCGAGGGAGGCGAGGTACCTCTTGTCTGCGGGGAGGTGCAGCAGGAAGTCGTTCGCGAATGTGGAGAGGGGAGGCTGTGGGTGGCGCACCGGAAGGTTCCAGTAGCGGCCGACGATGTCGAGTGCGCCAGCGTCGGCAATGTCGACGCCCTCGGTTCGCATGATCTCGATCGCCGGTGAAACGAGCGCCTCGTCACTCACGTGGTGGAGCGACGGGTAGACCTCGCGATAGACCGGCCATACCTCCTCGGCAGTCCTCACCAGTCTGGCGAAAAACGAGGGCGGCCCAGCGATGAACTCGCCCCCGGTCCAGCGGCCTGAGGTCCGGCCCCCGGTAAGTAAGGCCAAGTCGGCGGACACCCTGTCAGCACCGTGGGCAGGCACCACCTGGTCAGTGATGTCGTAGCACGCAGGTGTGCCGGCCCTCATGAGTTCAACGAGCGCCGGAGGCACCGCACGCAAGCACACAACGTCGAGGTCGCAATACCCGACGTAGCCGTGCGGCAGCCGGGCCAGGTGCGAGTACACGTCAAGTTTGAAGTGGGCCGAGTAGAACGTGATGCCCGAGGGAATCTCAACCCTGAAGGGAATCTCCTCCACCACCATCTCGCCAGCCCCCTCACCAAGTCCCGACATCACGCGGGCACTGTCATTCGTCAGCAGGGTGAAGTCAACCCCCTGCGCCCGAAGTGACCGCGACAGCCCCAGTGCGTTGAGCGCGTACACGCGTACCTGGTCGTCGAATCCGCGCAGTGTGACGTTCGCGGCAGTGGTCTCTGACTCGGCAAGGTGCAGCAGGCCGTAGAGGCGCAGACCAGTCACGAGTCCATTCAACTACTCGGTCACTCGGTCACAGACCCTTACGCGATGGTCCAGGAGAACGAGGCCGTCGCGGTGGCGCCGACGTTGTCGGTCGCCGTGACCTTGACCGCCTTAGTCTGCCTGGTCGTGGGCTTGCCGGAGATGAGACCTGTGGTCGAGTTGATGCTGAGGCCCGACGGGAGGTTCGAGGCCGCGTACTTGATGATGGCCGACGGCGCAGTATCAGAAGCGACGATCTGCAGGCTGAGAGACACGTTACGGGGCGAGGTCTTGGCGCCGGGGTTGGTGACGCTTACTGAAGCGATGTACCAGGTGAAGGAGGTGACTCCATAGGCCGAGCTGAGGTCGGTCGCCCGCACGGTGACACTGAAGGTGCCACCCGCTGAGGGCGTGCCACTGATAGCGCCCGTGGTGCCGCTGATCGACAACCCGGTCGGGAGCCCGGTCGCCGACCACGACAACTTCTGCAGCGACTGGTTGTCGGTGGCCGAGTTCGCGAGCGAGAGCGACTTGCCCTGGGCACTGGTCCTTGATGCCAGGGGCGCCACCACCACGGTGTTGCCCCCCACGTTGTTGATGGTCCACGTGAATGAGGAGGTACTTGACCCTCCGGCAGCGTCAGTGGCCTTGACGACCACGGGAGAGTTCCAGATCGCCGTCGTGGGCGTACCCGAGATCGCCCCCGAGACCGGATCGATCGACAGACCCACCGGGAGTCCGGTGGCCGAATATGTGATTGCCTGGGCCACGTCGGACGACGACGCCGAGACCGTGGTCGAGACAGGCGTTCCGACCGTGCCGACCTGATTGCCCGGTGTAGCCAAGAATGTGACCGTGGTGGCACTTGAGCTGAATGGCACCGCACTGATCGCGCAGCCATTCGTCACGTTCGAGAAGTTTCCCTGCACCGCAAACGATCCGGTAGCCAGAGTGATGTTCTGCGAGCCGCCCACTCCGCCAGCGCCGACCCACGCGCACTTGTCGGAGTTCTCGTAGCCGGCAGCGTCCCACCAGCCACCACCGGGGAACTGGTCGGTGATGGTCTCGGCGTACTCGTGGCCCTCGACCATCGTGACACCGTCGACCAGACCGGCTGTTCCGCCATTCACGTAGTTGGCGCCGCACGAGTAGCCGACGTCGGTGAGGTAGGGGAGGTTGGTGTAAGCGAGGGGACCGACCGAGCCACCGTTGGTCCAGTCATGCCAGGCACACCAGTTCAGCGGCGCGTTGAACCCGCCTGGGTGCAGGCCGGTCGAGCTGAGCACCACGTACTGAGTGTTGCGGTTGCTGGCGGGGGTGGTGTTGCCGGCGGTGGTGGCGGCCTTCACGGCCACAGCGGCGATCTGGGCGTCAGTGGCGGTGGTGGGGGCGGCAGTGGCGCCGTCGTAAATCACACCTGCAAGCGCGCCACCGGTGGGGTAACCCACATGGGGGACGTTGGCGGGACACACTGTGGCGCCGTAGGCGACTCCCTCGCACAACTCGGTCATGACGCCTGACCAGGTCTCGTTGTTGGTGCCGAGTCCCTTAAAGAACCGCTGGAGGATGGGGGCCACGCCCATGGGATCGTTGGTGAACGAAGAAATGCCCGTACCGGCATCGACGGACTTCGTTCCCCACTGGCTGCCCCAGAAGACGAGCACTACCTTGGGCGGCCCGGTTGTGACGCCTACTGTATCGGTGCCAACAGTGGTGCCGCCGTGGTACGACATCAGGCCGGTGCCCTTAGCCGTGGTGGAGTACTTCGACGCCACACCCTTGCGCGGCGGATGCTTGACCTTGTCGCCCTGGTGGCCTGCGGCCCCCTTGGGGGTGGGTGCCAGTTCGAAGGCGGCGCTGGGCGTGGCCAACCCCACCGCAGCGATGGCGGCGCAGAGAAGTCCGGCCAAGATCATTGGCCGCCTGAGGCGCTCGAACGTCATGGTGTCCTCCGTGATAAACAAGGCATTATTCATTGTAAGGGCACACGCCCGATGTGCACCTATCGGCAGGATGAGTACCGGGCATGAGCGGCCAGCGGGGCGCGATTCACCCAAATGGGTCATCGTGAGGCACAGTGCGTCCCCGACTCGGGGACATTGCTCGGTCAGGGAGGCGGGAGCGCGCCCGGGAGCGACACGGGCAGCGCGTCATCTGTCGCCGCCATGCCACGCCCCAGTAGGTAGCCCTGCCCGAAACGCACAGCGCATCGGCGGGCTACCTCGATCTGACGGACCTCTTCAATTCCCTCCATGACGACATCGGCCCCGATAGCCCGCGCAATGCCCACGATCGCCGCCAGGATGTCTTCTTCCCGCTGGGTGGGGTCGGGGCTGACCAGCGTCCGATCGACCTTGATGATGTCGACCGGCAGGTCGCGGAGCCACGACATCGAGTTGTGGCCGGCCCCGAAGTCGTCAACTGCTACTCGGAGTCCGAGATCGCGAAGGGCGACGATCTGCCGGGCTGAGGCCGACCGAGAGTCAAGCACGTCACTCTCGGTGATCTCGACCACCATGCGCGACCCTTCGACGCCATGTCGCTCGAGTGTCGCCTCCACCATCGCGACCACATTGGTGCTCGCAAACTGACGGGGAGCGAAGTTGACCCCGATTCGGTAGTAGGTGAGGTCGAACTCTCGCTCCCACACAGCGACCTGGCGCACTGCCTCGTTGAAGGCCCACTCGGACATCACCATGATTTCGTCGCTCGCCTCAGCGGCCTCGAGGAACGCCGCAGGAGAAAGCAGCCCGCGCGACGGGTGCTGCCAGCGCAGCAGTGCCTCGCAGCCCGCCTGCTGGCCGGTGAGCAGATCGACAACCGGCTGGTAGTGAAGCACGAACTCATTGCGGGTCGACGCCTGCACCAGTTCGCCGGCGGTCACCAGCCGGCCCATGAGCGAGGGGCGCTGAGTCTCGTCATAGACCACTGCCCGGCCGCCACCAGCCTCCTTGGCCTCATACATCGCCGCGTCGGCGTTGTGCAGCACATCGTCGGGATCAGCGTGGGGGTCGGGGTCGAGCACGACGCCAATTGACGCTGCTATGCGCACCGACACTCCGGCTACCGTGAGCGGCGCGCCCAGTGAGTCGCGCATTCGGTGGTAGAAGGCCGCGACCTCGTCGGGCCTCGCCATGCCCTCGATCAGCATCACAAACTCATCGCCACCGAGGCGGGCGACGGTGTCGGCATCGCGCACCATCGACGCAAGGCGCAGTCCGGCCACGCGAAGGAGTTCGTCACCCACCACGTGGCCGAAGGAGTTATTGACCGTGCGGAGCCCGTCGAGGTCGACGAATACCACCGCGAACTGTCGGCCGGTGAGCAGCAGCCGACGCTGGGCCTCGAGCAGTCGCTGCCGCAGCAATTGACGGTTCGGCAGGCCGGTCAACACATCGTGCACAGCCGCTGTGGCGCTCACCGCCGAGCGCGCAGCCTCGGACTCGTCGCGGAATGACCACACCACGCTCCCGTCGCTGAGGCGGGTCATGACGTAGTCGAGTGTGGAGCGCGCTACACCATCGGGGTCGCGCCACACCTGCACCGCCCGGCGCGACAGCCCCGTGAGGTGGGTGAGACGGAGTTCGTCGAGCAGGTCGCGGTCACCTCGTTCGGGCAGGACCGAGGACAGCGGAACGCCCTCGTGCCACATGAACTCCTCGCCACCGCGGGCCGTGCGAAGGGCTTGTCGGGCCATCGAGTTCGACACCAGAACCACCGGTGTTGATGACTCCAACCCCCCGATCTGCACCACGCCATCAAGGACGGCCTCGACGAATTCGACCAGTGGGGCGCCGGCGACCGACATCAGCCAGCTCCCCCGCCCAGCACCGCGGGACCACTCACGTCGAGGCCTCCGTCGACGGTGAGCGTGGTGCCGGTCATGTAGGCCCCGGCCGGCGAGGCGACGAAGGCGATCGCAGCGGCCACCTCGTCGGCGGTCTGAAGGCGTCCGAGGGGGATCACCGCCGAGACGTCGGCAGACGCGAGCCCGTAGCGCTCCCAGGCCTCGGTGTGCACGACTCCGGGAGCCACCGCGACGGTACGAATTCCGTGGCGCCCCCACTCGGCGGCCAGCGTGCGCATCATCGACTCGACTCCCGCCCGAGCCGCCGACGAGTGCGACATTCCGGGAATACCTCGATGGGGGGTCATGGTCACGCACACCACCACGCCTCCGGACTGCGGGATAAGTGCACGTGCCGCGGCCTGGGTGGTGAGATACCACACGGCGTCGAGGTTGAGTCGCGTCACGGCCCGAAAGCCGTTCATGCTGATGGACTCGGCGGGCGCCACGAACTGGCCGCCGGCATTGTTCACCAGCACATCGAGGCCGCCGAGCCCCCCTGGCCCCCCCGGCCCCCCTGGCCCCCCTGCTTCCACGGGAGACAGCACCCGGTCAAGCAGGGCGTCGACCTGCTCGACATCGCGCACGTCTGCGGGGACGACGACTATCGGGTGCATCGGGAAATCGGCGAGCGCCGCTGTCTCAAGCAGCGCATCGTCACGGCGTCCGCTGATCGCGACGTGCGCGCCCGACCGGGCGAACAGCAGCGCCGTGGCACGACCGATACCGCTTCCTCCACCGGTGACC
>Ga0114966_10004751_pt1 | contig 11624 bp, 12 predicted proteins | sample M_130207_XF_Meta_FD_87029 | JGI IMG/M metagenome (GOLD analysis project Ga0114966, IMG submission 87029) | Freshwater microbial communities from Lake Montjoie, Canada to study carbon cycling - M_130207_XF_MetaG | ecosystem: Environmental > Aquatic > Freshwater > Lake | place: Lake Montjoie...
CTTGCCAGCACTTCCTGCAGCACCCCGATGCCGGCGATGTAGGCCGCGGCGGCCTGGTCTTCGGGAGAAAGGGTCCAGCAGTTGGACAGGCTGGCGCCCAGCTTCTGCTGCAGGGCCGCTGTGGTCCTCACATACTGGTCGGCGCCGGCGTCGAACGCTCCGACCAGCTGCATCTGGGCCTGCTGATCGAGGTCGGCCCACACGCACGGCCCGATTTCCTCCAGCCTGACCGGGCGGGGCGACGGCTGGGATAAGGCCGCCAGGGGCCCGGCTACAATCACCAGCCCCAGGATGCAGCCGAGAACGGGTTTCATGAGCGCGCGCTACTCTTTCGGGTTGGGGTTGTAGTAGGCGGCGTAGGCGCGCACCTCGTGATAGCCCAGCACATAGCTGGTCAGCCAGGCGGCCTGGACGGCGTTGGCCGGGCCGGCGGCGGGCAGCTTCAAAGCGGTGAAGATTGGCGAAAGCGACGGAGTAGGATCAGGCTGCAGGCGGTTGGCCTTCTGGTTGGCGATCTTTCGCAAGGCCGCGGTCAGCGGCGCCGGCGCTGTGGCAATGGCCCGGTCGAGCTGGGCCTTCGAGAGCTTCAGGTCGCGGTTGATCAGATCGCCGGCCGCCTCCTGGCGAAGGCCGCTGAGCAGCACTTCATCGCCCGTCGGCTGGTCCTGGTTGATGCTGGGCGAGCAGGCCACCGCGCTTTGCAGGGTGTTGGCCCGGATCGCCGCCGTCGTCCGGTCGATCGCCGCGGCGTCGCGCGCCTCGATGGCGCTGAGCAGCGGGGCGCGAGCATCGATTCGCAGCTTGTTCCAGACGCAGCGCGGCAGAGCCAGAAGGTCGGCGGGCGGTGCTGCGCCTTGCGCGGCAACCTCAATCGGGGCCGCCAGGCAGAGGGCCAGCGCGATCAGGGCAAGAAAAGGAGGTTTCATGGCCAAGACCGATAGCCCGACAAAACGGCGGGGCCAAGGCGGCAAGAGATCGCGCCACGCTACGGTGTTGCCGCCGCGTAACGCTCAGCCAGAACCTTCAGCTGGAAGGCGTTCATCACATAGGTCGAGATCAGATAGGCGCTGCGGGTTTTTGGCGCGCCGTCAAACGTCGGCTGGCCGAGGGCCTCGAAGACCGGCTTCATCGACGGGAAGCGGACCGGATCGATGCGCCGGGGCCCGGCGGCCTCAGCCAGGGTGCGGGCGGCGATGGCGGTTTCGGCGGGCGCGGCGGCGATCGCGGCGTCCAGCTTTTCGCGGGTCAGCCCGAGCTCGCGACCCATCTGATCGGCCAGGGATTCCTGATTGAAGCCGATGATCATGATCTTTACCGATGCGGCCGGATCGCGTCCGGCCATGGCGGCGCAGGCCCTGGCGTCCTCGGCGCTCTTGTCCGCCAGGTGGACGACCAGGACATCCACCGCCGCCAGATTGAGATCATCGGTGCCGCGGTTGATCAGCACCTTGTCGGCGGCCGACGCCTTGCCCCACACACAGCGGGGCATGGCCGCCATCTCCGCGGCCGGAGTTCCGACGGCGAGCGTCGGGACGGCGAGGAGGAGGCAGGTGAGGGCGAGCCGGGCTTTCATCAGCATGAGATTAGACCACCGCCGCCGTTCGAGCCAATCGTCCATCTCCGGTTCGCGCCCTGCGGATGGACGCGGCCGCCGGAATGCGTCATCCAGCGCCTGCAATCGAGTGCGGGAACGAGCTGGTCATGGACCTGGAAGAAGTCTGGCGCATCCGCGAGGAGGAAATCTATCCGGCCCTCTACGGCCGGGCGGTGCGGGGAATCTTTCCGCTGGGCCGCGACCTCTTTCGACAAAGGTTCGGCAAGGCCGATCCCGACCCGCGTTGGCTGCGCCACGGCGTTATCGAGTTCACGCCGACGGCGGAGCGGCCCTCGTGGCTCTACGTCACCTCCGGCTATTCCAATCCCTGGGATCAGGACGCGGCGACCTATGACCCTGAGGGCGATTCCGGCTCGGGCATCGAGCTGATGTTCGCCTCCACCGAACAGGGCGGCTGGGCTGTCGATCTTCTGCAGAGCCTGCTGGCCTTCGATCTGCTGCACGCGGCCGGGCACTATCCGGACCAGCCGCCGCCACGCATGGGAGATCTGATCCCGCTGCGTACAGGAATCAACGGCGATCCGGCCTGCGCCCTTCGCGGGGTGATCATGACGCCGGCCGAAGCCGCGACCGCCGAGTTCACCCTGCCGTCGGGGCGGGTGCTGATGGTCGGCTTCACCGGCGTCACCGAGGCCGAACTCGGTTACGGCCGCCGCCAGGGCCCCAAACCCCTGATCGAACTGCTGCGCGCCGCGGGCGCCCATCCGGTCACCGATCCGCGGCGCACATCGGTGGTAAAGCCATGAAACCGATCGAGTTTTCGAAAGAAGAGGCGGGCGCGATTGTGGCCGCCCTTCAAAAGTACTTCCGCGACGAACTCGACACCGAACTCGGCAAGCTGCCAGCCGAGCTCCTGCTGGACTTCCTGAAAACCGCCATCGGCGGCCATTTCTACAATCGCGGGCTATACGACGCCCAGGCCTTGTTTGCGGCCCGGTCCGACGAGCTGGTCGAAGCGATCTACGGTCTCGAGCAACCGGTCGCCTAGCGCCGGAGCGCTATCGCCGTATCAATCGCAACAACAAGAGCAGGATAATCGCCCCCACGGTCGCGCCCACAATGGCGCCGAGAATGCCCTGTCCGGTCATGATCCCGAGGCGCCCGAAAACCCAGCCGCCGATGAACGATCCGACGATCCCGACAACGATGTTGCCGAGCAAGCCAAAGCCGAAGCCCTTGACGACGATTCCAGCCAGCCAGCCGGCGATCGCGCCGACCAACAGCCAGATAATCAGTGTTTCCATTGACATGCTTGTCTCCCGGTCCGGCGGTGCGCCGGCGCCAACGGGAAACATTCTCCCGCCCTTCCCGTAACAACTCACAAGCTTGGGCTTGGTTCAACGTTGCGGCGCGCCGATCTCAATGAACTCGTGCCTGCGATGCGACTAGCCACGCCACATCGCCTCGTAGGCGGCTTCCAGAGCTTGAGCGAATCCCCCGGCGTCGAAGAGCGCTGAGGTTTGTTGGTTTTCGGCGAGCCGGGCTCGGATTGCAGCCAGTTCGCCAGGATCACCTGCCAGCTTCAGGGCCAGCGCCTCGTAGGCGGCCAGGTCCGGCGTGATCAGCTCCGGCAGGCCCACCGCCTGCAGCAGGCTGGCGCCGACCCGTCCCGCAAAGGTGTTCCCCCGGCAGGTCAGCACCGGCAAACCGGCCCAGAGCGCGTCCAGGGCGGTGGCGTGGGCATTGTAGGGCAGGGTGTCGAGGAAGAGGTCGGCCAGGCCGTGGAGCGCCAGGTGACGGTCGAAGGCGATGCGATCCTTGAAGATCAGGCGCTGCGGGTCGATACCCCGCCCGGCCGCCTCGCGCCGTAGGTTCTCCTCGGCGCGGCTGCTGTCGCGATGCAGCCACAGAACACTCCCCGGCGTCTTCGCCAAAAGCCGCATCCAGACGTCGAAGACCTCGGGACTGAGCTTCCAGGCGGTGTTGAAACAGGCGAAGACGAAACCTGTCTCCGGCAGCCCGGTCTCGGCCCGGCTCGGTGTTTCCGCAGGCGCGGGCTGGGCGCGGTCGCCCGCCAGATAGCAGCCGGGCAAACGCACGACCGTCTCGTCATAGAAAGGCTGCTCAGCCAACGGAATGACCGTCTCGTCGGCGATGATGTGGTCGATGAAGGGCGCGCCCATGGTTCCGGGGAATCCCAACCAGGCGGCCTGCAGCGGGGCCGGCCGGCGAGCGAGAACGCCGGGGCGGGCGAGGCCCGTGTGTCCCACCAGATCGACGGCGATGTCGACTTCGAGGTCGAACAGGAGCTGTGCGGTCTCTTCATCCGACAGCGCCCGCACATCGTGGAAGGCGTCACAGGCCGCGGCGATGCGCCCGGCCAACTCGCCGTCTTCCTCCGGCCCAAACGAAATACCGATGATCTCGAAGTGATCGCGGTCGTGCGCTTCCAGGATCGGGGCCATCAGCCGGCCCACAGGATGGTCGCGAAAATCCCCCGACAGATAGGCAATGCGCAGGCGCGCATGCGGGCGATGCTGGCCGGTCCAGAGCGGCGCAGGCGGACGGGCGATCTGATTGGCGGTGAACTTGCGGGCGCAGCGTTGCTGCGCGTCCGGATCGGTCGGATAGGCCAGCGCCGTCAGGGGCGCGATGATCGAGCTCTCATCGGCGATGCGCGCGGTCATTCCGGCGGCGTAACGGGCGCGACGCGGCCAGTCGCAAAGCCGAGTGACGCAGTCGGCCGCGCCGCCGAACGCCAGCGGGTGATCCGGCGCCGCGGCCAGCGCCGCCTCAAAGCTCGCCAGCGCCTCCTCATAGCGGCCCCGCACATGCAGCACGTTGCCGCGATTGGTCAGGGCGTGAGCATGTGTGGGTGAAATCGCCAGGGCGCGGTCATAGGCGGCCAGGGCTTCGTCCCATCGACCGACGGCGCGCAAGGCTCGCCCGTAAGCGTTCCAGGTTTCGGCATCGCCTGGCTGCAGGGATAGCGCCCGCTCCAGACTGCCCAGAGCCTCGCCCGCACGGTCGAGGACCAGCAGGGCGGCTCCGCGCCGGCCGAGCGCCTGGGCGAAGTCCGGCCGCAGCTTCAGGGTGGCGTCGAACCCCGCCAGGGCCTCGTCGTGACGGTCGGCCGCCGCCAGCGCGACGGCGCGGTTGAAGTGCGCCTCGGCGTAGGCCGGTTTCAATCCGATCGCGCGGTCATAGCTCTCGATGGCCTCGGCGCCCCGGTCCAGGGCGCGCAGGGTGTTGCCGCGGTTGTACCAGGCCGGGGCCATGTCTGGCTGGCTGATCAGCGCCAGATCAAAGTCGGCGAGGGCGGCCGCCACACGTCCCAGGCGATGCAGCACATTGGCCCGGTTGAACAGGGTCTCGGCGTGACCGGGCCTGAGGACCAGCGCCCGGCCGTAGCTGGCCAGCGCCACCTCGCTCTTTCCCTGCGCATCCTGGGCGAAGGCCAGCACGTGCCAGGCCTCGAAGGCGGCGGGATCGGCAGCGGTGATCGTCAGGCAGATGCTTTCCGCCTCGGCGGTCAGGCCGGCTTGAAGCGCCGCGATGGCGCGCTCGAGTGGGTCCATGAGGCGTTGGCTCGGTGTTTTGGCCCTAGTGCACGGCCATAGGGCGCTTGTCGATGCCGATGTCGAGCCATAGACAGGGCTATATTTCGGCGCGGGGATCATGCGGTCCAGTTTGTTGAGTTTGTTCCTCGGGGTGGCCCCAGCAGTGCTGGCGGTCCAGCCGGCGCCTGTGCAGCGATTTCATGCCGAGCGCGTGCTGGGAACGACCTTCGATATGGTGACGGTCGGACTGTCGCTCGGGGACGCCTTGCGCGCCCAGGGCGCGGCGCTTGGCGAGATCGCCCGGCTGGACCGGGTGTTGAGCGGCTGGCGTGAAGACTCTGAATTGGCGGTGCTCAACCGCTCGAATGGCGCCTTCGCCGCATCGCACGATCTATTCGAAGTCATCGCGGCCTGTGAGGCCTGGCGCGAGTCTACGGGCGGCCGCTTCAACGCTCGTCTGGGCAAGGTCGAGGCCGTCTGGGACGCCGGCGAGCGGGCCGGCCTGGCGCCCGCCGCCGCCGCACTCGCCCCGGTGCTGACAGGCGCCCATGAGCCGGCGCGGCTGGATGCGGCGGCGCGCACGATCGACAGGGGCGGGGCGGCCTTCGCCATCGACGCCCTCGCCAAGGGTTATATCGTCGATGCGGCGCTGAGGGCTGCCAAAGCCGCGGCGCCCCAGGCCGCTGGCTTTCTGGTCAACATTGGCGGCGATCTGGCCTGTCACGGGATGGGGCCCGGCGGTGAACCCTGGCGGGTGGGGATCGCGGCGGGCGGCGAGGGGGTCAACCAGGCGTCCGAACGGTACATCCGCCTTTCAAGCGGGGGCGTGGCGACGAGCGGGCCGGGCGAACGTGATCGGGTGATCGGCGATGTTGCTCATGGCCGCACGCTCGATCCGGCGAGCGGTGCGCCGGCGACAGCTCGGCTTGCCACCGTCACGGCGCCGACCACGGCTGAGGCCGACGCGCTGGCCACGGCATTTTCCGTCATGCCGCCGCAGCAGGCTATCGCCTTTGCCGACGCCCGCCCGGGTGTCGCGGCGCGTATCGTCGATGCGCAGGGGCTTGTGCATCCATCAGCTCGCTGGCGCGATGAATCCGCGCCGGTCAGGCTCCAGAGCGTGGCCGAAACCCTGCCGGCGCTGCCGTCCGGCAAACCCTGGCCGCAGGATTTCAGGGTCGCCATCGGCTACACCATTTTTGGTGGCGTGGAGCACCCGCCGATGATGGTGATCTATGTCACCGATGCGCGCGGCGCGCTGATCCGCACTGTCGGTTCGGTCGGCAAGGCGCCGGTCCGGTTTCTGGACTCCAACTATGTCTGGCACGGCGCCTGGAAGAAGAAGGTTCCGGCCACGACGGTCGAGGACAAGACCCATCCGACCCGCCCGCCCGGCCACTACACCATGATGTGGGACGGCAAGGACGACTACGGCCGGCCGGTCCCGCAAGGTCGCTACACGATCAATATCGAAGCCTCCCGCGAACAGGGCGGGCACGGGGTGCAAAAGATCGTCCTCGACCTGGGCGCGCTGCCGACTTCAGGGCTGGCGCCGCCGGCCGAAGAAGCCGGGCCGGCCAGCGCGCGCTATGGGGTGACCCAGGGGGGCTAACTCCCCCCGGGGATCGGGAGAATCTCCATGGTCTCCACGCGATCGCCGGGAAAGATCATGAAATGCGGATGGCTTTCGAACAGCTTTGCCGCCGCCTCGTGGCTCTCGGCCTCGACAATTGTGTAGCCGCCGACGGCGTTGCGCATGTCGGCTACGCCTGACTTCGATGTTGATTTGGTCCGGCCCAGCGGGCCGCCGCCATCGACCAGAACCGCCTGGTGATCGGTCTGCCACTTGCCCCAGGCCGCCATGCCCGCGGCCATGGTCGCCCCGTCGGGCATGGGCCGGTCTTTGCCGATGTCCTCGGCCTTGCCCATGTAAAGGGCCAGGAATTTTTTCATGATCGTCTCCTCTTGCCAGGGTTGGCAGTCGCTGAACCTGCCGCCACCACCGCCTGTTCCTAATCCTGCAAATCGATAATCCGCGTGATCCCGATGCCCAGGAGGCCGAGGGTGTGCAAGAAACCGCCTTGGGCGCAAGGGCGAGCCGAAAATCCCTTCATGCCGCGTGCATCTGTTTGCCTGGTTCGCCGTCACTCAAGGTTCAGCGAGGCTTGACGCCTCGAATATACGATGCAATAACAGCTACTGGTCAACACAAGATAGAGGGTTGAAGCCATGAACCGGCGTTTGAAATCCCTGGCGGGCGCGGCGCTTGCCATCATCCTGGCCGGCGCGGCGGCCGCGCAGAGCACGGCGACCCCGACCGACGCCCAGATCGGCGATTCCCGCCTGGCGGTGTCCACGCTCGTGCGCGAGGATATTTTCGCCGGCTTCCTGGGCGCCGACATGGCCGCGCTGGCCCGCGGCGAGGCCAATCTCGACAAGCTCTACACCGCTCGGCCGAACGCCCGCGGCGAGACACGAGCCTGGCAGGCCGGGGCGGCGATGTACCGCGCTGTCCGCGCCCGCGAGGCGGGCAACAACGCCGAGTACGCAACGCTCTATGCCAAGGCCATGACCTATCTGGGCGAGGCCGACCAGTTCGTCGCCACCCAGCCGGCGGTCTCGGCGATCGGCGGGGGCCTGGCCGTGCTCTGGGGTGACCGCGTCGCGCCGGCCGACCGCGCGCCGCTGTGGAACCGCGCTTATGGCTACTTCCAGGGCCTGACGACGGCCCAGGCTCCGGTGATCGCCACCCTGCCGCCGCACATCCGCGGCGAGAGCCTGGGTGGTCTGGTCATGGCCGCGCAGCGTTCGGGCCGCGAAGCCGAATCCAATGCCGCGCTCGAGAAGTTCCTGCCGCTGGCCGCCGGCACGCCCTATGAGGCCAACGTGCTCAAGTGGAAGAACGACCCGGCTTCCCGCGCCACCACCAACCTCGGCTGCCTCAGCTGCCACGACGACGGGCGCCTGGCCCCCACCGTGCGCCGCCTGCCCGTCCCGGCCGCCTAGGGACTATTCTTTCGCGCCAGGGGCCCGGCAAGCCCTTGGCGCATTAGTGGTTGCCTTCGGACCTGATCGGACCGAACTTGTGGAAAAACCACAAGGGGAAACCATGACCATCTCTCGTTCGATCCTGAAAATCGCTGCGTCGATGTCGGTGCTGTCCGCCGCCCTGGCGCTCTCCGGCTCTATCGTCATGCCTCAGACCGCCGCGGCGCAGGGCGCCGCCAGGGTCGCCAATCCGACCGTAACGGGGCCCATCGCCGCCCACGGCCCGTTGGGCTCGGCGGCCCACGACTATCCGTGGGGCGCGACCATGCACAATCTCGACGCCGTCGGTTACGTCGAGGAGGAGTACTTCTTCGAAGGCACGGCCACGCGCTTCAACACCCCGAACGGACAGCCCGCGACGGTCGCCGACAGCGGCCACAAGTACAAGACCCGCATGCTGGTCCGCCGGCCCAAGGATGCGAAGAAATTCAACGGCACGGTGCTGGCCGAGTGGACCAACGTCACCCCCGGCTATGACCTCGACGCCATGTGGGGGAGCAGTTTCGAGCACATCATCCGCGGGGGATACGCCTGGGTGGGCATCAGCGCCCAGCGCGTCGGCCTGCAGCAACCGCCGAATGGCGCCAAGCTGTGGAGCCCCATCCGCTATGCTTCGATCGATGTCACCGAGGGCGGAAAGTACAATCAGGACGAGCTCTCCTATGACATCTATGCGCAGGGCATGCAGGCCCTGAAGAGCCCGCAAGGGATCAATCCGCTGGGCAACCTGCATCCTCAGCGTCTGATCGCCATGGGCGCCTCGCAATCGGCGGGCAGGCTCGGCACCTACATCAATTCGCTGCACGGCCAGCTGGGCGGGCCGGTGGACGCCTACATCCTGTCGATCGGTGGCGCGCGCATCCGCGACGACATCCCCGTGCCGGTGTTCAAGGTGCTGTCCGAGACCGACATCCCCGGTCAGATCCCGCAACGCCAGCCCGACACCGACAAATACCGCCTGTGGGAAGTGCCCGGCGCCAGCCATTCGGGCCAGCGGACGGGCTACAATTCCGGCGCCCTCAACCGCCGCGACGGGGTGACCCGCGAAGCGGCGGTCTGCACCTATCCGATGTGGCCGCGGGTGCCGATCAGCTTTGTGCTGGGCTCATCGTATGACCTGACCAACAAGTGGATCAAGGACAAGACCCCACCTCCGATCGCGCCCAGGGCCGAGTTTACCACCCGTGAAGCCCCGCCGCCGGCGGCGGCCCCGGCTGGCGCTCCCGGTGGCCGGGGCGGTGCGCCAGCGGGCGCTGCTGCAGCTGGCGGTCGCGGGGGCGCAGGAGGCGCTCCGGCAGGCGCTGCCGGTGGTCGTGGCGGCGGCGGTGGCGCCGGACGCGGTGGCGGAACCATCAACGAGCTTACCCGCGACGCGCGGGGCAATGCGCTCGGTGGCATCCGCCTGTCGGAGTTCCAGGTGGCGACCTCGCTGTCCTCCCGCGAGAACACCGGCAACAGTTTTTGCAACCTCTATGGCCGCTACGAGCCGTTCACCGACGAAGTGATCAACCAGCTCTACCCGACCCACGCGGCCTATGTGACGGCGGTGAAGGCCCAGAACGCGGCCAACCTGAAATCCGGGTTCATCCAGGCGGCGGACGCCAGACGCTCGGACCACCGGGCGGAGACCTCGTACATCGGCTCGGGCGACCCCTGCAAAGCCGCCTGCCGGCTGGCCCAGGATCTCGGCGACATGACCTACATCTACATGGGTGAGCTGAAAGAGGTCGAAAGGATGGGCGATGCGGCCGCCGCCATCACCCGCCAGATCGCCAGGGCCGACGGCTCGAAAGGCAAGCCCGCCGGTCGCGATCAGGCCAAGACCATGGTCGCCAAGTACCTCACCGACCTGCACGCCCTGAAGGCGAAGGGGACGATCACCGAAACCGTCGACAAGGAACTGACCACCGGCGCCAATGCGGTGGCGACGGCGCTGGGGGCTTAGGCTTCGGGCCTGCTCTGCGGAACGCATTGCGCCTCACCTCCGGCAACGGGCGGGAGGCGTCAGTGTCTTGGGGCCCCGACGGCTATTTTGCGAGCGAGCGGGTGATCACGACCGCGCCCGCCTGGTCAGAAGACGTCGCCGATGTCTGGAAAGGCATGCCGGTCGCCGTCGCCCGGGCGACTTTCGCCGCTTCCACGACCAGCGGTTCCGTCCCTGGAAAATCAGCGCCCACATTGCGCCAGGGCTCGGTCCCGACGACGCTGCTGACACCTCTTCGAACCCCGTCCGTCATGACGGCCTCCGTTCCGTGATGGCTGATCCTAGCACTGACACCGAAAACCCTGTCACCGAAATTTCCCGGATTGCGCTAAACTCAAGCTTGCGCACGGCCGAGAGCCGCATGAGGGGAGATGAAGCCTGCAAAAATTCATCTGTTGGGCGCGTGGGCGCTCGCCGCTTTCAGCCTGTACCTGGACCGGCCCGTGGCGGCGCAGAACACGACCTGCGTGGTTCCAGTCGTGCCGCCCCTGTCGGGTCGGCCCGTACACCCGGCGTGCCTGCCGGATAGGCCCGCCTGCTCCACCGCCAAGGGCGGCTCCAGCCGCGCCCAGATCGACACCTATAACACCGCGCTGGATGTCCATGACCACGAGGCCGACGGCTATGTCGTGCAGCTCAACTACTCTGTGAGCCAGGCCCAGGCCTACAGCCGCTGCGAGGTGGGCGTGCTCAACGCGCAGAAGGGATAGGGGGAGGGGTTTTGTGAACTGTCACCCAAATCTCTCCACCGAAGGCGAGATATTAGGACGCCAGCTGGGCAGTTGTTCTAATCCGCGTCCATCTTCAGCGCCGCGATAAACGCCTCCTGCGGGATCTCGACCTTCCCATACTGGCGCATCTTCTTCTTCCCGGCCTTCTGCTTGTCGAGCAGCTTGCGCTTGCGTGACGCATCGCCGCCGTAGCATTTGGCGGTGACGTCCTTGCGCAGGGCCCGCACGGTCTCGCGGGCGATGATCTTGCCGCCGAGGGCCGCCTGGATGGGGATGGTGAACATGTGGGGGCGGATCAGTTCGGCCATTTTCTCGCACATTGAGCGACCGCGCGCCTCGGCCCGGCCGCGGTGGACGAGCATGGAGAGGGCGTCGACCGGCTCGGCGTTGACCAGGATGTTCATCTTGACGAGGTCGCCCTCGCGGTAGTCCTCCAGGCTGTAGTCAAAGCTGGCGTAGCCCTTGGAGACGCTCTTCAGCCGGTCGTAGAAATCGAACACCACTTCGTTCAGCGGCAGGTCGTAGACCACCAGAGCCCGCGAACCGACGTAGGAGAGCTCGCGCTGCGCGCCGCGCCGGTCCTGGCACAGCTTGATCACCTGGCCCAGGTATTCGTCGGGCGTCAGAATGGTGGCCTTGATCCACGGCTCGGCGATGGAGGCGACCTTGACAGGGTCGGGCATGTCGGCGGGATTGTGCAGCTCGATCACTTCGCCGTTGGTCAGGGTGATCTTGTAGATGACCGA